>Ga0209619_10002195_pt1 | contig 14140 bp, 10 predicted proteins | sample Rifsed16ft3_FD_184011 | JGI IMG/M metagenome (GOLD analysis project Ga0209619, IMG submission 184011) | Soil microbial communities from Rifle, Colorado, USA - sediment 16ft 3 (version 2) | ecosystem: Environmental > Terrestrial > Deep subsurface > Rock core/Sediment | place: Rifle, Colorado... | reverse complement strand
AGGGGCGGCTCTGCCGCCCCTTGCCTCCTTAGTTGACCTCCCCCTCCCCCGGCGGATGTCCATCGGCTTAATGAGTCGACGAGGTGCCGGGGGAGGGGGCAGGGGGTGGGGGTTAAGCACCGATGCTACGACCAAGGCGAGGAATCTGAAGAATCTGACCCGAGAATAGTCCACAGGCTCACCGCGCGAATTCATCAGGATCCGCCCCCGTCGACTCCCGCCGCGGGATCCATGAACAGGCGATACCCTCCTACCTCGAGATCGAGGGGGAGCCCTCGCACAATAGCCCAGTCCGCGGGGCAGCTGCCGTCGCACACCACCGCGCAGGCGACGAACGAGAGGTCTTCAAAGCGCGCCGAAGGCGTGCCCGAGACAATCCACTCGATGCGCAGCTCATCGTCCGGCGCGCCCAGGAAAACCCAGATCGGGTATTCGGCGGCGAAGCCCGAGAGCATGATCCCCACTTGGCGGCAGCCCGCATCCGCCATTCTCTCCGCGATTTCGGGGAGGGCCTGCATCGCTCCGCCGCGAATATACAGGTTGTGGCGGGGTTCATAGAGCACGCTGGGCATCAGGCCGCCTTCGAGATCTCGAAGGAGCGGCCTCTCCTCGATCGCCACGAGCCAAGGAATGGAGAAGGCCAGGAGTGCCAGGGCGGCGACGCGGCCAAAGGCCGCCGGAGAAGCATTGGTCAGGGCGACCCCGGCCACCGGCGCGAAGAGGATGAAGAACGGGAGATGGAGTCGGACTGCGAAAACCTGCCACTTGAACAGGTAGCCAAAGAGGAGGAAGCCGGCCACTGCGGCCCCGCCGTAGACGAGCGCCGGGGCGCCAAGTCGTCTCCATCGGGCGAGAGCGAGAACAGACGCAATCACGTAGAGCCACGCGTGCGCCGGATTACCGGCGCGATCCTCGGCTCTCGTAGGCGGCAGCACGGCAAACTCCCCGATGTTCGTCGTCCGCGGGTCGTTCACATCCAGCCCCATCCACTGATGGATCTTGAGGATCCCCCGCTCGATCACCCGATTCACTTCGGGCCAGGGCGTCCCGGCGTGCAACGCCGCGTTCTTGAGGGCGTTGGAGATCAGCGCCCGGAGGTCTCTGAGCTCATTGGAGTGGGTGGCCACGCGCTCTCCCGCCACGGGAGAACCATAGATGGCCACGGTCCGCGCCAGGTGCCCGGCGTTGAGGAGGAGGACGATAACGACCGTGAGCCCCGCAAGAGCGACTGCACGGCCAAGTCGTGCCCGTCGCAGGAGAGAGATCGCCGCCCACGATCCAAGCGGCACAAGGAACGGAAAGGCCGTTGGCTTGGTCAGAAGCGCCAGGCCCGTGGCCATCGCCAGCCAGGGGACGACGGCCGTCGAGGGCACGACCTCGGAGGCGAGTGAGAGGGTCTCCGAGGCCGCGCAGAGCACCCAGAGAGCGGTGACGTAGTCCGTCATCGTGCTCGAGGCCTGGATGATCCCCGTCGGAAGCGTGGCCGCGACGATGCCGGCGACCAGGCTCGCCGGCGCCTTGCCTCCCAATTGCCGGGCAATGAGCGAGACCCCGATCACGCTCAGCGCCATCGCTGCCCACTCGACGAAGTTGGCAAGCCGATCGCCGCCGGCCAGAACATAGAGATGCAAGACGGCCATCTCGGCGCCGGGGCTCATGCTGTTCTGGATCTCAATCCCCGTGGCAAAGGGGCGCACGGAGCGCTGCTGCGCCCAGTGGGCCACCCGTGGCATGTGGTAGTTGAGCGAATCCCACGTGTTGGGCGGTGCAGCCCACGCCACGAGCGCGGTCACGGCCATCACCCCAACGAGCCCAGCCAACAGCGCCCGGTCGAGCCAGTTGCGAGGGAGCTGCGGAGTGGGCAGGAGAAGCCGTCCCGTTCGACGCCACTGCCGGATGATCCCAACCACCGCTGCCAGCAGCAATGCGCCCCAGGCGACGGCCAGGCCGGCCGGTGTGATCGCCGAGAGGAAGCTCAAGCCCTCGGTCGTGAGCACCAGATAGGCGCCGGCCGCCAGGCTCGCCCGCAAGCAGGCCCGCCTCCAGCCCCATGCCGGCGCGAGATTGCCCAGGAAGAGAGCCAGCGAGACGACCGCGGCCAGTGGGATCAGGGCCAGCACGCTGGCCTCACTCCGTGCTCAGGCGGCACGTCGCCCCGCCGTCGACGATCATCGATTGGCCCGTCATGAAAGAGGACTCTTCGGAATCGGCCAGGAAGAGGATCGCCCGGGCGATCTCCTCCGGGGTGCCGATTCTTCCCATCACCGTGCGCCCGGCCAGATCGGCCATGCGCTCCTCGATCGATCCGCCCGCCACGTGGCCGCGCATCAGCCCGGCGTGGAGCATCGGCGTATCGACCGCCCCCGGCAGGATGGCGTTGACGCGCACGCCGTCGCGGGCAAACTCAAGCGCCATCGCCCGCGTGAGGGCAAGCGATCCGCCCTTGCTGGCGGCGTAGGCGGCGATATCCACCGAGGTAGCCACGGCGTGGACGGAGCTCACATTGACAATCGCCCCCTTCGCCGCCCGTAGGAGAGGATAGCCCTCCCGGGCGGTGAGGAAGATCGATCGCAGGTTGGAGGCCATGACCGCGTCCCATTCCTCGACCGTCGTCTCGATGAGCGGCTTGACGATCTGCACAGCGGCGTTGTTCACCAGAGCGTCGAGGCGATCGGTCTTGCCTCGAAGCCATTGGAACAGCCCCGCCACCGCTGCGGGGTCGGAGACGTCTGCCTGGTGAAACTCGGCCCCCGCAGGGAACCCCCCTGCCCGATCCCGGTCGACGGCGACCGTCTGCCATCCCTCGCCGTGGAAGACGGCCACAGCGGCGCGGCCGATCCCGCCTGCCGCTCCGGTGACCACAACCCATCTGCTCATCGGCAACTCCATCGGCGCGGGATATCTCCCCGCGGCGCGTCAACGACCAGGGCCAGCCATACTCCTCACGGATCGCGGATTGCTTCGGGGATTGGAATGCCCAGGCCAGCGAAGAGATTGCGCAGCGTGTTGCGGTGGACCCGCTCCCAGGCCGCCGGGCTGCTATTGGCGTTGTGAGGCGCGAGCAGCACGTTGTCCATCTTGCGCAGGGGGCTTTCCGGCGGCAAAGGTTCCTCCTCGAAGACGTCCAGCGCTGCGCCGGCAAGCCGCCCCTCCCGAAGCGCCTCGATGAGCGCGGCTTCCTCGACAATCGGGCCGCGGGCCGTGTTGATGAGGACTGCGCCGGGCCTGATCCACCCAAGGGTCTGGCGGCTGATCAGGTGTCGGGAGGTGGGGTTGAGGTCGCAGCTGAGGCTGACGAAATCGGCCTGGCCCAGTAGGTCCTTCAGGGCAATCATCTCTACGCCGACCTCGCGCACGAATGCCGGCGGCATTTCGAGGATGTCGTTGCCCAGGAGGCGCATTCGGAAGGCCAGGGCCCGGCGCAAGACCTCTTTGCCGATCGCCCCGACGCCCACGACCCCGAGAGTGCATTCGTGCAGGGCCCGGCCCGGGATCTTTTCCCAGCGGCCGGCTTTCATCGCCCGATCAATCCACGGGGTGCGGCGGGCGAAGGCGAGGATGTAGGTCAGGACGCTGTCGGCGACGGCGTCCGTGAATGCCTCGGGCGTGTTGGCGACTCGGACGCCCAGCCGCGCCGCGGCGGCCTGGTCGATGGCGTCGATCCCCGTGCCCCACTTGGCAATCACCTTGAGCCTGGGCGAGGCTGCCTCGAGCGCCTTTGCGCTCCACGGATCGTCTCCACAGACGGTGCCATCAATCCGGCCGGCGTATTCGAGCAGCTCCGCCTCCGAAAGCCTCTCCTCCACCGGGGCAACGATCACATCAATGCCCGCCGCATCAAACAGCGGGCGGAGCTGATCAAGAACCGGGATCATGTAGGGCGCGGAGAGGAGGACCGTGCGCCTCATCGAATTCCCTCAAAGCATCGAGGGGCGGCTTCCGGCCAAGGCATAAGCGGCTTCCTTTTACCGCCCCGGATCTCGCCCTTGAGGCTCTCATGCAGGGCCATGGCTGCGCTGCGGGGGAAACGCCGTCCCTCCCGCATCGAGGTTCCCGGCCGTCCGGCGAGCCGCTTCTGCGCCGCGATGTGCACTTGGAGGGGAAGCGCCAGGGCCGGCTTGAGCCTGCTTCGCAACGGCAAGTGAGGCGCGGCATGATCAAGCGGGCCTCCGTCAAGATGCACGCTCCCCTTCATCTCATCCTCGCTCTGCCCTGAACCATGGCTTCCGCAATCTCGAAATCCCCTTCGTCGTCAATATCCCATGCCTCAAGGGCGTCGATCTCAAACATGCGGGGTCGCGCCCCCAGCCGGCTGCGGCGTGCCAGCAGCGTGGCGCGCTCGAAGATGTAGAGGCAGGAGTTCTCCTCATAGAGCGCGGGCAGGTCCTGCGTGCGAAGGAGAACGGCCGGGTCGTGGTTCACCGGCTTGCCGTGCTCGTCCCAGAGGCGCTTCTGCAGGCGCGTGACGCTGAAAAGTGAATCATACTGCGGGTAGGTGTCGAAGAACGCCTCAATGGCCCGGGAAACCGTGGCCGGCGTGATGAAGGGATTCGTGCAGTGGGTCTGCAGATAGAAGGGTGCGGGGACTTGCGAAGCGTCATGCACAAGGACTTCGTTGGTCGCCACCTCGCCGCCGCGGAGGTGTTCCGGCCGGTCTAGAAGCCTCACCCATGGGAACTCGCGGGCGATTCCCTCCCGAACGACCGGGCTATCGGTGTCGACGACGATTTGAACGATCTCTGGGCATTCGCCCAGCGTTTGCAGGATGTGGCTGTAGAGCGGCGTTCCTCCCAGGGCACGGTAGTTCTTCCCCGGCACGCGTTCGGAGTGGTGGCGCATCGGCACGAGCGCAATGACGCGCTCGGCGCTGGCCGAAACCCGCCTAGAAGGATCGTCATTCATGGCTCACTCGGGCAGAAGGGGGCACGGTTCCCGCATCCGTGGGGCCCTGAATCGCCTGCGCGGTCTTCCATCCCGCGCCTCTGGGCGCGGCCGGCATCCCGCTGTGGACGGCCAGCCCCCAGATGAGGAGCGCTCCAAGGAGGGAATAGTACCCCGCAATGATTTCTCCCGCGGCCGTGGAGAAACCGAAGGGGACGGGCGGGCTCCCGGAGAGCATCAGGAGAAGCAGGAGGCCGCGTTCCGGCCGGACGGAGATCCGCGTTCGCAGGAGTTGGTAGGCCGGCACAAGGAGCAGGATGTAGGAGTAGTTCTTGAAGCGAGGCGCAATCAACGCAAAGGCGAGACATCCAAGGTAGATCGAGGTTGCCCGGTCCTCCGAAGGGCGGTTCCGCGCGCTCCGCCATGTCAGTAACGCGGCGGCTCCCACCCAGAGAACGTATGCGGCCCAGGCGAGCCATTCCCACGCCGGCACGATCCCCCTGCCAAGCAAGTAGTCGTAGGCGTCTCGCAGCAGAGCCAGGCTCGAGGGGTTGATCCCGCCGCGCTCATCGAGGCTCCAGCCCCCCTGAACGAAGCTTCGAAAGAGGTCCGGCCACAGCGCGTAGGAGAGCCCGAGCGCTCCGCCAAAGAGCAGCAGCCCGCCGGCGAGGGCAATTCCAGGTCGGCGGACATTGCACAGGAGGAGAAGACCCAGCAAGAGAATCGGAGTGAGCTTGAAGAGGCTGACGGCGACAACCAGGAGAGTGAACGCCCAGAGTCGGTTCTGCCTCAGGGCGACGAAGCTCAGCCAGAGGCCCAGTTGCTCGAAGATCGAGATATTGCCCGAGACAAAGTCGGCGTAGAGCGCGCCGCCAAACCCGAAAAGTAGCAAGAGATAGAAGATCGGGTCCGGCCGGCCAGGCACAAACCAGCGCCGCCAAATGGCCAAGAGGGCGGTCAGAGCGACGAGCTTGAGGGCCAGAAAGAGCGCCGAGGCGGCGTCGAGAGGGATCCTTGCGAACAAGCGGAATAGCGGCAGCGCAAGCGGAGGGTACGCGAAAGGGAAGCCGATCTCTGTTCCCGCCACCCGTGAGAGTACGCCCATGTCGTAGGGATCGAGCCCGAGGGCGAAGGCCCGCCCCGCGTGGTAGTACGTTTGAAAATCCCACTGGAAGCGATCCAGATTGCGGGCGATTCCATAGAGCAGAGCCAGCGTGTAGAGCGCCAGGAGGGCCCACACGGCCCCTCGGCCCCAGTCGCTTTTCCTTGATCCGGTTGTCCCGGGCGCTTCTTGCCGGCTCACTGTCGCACGCGTCCTTTCGGAACCATCCACGCTGTCAGGTCACCAGTGAGGGCTCTCGGGCCACTGGCTTCGATCGAAGACGTAGAGCCGGCCATCACCCTGCGTCGTGAGGATCTCCAGGCCGGCCACTAATTCCAGCGCGACCGGCGCGTAGTAGGGCTGCTCCTGGTAGGTGTTGAAGAGAGCCACAACTGCAGCGTTCGTTTCGAGGCTCCTTCGCATCGCCTGCGCCCACGCCTCAAACTCAGGGGTCTGGCATTCCGTCCCCTCGACATAGGTGTAAAAGGCATCCTCGGGCAGGCAGCCCGTGGGGAGCCGATAGGCGCTTCGCCCACCAAGAAGGTAGAGAGCCTCCACCTCATTCGTGTAAATCGGTGTCTCCGGGGGCAGGATCGAAAGGGCGTTCATCAGAGGCGACTGCTGCCACATCCTCGAGGCGAATCCCTGCCCATCCTGCTGCAGAAGAAGCCCGCGGACTCCTCCGCGGCCGACGTAGGAGGCGGCCAGCAGGAACACGAGGGCCACCGCGAACCGCGACATCCAGTCGCGTCCACCGAGCGCCGACCAAGCCGTCCAGGCCACAACCAGCATCAAGAGAATGACGAGAAGGAGCAGGGGCAGGAGGATCCGCTCATCGATGCTGATCCGGGGAACAAGAACCAACCGTGCCGCCAGGACTCCCGCGCCGTAGAGCAGAATTTGAATCCCGAGGATCTGCGTCCAGGTCGAGCCCCGCGCTTCCAGGGCCTTATCCGCCTCCCGCCCGCCCCTTGGCAGGCGAGCCCCTCGCCACAACGCGGCGGTGAAGAAGGCCACGGCGACAAGGATTGTGACGCCTCGCCAAACCAGCGGGATCCGCTCAGGCAGGAACCAATACATCACCAGCTCGGCGACAACGGTGAGGAGGGTCGTATCGGGCGGAAGGTAGGACAGGGAACGCGCCGTCGCCGACCCGCCGGCCATCTGATTCCGAACGAACCACGGCACCACGAAGAACGCCGCAACGGCGAGGTAGGTAACCAGGTCTGTCAGTCTTCGCCGGCGGTTCCCCTCTCTCCCGAGCAACACGATCGCGGCACCAGCCGCGATCACCGTCAAGCCCACAAACCGCGCCAGGTAGGATAATCCCGCCAGTGCGGCCGAGAGCGCGAGCCAGGATCGCTTCCGGCGCTCCAGGTAGAGATCCAGGGCGATCATCGAGCCGAGCAGCAGGGCAAGAAAGGTCGGCTCCGAAACGACGAGCGTATGGGTCGAAAGGACAATGGGCGAGAACGTGACCAGGACCGCGCCGAGCGCCGGGACCCAGGCCTCGCGGGTAGCGCGGCAGAGAATGGCAGCGCACAGCGCGACGTTCACCCCGAAGAGGGCCGCGTTCAGCCAGCGGGCGCCTTCAAGTGAGTCGACGCCCGCCAATCCGATCCCGCTCAGCAGCGCGGGAAACAAGGGGCCGAAAATCGTCGTCGGGCGGACGTCGCCTTCCGGGCCCAGCCAGCTGTAGCCGAGACCCTGAAGGATATTGCGGGCGCCGGCCACATACGCCACCCCGTCGCCTCCGATCCCCGCCCCGGAGCGCGTGCAGGCGAGCGCAAGAACCACAGCGCCCGCGCACAGCAGAAGGAGGCCCAGCCTCAATAGCGTCGCGGTGCGGCCCGATGGGCTAGCCAAGGCCGCCTCCCTCTTCAATTCGGACTCGCCGGGACCTACCACAGTATCCCGCGCCTCCCAGCGGTCGCCCGCACAATCGGCACCGGGCCGGCCGCATAGGCCGCCCCATCGCTCGCGCGAAAGACTTCCACCAGCCCCCGCGTGAGCTCCTCTTCCGGAGGGAGAAACACCTGTTGCTCGGAGATCGTGTTGAAGAGCACGAGGACTGCCCCTTCGTCCGTGATTCGCCCGCGCATCGCGGCCAGTTGCGCCGCGTAGTCGTCGCGCGGCGCCTCCACGACGGGGTCCCAGCGGATAGGCACCTGGAACGCTTGCCGGCCGGTGTGCAGATAGAGCACGTCCAGCTCGTTGCTGTAGATGGGGACCCCATCGGGCAGGCGGCGCACGTAATCGACGAGCGCGGATTCTTGCCAGGCCCGCGCCGCATGCCCCTGGCCGTCACCGCGAAGGCGCCAGGCCGTGCTGGCACCCCGGAACAGCATCAAGACCGCGAACCCAAGAGACACAAGAGCGATGCTCCACCACTGGAGACTGCCGCGCTTGACCCTTCCCAGGATAGCCCAGCCCATCAGGACGCCCAGGCCAAGTAGTGCAACAAGGAGCGGAGAAAGAATCCGGTCATCCAGGGGGATCGACGAGCCGACGAGCGTCAGAGCCCCCACAATCGCAATGGAGTAGACAAGTGCCAGGCAGAGCAGGATCCCCGCCTGGGCTTTCCCCGCACGATCGAGCCCATCGCCACCTCCGCGTCGGAGCAGGTAGAGTGCGACGATGACTAGGCAGGAAAGCGCAGCCGCCGCTCCCACCGCCCGAAAGGAGAAGGGTATCCGGTTCGGGAGAAACCAGAGAGAGATGGTTCCTGCGGCCTCGGTCAGCCGTTCCACGGAAGGAGGATGCAGTTGAGCCGCGCTGTAGGCGAGGCTCCCGCCCACTGCCAGGTTACGGGCCGCCCAGGCACCTGCGCCAAGGATGGCGATCACCCCAAAACCCGCCGCTCTCCCAAGCCGCCTCAGGACGGTGCCCTCGCCGAAGCCGAGCAGCGCGATGCCCCCGGCGGCGATCAGGGCCAATCCCACGTAGCGGGTGAGATACCCAAGCGCGGCCGTCAAACCGGCAGCCAGGATCATCCATGCCCGGCCCTGCTCGGCCGCGCCCGCCAGAGCCAAAAGGGTGAGCAGGGCGAAAGTGAGGAAAAGGGGCTCGGAGAGCACCCAGGTGTGCACGACGAGCAGGGCCGGGGAACTCAGCATGAGGAGCGCCGCCAAGTATGCCGGTGCGGCCGACCGGGTCACCCTGTAGACCATGAATCCGAGCAGGAAGATGTTCACGCCGAAGAGAACAGCATCCAGCCAGCGGGCAGCCACCAGGGTCTCCAGCCCAAGCCCGGTCAACAAGGCCAACACGGTCGAGTAGCCTGGAGGGTAGTGGGTGATGATGCGGATCCCGCCGTCTGCCGCCGGGCGGCTGAATCCAAGCCCGGCGAGGAGGTTCCGCGCACCGCTCACGTAGTAGTAGGAGTCGCCCCCTAGGCCCGCCCCCCAGGGCGTGGCGAAGAGGATCGCGGCTGCGCCGAAGACGCCGAGGACGATGAGTCCCATCCATGCCACGGTCGGTCGGCTGCGGAGCTCGCTCGCGGCGCGCGCTCTCCCGGTCGGCGTCTCGAGTTGGGCTGTCATCGTTGTCCTGGGGCGCCTCCGACGCAATCCATCCCCATCACCTCGATGCTCGCTCGCCATCTCGTGTCTCTGGGTTCGCCCACTCCGCGTGACGTCCAGAGTTCCTCACTTGAGCCGCATGATAATCGATGGGGGCCACGGGACGGTCCACCGAAACCCTCGGTCGGGCTAGGGCGCGGGGATAATAGAAGGCCTCCTTGAGCCGGCTGGTCAGCGGCCCGGGCTCGGCGAAGCCCCGATACGTCCCCCAGAATTGCATCCAACGAAACCAAGCGATCTCACCGAGCTTCTGCCAGAAGACCCCTTCATGGAGCGCGTGCCAGGCGTCACTGATCAGATTCGAGGCATAGAGGCGGAGCAAATCCTCAAGATGGAACTGCTCCTGAGGTCGAATCCGCCGGAGGGCCATTGCTTCCCGGCGGTAACGATTGTAGACGGCCCGCCGATCCTCGTTGTGAACGTGCACCACCTCCGCCTCCGACGAGTAGGCGATCCGATGACCCTGCTCCATCGCCCACGAAGCCCACTCGATATCCTCCAGAGCCGGGATCTCCTCGTTGTAGGGATGCTCGAGCCAGAGAGCCCGGCGGATGGCGGCGTTGGCGTTGTTGCAGAAGGGGTGATCCAGAATGCGGGAGGTCTCTGGAAACCAGGAGGCCAGAACCTGGTGCTCACTGAATCTCGTCGTCGAGTTCCCCCTCTGCTTTCCAAACGTCAACGCGACGAGCGGATCCTCAAAAGGTTTGAGCAGTCGCTCCAGCCAGTCTGGGTAGACCGGATAGACGTGGGCGCTGGCGATGACGATGAACTCGCCGTGGGCATCCGCACAGCCGCGGTTGAGCGAGCGCCCGAAAGTGAATTCCTCCGGCGCGATGGAGATCACCCGCACGGGATATCGGGAGGCCACGGCAATGGTCGCGTCCGTCGAACCGGAGTCCACGAGGATCACCTCAACCTCGCCAACCGTTTGCGCCAGGATCCCCGCCAGGAGCCGGCCGATGTGCTTCTCCTCGTTGTAGGCCCGGATGACGATCGAGCAGCGGGGCTCGGTCCGATGAGAAGCTGTCGTCGTCATCGCCCGTCTCTTCCCCCAGAATAGAGAGCCCAGGTCACAGACTCCACTTCGTCGATCAGATAGGGATACAGGGGTCCGGGTTGGAGCTCGACGGGCGTCCCTGCCAGGGAAGGCTTCAGCGGCAATTGCTGTCCTTCGATGAACAGTGGGCCCGAGGCTCGTTCCCATACGCCGTCGGCGCCGGTGAGGTAGATCACGCGCGTGCTCTCCACCTCGCCATAAAGAGAAGGCGGCGCCAGGACGGTGGAGGCATCGAGCGTGAGGACATCGCCCTCCCCCAGTATGCTCTGCTGCCACCCGGGCTCGAGGCGGTAGACCCGCGGCGGCTCGTCCCACTCCGCAGGGAACGTGTAGATCTGGTTCAACACCCGGGGGAGGTTCCAGTGGTTTGCCGCGATCTGCCGGGTGTCTTCGAAGGCATCCGGTTCCACCAAGATCACGGTGCCCTCTTCAAGGTCCGGACAGAGGCGCACGACCTGGGCCCAGAAGGAGCGCTGGAGTTCCCAACTTCGCACGTAGTCTCTTTGGATCAGGAAGCCAAACCCCAGCAAGCCCCCGAGGATCAATCCGAGGAAGCTGGCAGCCAGCCAGCGCTTGCGAATGGACTCCGCAACGCCAAGGAGAAGCCACGAGAAGACGGCCCACAGGATCGAAGCGCCCACAACCGCCGCGAAATGAACCCGCGTGTCACGGCCGCTGATGGCATAGGCCCGAACGGTGAAGGTGAGGGGATACGCCAGCACCAGCATGAGCAAGCCGACCAGGCCCAGTCGCAGCAGCTTCCGGATTTCATCCGACAACGCCGGGGCCTGTTGCCGTCGGAGGAGGGACCGCAGCGCTTCCCCTGCGTCTATGCGGGGTTCGCCATGGGCTCTCGCCAGGATCAGGACGAAGCATACGCTCGCGACGGCCAGGGCAATCCCGATCTCTGTGTCCATGGCGAGAGCGACTTGCACGGGCCTGTAGAAGAACGTCCCCAGAGCGACAATCGGGCCCTCGGCCATGTGCACCAGCGGTGTCGTCAATATCCCCGGGAAGCCGAGGCCCGCGACGCGCCCCTCCCCGACGCCGACCCTCACCGCAAGGACGATGACAAAGATGACCGCCAGGATCAGAGCGTGCCTGGTCAACCTACGCCATGGCGTTGCGGCCGAGGGGCCTCGAAGCAAGGGAACGGCAAGGAAGACGGGGAAGATGGTTTCGTAGCTCAGTAACGACCCAAAGATCAGCCCATAGGAGAGCGTTTCTTTGCCGGAGAGATAGGCGTGGGTGGCAAGCAGGAACCACGTAATAGATAGGTGCTGGCCCAGGGAGTTGGAGAGGAAGATCTGTGTCGTGTCCGCCGGGAACAGGACAAAGGCGAGCGATCCGAGAAGGGCGGCGCCTGGCGGTAGTAGCCGTCGGAATAGCAGATAGCCCAATGTGGCATTGACAAAAAGGATCCCATACCCAAGCCAGTAGGCTTCAGGAAGGCCTCCCAGCCTTCCGGCCACAAAGCTGAGGAGAAGCACCATCGTCGGCTGCAGCGGCCGTCCTTGCAGGAAGACAATCCACTGAGCGGCAACATCCTCAAGCAGCTGCGGCAGATCCGAGGCCATCGCCCGCGTCACCAGGGTGTAGTCATCTTCATAGAAGCCGAAGTCCGCGGAGTGCCAGAAGCGCGCCACCCAGAGGACCCCGCCCAGAAGGATGATGGCTGGTACCAACTCCCGCCACCGCGCCGACCGGCGCGCCGTAGTAGCCTCAGGACCTTGCACCGCGTGCGCGTCTTCCAGCGGTGGCCGGGCTTCGGACATTGCCGTTCTCCCGCTCATCGAGGGGCCATTCCATTCATGGCGCAGGAAAGCCGGCCCCGCAGGGCCATCTCCCGGAGAGAATCCAGCTTGCCCCCCCAGCCCGGCCCGCCGCCCCTCCGACACGGTTGCGTCACCCCTCCGCTCGTCCGCCGGGCGGCCCTGTCAGATGTTGATGGACTGTCTCGGCCCCTACTCGCATCGTGAAGGGCTTCTGGCGGAGTATCCCCTCCCGGATGACACCCATCTCGGGATGAGCACTCACCGCATCGGGCGGGAAATCCGAGAACGTCACCATCCCCGGAACCCCCGGGTACGGCGTCAGAAACTTGGAGAGGTCCAGCGAGGCCTGAAAGAGCTCGTAAGAGAGGAATCGCCTCGCGTTCGGGGCGAATTCGGGAGGCACGGGGATCCGCTCTGCCCCGAGAAGCCGCCGCAGCTCTCGCCCATACTCCTCACGCGTCGCCGGAAAGAAGACGGTGGGCAGCTGCGTATACCTCGCCCTGGCCGCGCAAAGAACCGGAACACCCAGAATTGAGGCTTCCAGGCCGATCGAGGAGTTGTAGACCAGGATCAGCTTGGACCGACGGATCAGTTCGTAGGAACTGATGTGGTCCGATGGACCGAAGAAGGCCACGTTCGGGCGGCGCGCCAGCCCGCGCTCTTCCACCCAGGTCGCCACCGTCTCACGGCTCTCCTTCCCTGGGCGATCCTCGTCGGGATGGGCACGGATCACGAAGAGCGTCTCCGGCCGGCGCTCGATCTCCGCCTGCAGCGTCTCCAGCCAGGAAAACATCTCCGGGAACAGGGTGTTGGCGTGCACCTGGCTCGTGTCGAAGATGACGTTGGTGAAGACGGCGACCGTCCCCTCGTGCCGCGCCATTCTCTCGAGCAGGTCGTCCGGCAGCGCCTTCATCTCCGGCCAGAAGCGGATCCCGGCCATGCTGAATTGCCCTTGAAATCGCTCCGAGAGGTAGTCGTCGAGACGCGTCTCATCCTCGCCGCTGAGGCGGAAATCGGCAGAGAACTCGACTTCGCGAAAGGTTGCATCCTGGTGCGAGAAGAACGCCGAGAACGGCCGCAGCCCCACCTCGTGCGTGATCACCGGGATCCCCAGGCGGCGAGCCACCGCCCGCGCAACCGCTTCCGGGTACATGATCCCGTTGAAGACCACGACGGAGCGAGGCCGCATGCTGCCTAGAATCTCCTCGAACCTCCGAGCCAGACTTGCCGCCGAGACCAGGTATCTTCGGAAGAGCGCACGCGTCGCCTCGTCGTCGGGGATTCGGTGCCGGCGCAAAGCCCAACGCAACCCTGGCAGGCAGAGCTTCCCCAGAGGAAGGCCGTCATGGCCCCAGTGAGCGAGCTCCTCCAGGGACAGCCCTTCGATCTCGCTCCGAGCGCGGGCGGCGGTCGCCCGGTCGTACTCCAACCGCACGACCAAGGCATCCGGAAAGAGGGAGGAGCTCGTTCGCAGACAAGGCGCACATGGCGGCGGCGCCGCATAGTCCTCCCGATTCGTCCCCAGAATGCACAGGTCCATGCCCCGATGGCAAACCGCGTATCTCACGGGCACGCCTGCGGACCGCACGGCCCACGAGGCGAGCAGGCCGAATGCCGCGTTCAGGCTCGGCACCTGGATCCGGGTAGAGGCGTTGAAGAAGACGACCGGCGCCTCACCGGCAGGGTGTTCGGCGGCAGCCTGCCGCAGATACGAGTCCACGCGCCGGACCTGGCGGCGTAGCCC
>Ga0209619_10002194_pt1 | contig 14140 bp, 15 predicted proteins | sample Rifsed16ft3_FD_184011 | JGI IMG/M metagenome (GOLD analysis project Ga0209619, IMG submission 184011) | Soil microbial communities from Rifle, Colorado, USA - sediment 16ft 3 (version 2) | ecosystem: Environmental > Terrestrial > Deep subsurface > Rock core/Sediment | place: Rifle, Colorado... | reverse complement strand
CGCTTCGACAGTTTCTCGGAGCGAACATTGGTGGACAAGGTGATCAAGCGGATGATGCAGTGGTTCAGCGATTTCCTCTAAAGCAGTTCATAGTTCATAGTTCAAAGTTCATAGTTTTCAAGTTCAGGCCAAATCTCTGAACTATCAACTCTGAACCCTGAACGTCTTTCACAAAAGGAGGCGCGGATGCCGTTCGAGATGGAAGTCGATGCCGAGCATGTGGCCAAGATCAAGGTGATCGGGGTCGGGGGCGGTGGATCCAACGCGGTGAACCGGATGTTGGCGGCAAACTTCGCCGGCGTCGAGTTTTTCGTCGTCAACACCGATACGCAGGCGCTGAAGCTGTCGCCGGTTGCAGGGAAACTTCAGATCGGCGCGAACCTGACCAAGGGGCTCGGGGCGGGCGCCAATCCGGAGATCGGGCGAAAAGCGGCGATTGAGGATACCGACAAGATCCTGACCCTCCTGGAAGGGGCGGATATGGTCTTTATCACCGCCGGTCTCGGAGGAGGGACGGGGACCGGCGCGGCGCCTATTATGGCCAATCTGGCCAAGGAGTTGGGCATCCTGACCGTCGGGGTGGTGACGAAGCCGTTCCAGTTTGAGGGCAAGGTGCGAGAGCTCCACGCAGAGCGGGGGCTCCACGCGCTGCGCGAGTGCGTCGACACCTTGATCACCATCCCGAACCAGCGACTGCTCCACGTGGTCGAGCGGCATACCCCCATGATGGATGCCTTCAGGCTTGCTGACGAGATCCTGCGGCAGGCGGTCCAGGGGATTGCGGATCTCATCGTGGTGCCGGGCCTGATCAACCTCGACTTCGCCGATGTGAAGACCATCATGTCGGAGCGTGGGATCGCCATGATGGGGATCGGGACCGCGTCCGGCGAGAACGCAGCCCAAGAGGCCGCCTCCAAAGCCATCAGTAGCCCCCTCCTGGAGAACGTCGCCATCGACGGCGCCAAAGGCGTCCTCATCAACATCACCGGCGGCCCCTCGCTATCGCTGTACGAGGTGAACGAGGCCAGTTCGGCCATCTGCAAGTCGGCCCATCCCGATGCCAACATCATCTTCGGGGCGGTGATCGACGAATCGCTGAACAATGAGGTTCGGGTGACCGTGATCGCCACGGGGTTCGATGTCGCGCTCTCAGCGAGAGGAGAGGAAGCGTCAAACATGGTCGAGATGAAGGCCTACACGGCAAGGGCGGCCGAACGAGGGGGCTTCCTCAGGAAGCGTGGATCGGTCGGAAGCGAGGCATCGGATGAACAACTCAGGCTTCGTGATCTTGAACAGCTCAGATCCCGCGACATTGATGAGGACGAACTGGATATCCCGACCTTCCTGCGTCGGAAGGCCGATTAGTGCCGTTCCAACTATTGACGCCAAAGGGGCGAGGCTAGTGCGGTTCCAACTTTTTTCGGACAAACAATGACACCATTCAGAGGCCGAATAAGTTGCCCACACATCATTAGTGTGTCGTGAAGCCAGATAGTTGGAACGGCATTAGGGATCAAGGAGGAAGTTGGATCCCTGACGCATTCGGGAGAGACGATGGATAGAGGAAGACGCTTCAGCAAACTGATACAATGGCTTCTGTTTCCAGGGAGCTCTGGTCTTACCTGTCCGCACTGTCTCGCGACGATCGGCGGAATAAAGAATGTCTGTCCGAACTGTCGGCGGATCTTGCGGTTCGAGGGGATCGCGGAGCTCAGGGCCCGCAGCAACCAGAATAGCGCGACGTAGAGATACAAAGAGACGAGCAGCTGTCAGCCGTCAGCCTTCAGCCAGACCCGAAGGCGAAGAGACAGCCCACAACTCTTGCGATGGCGGTTTGTCCGGGAGCATGGGCTTGTGCTTGACCTGCTGACCGCCGAGCGCTGACGGCTGAAGGCGTACGAGAGAAAGAGCGCAGCGTGGACAGCGGGAGGGGGCGGCGAGCGTGGGAGAAGGGGTCCGAGAGCGGATCGAGCAGGTGAGGCGGCGAATCGCCGAGGCGGCCGGCCGGTCCGGTCGGGATCCAAATGATGTGCAGCTCGTCGCCGTCACAAAAAGCGTGGCGGTGTCCCAGATCCGTGAGGCGCTTGATGCCGGCCTTAAGGTGTTTGGCGAGAATCGGATCCAAGAGGCAAAGGGGAAAGTCGCCCTCCTCAGTTCACCCTCCATTCAGTGGCACCTTGTCGGCACCCTCCAGACAAACAAGAGTAAGCTTGCCGTCGAGCTGTTCGACCTCATCCACTCCCTCGACTCTGTAAAGCTCGCCGCCTCCATGGACCGGCATGGGGCGGCGCTGCGGAAGCAGGTTCGGGCGCTGATCGAAGTCAACCTGGGAGGAGAATCGGACAAGTCCGGCCTTCACGAGAGCGAGCTTCTCCCGTTACTCCAGGCCTGCCGCGCCTATGCCCACCTGACCATCGAAGGATTGATGGCCATCCCACCGTTTCACAGGAACCCTCAGGACGTCCGTCCCTACTTTCGAAGGCTCCGCCTATTGCGAGATCGGGCGGCTGATACCCATCCTGAATTCCGGCTACGCCACCTTTCGATGGGGATGAGCAATGACTTCGAGGTCGCCATTGAAGAGGGGGCGACGCTGGTGCGGATCGGCACTGCCATCTTCGGCAATAGGGTGGAGGCCTGAGCGGGAAGGATCCTCCTAAGGTCCGCCTCAGCAGTTCAATTTCCATTTTGTAATGGCGTTTAATTTTTTCCTTGACAGAAATAGAACATTATTTTATAATCCGCAAGCGTCTTTCCCCTCCCCTGAATCCAATCCGATGTAGAGCCACAAGAGGATGCTCTCCGGGCAGGGATGGTTGCCTTCTTCTTCGGAGGGATTGTGAGGCCTGCATGGAGCATCGGAAGAAGGAGAAGGCTGACTATGTCGTCCAGTCGGTGGACCGAGCGCTTGATATCCTGGAGTCATTCGACTTTAGCGCAGAGGAATTGGGGGTCACGGAGTTAGCCCATAAGCTGAATCTGCACAAGAATAATGTGTTCCGGCTGCTGGCCACACTTGAGGTTCGCGGCTACATCGAGCAGGACAGAAAAAGCGGAAACTATCGCCTTGGGATCAAGACATTCGAGATCGCAAATGTTTTCCTCCACCATCTCGGCCTTCGGCGGCAGGCCAGGCCGATCCTCGAGGAGCTCGTCAACAAATGCGATGAAACCGCCAATCTCGCTATTCTGGACGGTTCCGATGTCATCTATATTCTCATGCACGAGACCAGTCAGACCGTTCGGATCGTGCTTCGACTGGGACAGCGCCTTCCGGCTCACTGCACCGCTGCAGGGAAGGCCCAATTGGCCTTTGAGTCGGCTGATCGGTTGCAACTACTCTTCAAAGACACACCGCTGCGCAAGCTCACCGAGAACACCATCGTGAGCCCCGAGGCGCTTAGGGAACATCTCCGGGAGGTTGCGAAGGTCGGGTTCGTCTTGGATAATGAAGAGTTTGAGTTAGGAGTGCGGTGTATTGCTGCTCCTGTCAGAGACTACTCTCACAAGGTCGTGGCCAGCGTTGGCTTGTCAGGGCCACTCTCTCGGTTCTCCATGGAGCGAATCGAGAAGGAACTTGTCCCACTCGTCAAAGAGGCGGGGGAGAAGATCTCAGAACGTCTCGGGTACGAGATCGGTGTGGTGCCGAGCTAGTGAGTAGAACAGCGTTTTATTGTGGGTTGGAGGCGAGATTATTCGGTGTTTGAAAAAAGCCTTTCCCGGAAGCTTTACTTCCGGTCTTGAGGATGGGGGTGATTGATAGGTCAAACGATTTCCGGGTCTCAGGGGTGTAGTAAGGACGTGCATGGAACTTGGAGTTGGATCCCGTTCGAGTTGGATCTCTCAACTGGATGAAAGACAGGAGGGTAAAGCATGGCAGAGAAGCCGAATATTCCAGTCCTGCCTTGGCCGGCGGTCGCAACCCCCACTCCCGATGAGGTCTATCAGGGGGAGAGCGACCAGAAGAAGGAGTATGCGCTCTGGCTTGAGTCGGCCCTGCGGCAGAGCGAGAACTTCAAGAAGCCAGAGGCCCTGGACCGCATCAGGGTCTTGGATTGCACCTCCAACATGATCATCGGACACTGGTGCTCCTCGCTCTTCGCCGAGAAGGGCGCCGAGGTGATCATGGTGGAGCCGGTCGGCGGGGACCCGCTGCGCAAGCTGACCCCGTTCGGCCGCAAAGAGTATATGTTCAAGGACACTCACGGTGGGGCCGTCGGCGCGCGGTTCCTGTGCGAGGCCCGCAGCAAGCAGTCGGTCACACTGAATCTGGAAACGGCCGAAGGGCGGGAGCTCCTGAAGAAACTCGCTGTGCAGGCGGACGTGATCATCGAGAACGCGCCTCCCGGCGACTGGGATGCCAAAGGGATCGGCTACCGCCAGCTCTCGCAGATCAATCCCCGCCTGGTCTATTGCTGGGTGGGGCAGCTCGGCCAGTGGGGCCCGATGAAGGATAAGCCGGGCAACCTGGACCCGACAGCGCAGGCCGCCTGTGGTTTCGTCCATGGGACCGGCGCCCCCAAGTCGTTCGGTGGGACGCCTACCCGATCCGGTTGGTGGATGGCCGACCAAGTCGGCGGCACCTCAGCCGCGATCGGGATCATGACCGCTCTCTACTACCGCGAGAGTGTTTCGGGGCGTGGGCAGTTCATCGAGGCCACCGCGGCCAATGGGATCATCCGGATCCTCGACTACAACTGGGGCTGGTACGGCATGGATGGCAGCATTCGGCCGCGCTACGGGAACTGGGACCTGGCGATCAACATCTATGCGGTGAACCCGTGTAAGGACGGTCAGATCATGGTCGGCGGAGGCCACGACCGCCTCTGGTTCCGGATTTGGAAGACCGTGGGTAAGGACCGGCCAGAGCTTGAGCAGCACATCATCGAAGATCCAAAGCTCAAGAACGTGACCGACCGGCCCGCCCACTACATGCAGGTTGAGACCTACACCACCTTCTCCGAATGGTTCAAGGACAACACCCGGTACGAGGCCGAGACGAAGCTCCAGGCGGAAGAGGTGGCCTCTGGCGGTGTCTCGTTCTTCGATGAGGTCTGTGAGACCCCGCACTACAAGTACCGGGGCCACATGGAGATCATCGACGACCAGAACTACGGCCCGGTGCTGATCGGGAGCTCGGCCTTCCTCGGGTACAGGACCCCTGGACGGGTCAAGTGGATCGGCCGGCCGACCGGGTTCGATAACGATGACGTCTACCGCCGCCTGCTCGGCCTCACCAAAGCCGACATGGACGGTCTGAAGGGAAAGGGGGTAATCTAATGGCGATATCCTTTGAAGAGTACTGTCGGGATGTCTTCGACCCGAAGAAAGTCTTTAGCAAGCCAGAGCCCCTGAAAGGGCTCCGAGTGCTTTCCTGTACGCAGTACATCCTAGGCCCTTCCTCCGCCAACTATCTGGCAGAGCTGGGGGCAGAGGTGATCAAGATCGAGCTTCCGCGGCGAGGAGAGCCGATGCGCCACACCACCCCCTTCAACGAGCCCCTGCTGTACCCCCTCTCCAAGTGGATGCCTGACAAGGGGACGGGGCTCGGGTTCTTTGGGGCGAACCACAACGAGTACTTCCTCTCGGTCGATTTCCACAAACCTGAGGGGGTGGAGATCGTGAAGATGCTGGCGGCCAAGGCCGATGCGGTCTGCGAGAACTACCGCGCCGGGACGTTCGACCGGTGGGGGATCGGCTTCCGGCAGCTCAGCCAGATCAATCCCCGGATCATCTACCAGTGGATGGGTGGGTTCGGCGGCTGGGGCCCCGGCCGCAAGCGGGCATCCTATGATATCCTGGGCCAGGCCCAGGGTGGGTGCTTCTCTGTGACTGGCTGGCCTGGGCCTGGCAAGATCCAAGGCTACGAAGGCAAGTTCCCCATCGGCCTTCCCTCCAAGCATACGATCTGGATCATGGATTACTGGGGGGGGATGATGGGGGCGTTCCAGGTCATCGCGGCCATGTACTGGCGTGACAATGTCTCCGGCGTCGGCGACTTCTTCGAGTACTCCCAGGTCCAAGGGGCACAGCGGCATCTATCGGACGCCATCGCCCTGTACGGTCGGTACGGCCTGGTTGCCCAGCGCTGGGGGAACTGGGACCCGCTGCTGTGCGTGCACGGGATCATCAGGTGCGGCAAGTCGTCCTATCCGGGCTCGCAGTTCCCGGCGGAAATGGAAGAGGGCTTCTGCCTGGTCAGCGCCTACACCGACGCCGATTATGCCAAGCTGATGAAGGCGGTCGGCCGTGACGACCTGGCCAAGAAGTTCCCGACCCACGACGACCGGGTCAAGGCCGAGAACCAGCCGGCGATGTACGAGGCTCTCGAGGTCTGGGCCAAGGACAAGACCAAGGAACAGGTCGAGGAGTTCATGCACAAGAACGGCATCAACGCCCAGCGGGTCATGAACGCCAAGGAGGTCTCGACCAGCGAACACTTCCTGCAGCGGGGGAACGTGCACTTTATCGACGACCCGACCTTCGGCGACGTCTTTAGCCAGGGTCCGGTCTTCATGGCATCGGAGACCCCGCCCAGGCACAAGTGGGCCTTCAAGCCGGTCGGCGCCGACAACGAGTATATCCTCTCCAAGCTGTGTGGCTTCTCGAAGGCAAAGATCAAGGAGTTGGAGTCCCAAGACGTTATCTAAGGCCGGAAAGGAGGGTTGCTGATGTCCTTCGCCCATTGCCATTTGATTTTGGAGTGCTCCAAGTGCCAGGTGCTGAACTACCTGGACCCCTTCACCTTCTGGTTCTTCAAAGGCAAGGTGAAGTGCGCAGGTTGCGATGCGATCTGGGCTGTCGAGATGAACAACGGCCAGCGGGTGAGCGGGCCGACTGCGGCCCAGCCGCCGCACGACAAGCTGCCCGGTTTCGCCCAGACCAAAGACTATAAACAAGACTGGAGGTCGCCCGACAAGGTCAGTGCGGCCCCCCAGGCCCGACCCGACTTCCAGGGCAAACCGATCCCGATCTACAAGAACGTTCGGGGCAGGCTGATCAGTGGTGGCCCACTCAAACCAGAGGACTTGGTCGGCAGCCGGCCGAAGTTCATCCTGGAAGGGAGGCCGTACAAGTAATCTACCCATGACCCAAGAGCGCCCGGACGGGGCCCTGTGATCCCCCGTCCGGGTCTCTCCCTCTGGGGAATCCCCGGGGGAGGAAGGAGGTGTCTGGATGGCTGGAAAGCAGAACTGCCCGATCCATGCGACGCCGGATTGCTTCGAGCCGACGTTGGATCCGATTATCGCGAAGGCCTACGACGGGTACTGTACCAAGATCGAATGGCCGTACGTCCGGATCATCCCCAAGGGGTGGAAGCCCGGCGCATAGCGGCTCGCCTCATTGCCAACTTCGGCCTGCGCGGCCGCATACCTTGGGCAATCGGCGGAGTTAAATGGCACTGAAGGCCACGGTCCCTAACTTCGGGGCCGTGGCCTTCTTTCTGAAGCGTGTACGTACGATAGACGGTTGACGCCTTGACCGGATCCGCTTGGCGTGCGAGACGTCCGCGATGGACTTCGACAATTCCGGTTCGTGAAGCATCCCGCGAAACGCCTTCGAGGCTCAACACATAGGAGAAGAGCGCGATGAGGGTTGAATTCTACTACAGCAGTAAAGTCACTCCGGGGTCGCAATTCTCTTGCGATAACGGCAAGGCGATCGAATTGTGCGAGAAGTTGAAGGCAAAGGGGGTGAACGCCAGCGCTATCGATGTCGAAGTCAGCCCTCCGGGGTTCATGAAATATAATGCGGCGGTGACGGGACCGAACGTCAGCAAGCGGGCGGTCTTCGGCGCAAAGGGGGCGCTGGAGGAGGAGTTCGGGAAAGCGGTCCCGGCCCTTCTGATCTACGCCAAAGAGGGAGAGCGGTATCCTGAAGAGGTCTTCCCGCGGAGCGACAAGGACCTGAGCCGTCTCGTCGGGGTCGAGGAAGCGTTGCAGAACCTTCTGAGCAAGTAGGGGGAGACGATGGGGAAGATACCGGCCGACTACCTGCCGCCGAGCGAGCTTAGGCCGCAGCGCATCTACACGCTCCCGGAGTTCAAGAATATCCCTCAGCGGCTGAACAGCACCGAGGAGCTGCTGGACAAGACCGTCGCCGCGGGCAAGGGGGACCGGGTGGCGCTCTGTTTCGATGACAAAAGAATTCCCTATAAAGCCCTCTTAGCCCAGGTCAACAAGCTGGGGAGTGCGCTGAAGAAGCTCGGGATCGAGGAGGGCGATCGGGTCGCGTTGCGCCTACCGAATATCCCGCCGGCGATCGTGGCGAACTTCGCCGTGCTGAAGATCGGCGCCGTAGTCCTGCCGACCTCCGTTCTCTTTTCCCGGTCCGAGATCGCCCACGTGTTCAACAATGCTGAGGTCAAGGCGGTCATCGTCGCCGCGACACTGCTGGAGGAGCTCGAAAAGGCGATTCCCGAGTTGAAAACGGTCAAGCATGTGATCGTCGTCGGCGGCGAAGCGGAGGAGATCAAGAAGAAAGGATATCTCCTATATCAGGAGCTGCTCGACTCCGGCGAGCCGACGTGTGACCCCGTGCGGAGGGATCGCATGGATGTCTCGGTGCTTCTCTTTACCTCCGGGACGACCGGGCTGCCGAAGGGGACGGCCCATTTCATGGAGGAAGCCCTCATCGTCCCCGATAGCTTCGGCAAACACTGCTGGCGTCTCACGGAAAATGACGTGCTCCTCAGCGCCGCCCCCCTGTCCATGGCGGCCGGCTATTCCGCCGCGGCCACCATTCCCTATCGATTCGGCGCGGCCCTCTCGCTCCTGCCGCGCTTCACCCCGGATGGGATGTTTGAGACGATCCAGAACCATAAGGTCACCATCCTTTCGGCCCTCCCGACCGCCTATCGGAAGTTGCTCCAGGTTCCGGACGCCGGGAAGCGGTTCAACCTCAGCTCCCTCACGACCTGCACGGGGGGAGGCGAGTCGTTGACCGCCCAGACATACCTCGATTGGAAGGCGAAGTTCGGGCAGGAGATCTTCGAGGGGCTCGGAACCACCGAGATGATGTTCGTTTTCATCAGCTCGGCGGCGACCCGCAAGGTCAAGCCGGGATCGATCGGGCCGGCGATCCCGGGCTACGAGCTGCGAGTCGTCAACGAAGAGGGGAAGGATTGTAAGCCGGGTGAAAGCGGCCAGCTTTGGGCAAGGGGCCCCACGGGGACGATCTATTGGCGCGACCCGGAAAAGCAACGCAGCGCTGTGAAGGATGGCTGGTGCCGCGCTGGCGATATGGTCAGCATGGATGAGGATGGCTACATCTGGTTCCTGGCGCGTGAGGACGATCTCATCAAGAGTTCGGGGTACAGGATCGGCCCCGAGGAGATCGAAGATGTCCTGGTGACGCATCCCGCAGTCGCAGACGCGGGTATCGTTGGCGTGCCGGACCCGGTCATGGGCCAGAAGACGAAGGCCTTCGTTTCTCTCAAATCCGGGCAGCAGCCCTCCGAAGCCCTCAAGGCGGAGCTGATCGAGTTCTGCAAGGGGAAGGTCGCCGTCTACAAGCTGCCGAGGGAGGTCGAGTTCACCGACCAGATGCCGCGCGCGCCCGGTCCTGGCGGCCCTGGCACGGGCAAGCTGCTCCGACGGGTCCTCCGCCAGCGGGAGCAGGACAAGGCAAAGGCCAAATAAATCGGTAAGCCACCCGAAAGCCCCCGCGCAGCAATCTCAACGGCCTGGAGTCAATGGACAATTGGACTCCAGGCCGTTCCGTTTCCAGGTCTCCTTTCCTCTTGACGAGGCCCGCCCTTCACTGCTAGAAATGTTCGATTGGGAGAACGCTGTTCTGTAGAGAGAACGAATAACAGTCTGGAAATCGTCCATATGGCGGCAGAGGGATATCGGGTTCCGGCCCTGGAGCATGCGATCAGGTTACTCCGCTTCCTCAAAGAGCGCAATCACCGGCCCTGGGGGGTGTCGGAGTTAAGCCGAGGGGTCCAGGTCAACAAGAGCACCTGTTTCACCATCTTGCGAACATTGGAGCGGCACGCCTTGGTCGCCTACGACCAGGTCACCAAGAAATACTCGCTGGGCACGGCGCTGATCGAGCTGGGTGGGGCGGTCGCGGCCGCCGCCAGCGGCGCCGTTGTGGCCAAGCCGTTTCTGGTCGATCTGTTCGAGGAGATGCGGCTGACCTCTCTGTTGGGACGCCTCGTTCAAGACAAGGTGGTGGTCATTGACAAGGCGGAGGTGCTGGATGACTTCCGAGTGACAGTCCCGCTGGGCCAAGTGCTGCCGCTGGTCTCTGGGGCCATGGGAAGGAGTCTTCTGTGCCGTATGCGGGAATCCGACATAGAGCGGGTGCTCCGGGCGGAGATCGTGCTTGGCCAGCGGGGGCGGAGAGGGTCGGTTCTGGCTAGGGTCAGGCGGGAGGTGGAAGAAGCCAGGCGCCGTGGTTATGCGGCAAGCTTAGGAGAGATCCAGGCTGGGATCAATAGTGTGGCCGCTGCGATCTTCGACCATCAGGGGCATCCCGTCCTGACGATCGGCCTCGTCGGCTTCGGATCTGCGATGCCGCCCCGCCGCCTGCCTCGCTATGGACGGAAGGTACGAGAGGTGGCCTCTCTGATCACCCACGCCATGGGCGGGGCCGAGCCGACATCGCCACTTTCCACTTGACTCACCCTGGAATGGGTGCTACCCTGCCCTAGTTTTCGTTCGACAGGGAGAACGGTAGGATGTCACTAATTCTCCATCGGGCAGATGCGCCGATCCTCCTTGCGCCCGCCGGTGATCCGACTGCTGCCGTGGCAGCCCTCGAGTCCGGCGCCGACGCCATCTACGTCGGTCTCAAGGGATGGAGCCGCGGCGGGGCAAAAGGCGAGCTGACCTCAGAAGAGCTTCAGGAGGTCCTCAGTGTTGCCCATGCCCGGTCTCGAAGAGTCCGAGTTGCACTCAACACCATCCCTCGCCGAGCCGAACGGCGATACCTCCTCGGTCGGGTCGCTGAGCTGATCGGCTGGGGGATCGATGGCGTCATCGTCAACGACCCAGGTCTTCTGGCGGAACTACGGGCTCGCTACCCGGCGTTGTGCATCACCGCGAGCATCGGGTGTGCAGCCATGAACGAGGCAGATGTCGCCTTCTACCGCGATCTGGGGGCCGATGCGGTCGTCCTGCCCGGCACCCTTTCCCTGGATGAGCTCCGCGCCATCGCGCAGGTCCCGGACGTGATGACCGAGGTCATGATCCACATGGTGGAGGAGTTCATCCTGCTGGGCAAATGCTGGATGCCAAGCTATTACCGTCTTAATCCGACTCCCCTGGCAGAGGTGCACGGAGAGGGGAACCGGCTCGTCGGCAGCATGAAGCGTGGAGGCGCCGGTGTCTGCTTCAAGGTCTGCGAGCAGCCGTGGGGTCTTTACCTGGACGGACAGCAGGTGACGAAGCGCCTGCTGCCCAGCCGCCAGATCAGTCCCATCAACGACCTGTCTGACGTCCTGGATGCCGGCGTCGATGTGGTTAAGCTCCAGGGCAGAAGTCTTTCGTCAACCCTGCTTGCCCGTCTCGTTGGTCGCTACCGCGCGTCCATCGATGCTTGGGTGGACGGAAAGGCTGCTCCAGCGTTCGAGGAGTTCCAGTTGGAGCCATCCTGGACGGTGGCGCGCCGATGACGTGCGGGGAAGGAGACAGGGTGACCCGGTCGTTTGAGCTGAATACAACGATCTCGAATCTGCGTGACCTCAAGGCCTCAGACCTGAGCCCGTACGATGCCATCTATTTGGGCAATATCACGTGCCGGCTATACGAGGCGAACCTGCTGGAGCATCCCGATGACCTTCGGGAAGCGATCGCGGTTGTCAAAGGCCAGGGGAAGAGGGCATACGTCACCTCGTACGCCGCCCCGCGGAACGATTTTCTCCCGAAGCTCCGCAAGGCCCTGGCGGTGGCGGTCGAGGCTGGGATCGATGCGGTCGAGGTCCATAATCTCGGGGTGCTGAAGATCGTCCACGAAACACACCCCGGCCTGCCGGTCCACATCGGCGGGCTCGCAAACGTCTACACCGATGCCGGCGCCGAAGTCCTCAAGCGATTCGGGGCGATGCGGATCACCCCCAACTACGAGTTGAGCCTGGAGGAGATCGGTCAGATCCAGCGCCAGGTCGGGCTTCCGATGGAGCTGCTGGTTCACGGGAAGATGCCGCTTGGCATTTCGGACTACTGTTTCCTCCTGGAATACGAGGAGGCATGGGGGATAAAGTGTCCCGACCTCTGCCAGCAGGATCTCTTCCTCAAGCAGGGCGATTGGGCAATGAAGTCGATAGGGAAAGGGGTCCTGAGCGGACGGGATGTCTGCATGTTTGAGCACCTCCCCCAGCTTGTGGCGGAGGGGCATGACTGTTTTCGGATCGAGGCGGTCTCGGAGAGTCCCGCGTATCGGCTGGAGGTCGGAAGGGTCTACCGTGAGGCGCTGAAGCGAGCTGTCGCAGGAATGAACGGCATGGAAGAGGGGTGGTGGAACACGCTCAGAAGCCATGCTCGAATCGGCCTCTGCAACGGCTTTTACTTCGGAAAGTCCGGGATGGAGTACCTGGGCGTGCGGCCCGAGGCGGTGGCTTCGGCCGTGCGGCGTCCAGGTGCAGACGCCATCTGACTATCAAGCGAAAGGAGTGTATTCGATGATAGAGCTGTTAGCTCCTGCCGGCAATCTGGAGATGGTCGAGGAGGTCGTCACGAACGGGGCGAACGCCATCTACGTCGGACCACGGGGATGGAGCCGCCGCCGGGACGCCTTCGAGATGGACGACGCCTCCCTGCGTGAGTCGGTCCGGATCGCCCACGATGGCGGCGCGAAGCTCCGGGTGGCCTTCAACACGAACATGCAGTCCAGGGAGATCCCGGACCTCTTACGCCGAATGGAGACCCTCGTTGGGTACGGCGCCGATGGGGCCATTATGACCGATGTCGGGGCGATTGCGGTCGTCCACCGGCACTTCCCCGAGTTGACCATCCACGCCAGCATCGGGGCCAACATCTTGAACAACGCTGACGTGGCCTTCTATCGGGAGATCGGCGTCTCGCAGGTGGTGGCGGACACGAAACTGACTCTCAGGGAGCTTGCCTCCCGCAAGGAGCAGCTCGACGTTGGGATTGAGATCCTGATCCACGCCAACTACTGCTACACCTATCTCGGTAAGTGCTGGATGTCACCCTATCATCGGCTTGAGCGAACGATCGACGATGGAGGCAAAGACCTCTTTAGGGGGAGCCCGAACCGGGGTGGCCTTGATTACAGGGTCTGTTTGGAGGACTGGCAGCTCTACAGCGGCGACACCAAGTGGGAGGACCACGTCGCCCTCAAGAACGACGCATTCTTCCTCTTGGACGATATCCCACACCTGATAGACCTAGGTGTCCACTGCCTGAAGATCCAGGGCCGCGAGTACGCCGTGCCCCTCGTGGGCGCCATCGTCAAGTTCTACCGCGACCTGATCGACACGTATGAAGCGCACCCGAAGGGCGAGCGGTTCGACCTCGTGCCGTGGAAGGGGCGTTTGGCCGCGATCCAGCCCGGACGGGACGCGCAGCGGAGTAGGGGAACGCGGGCGTTGCTGGCCGAGGGCAGGATACCTGTTGCCGCGATTCGCCGTCATTGACGGCAGTTGCTTGTCGCGATCCTTGTGACGCCGGTAAGGTGTAAACACAGAGTCCCTTTCGTCCCGGAGGCGCTAATTGGCCGAACAAGCGGACCAGCTTCGTTGCAGACGATGTCACCGTGACGATCCTCCTCTCCTTCGCATTGATTCCTTCGATCGGATCGCGCTCGCGGACGATCCCGCCGATCCCAACTGCGGACACTATTATCTGGAGGCGGTGTACGTCATGCAGTGCTCCGGCTGCGGCCACCGGCAGGAGCAGGTCAGCAAGCGAACGCCCTACGTGACGCTTCGCGAAGCCCAAAAGGAGATGGACGCGCACCTGCTGGGCAAAGGATAAAGGTTGGAAGAGAAGATGTTACCCGGGAAACGAAGAGCGGGCCTTCCTGGCTTGGGGTTTACTCAGATTGTGAGCGGTGCCTTCAATCTTCTTGTAACTCTGGCATCTCTTTCCACTTCGCCTCGCCTTCGGGCTTGAAGTTCCGGGTGGCGACGAAATTCATCCCCTGGTAGAAGTTCACCTTGAACTTCCCG
>Ga0209619_10002192_pt1 | contig 14148 bp, 7 predicted proteins | sample Rifsed16ft3_FD_184011 | JGI IMG/M metagenome (GOLD analysis project Ga0209619, IMG submission 184011) | Soil microbial communities from Rifle, Colorado, USA - sediment 16ft 3 (version 2) | ecosystem: Environmental > Terrestrial > Deep subsurface > Rock core/Sediment | place: Rifle, Colorado... | reverse complement strand
TCAAATTACGGGAACTAAAGAAAGAATGATTGACCTTCAAAGAAATTCACTGCATTATTTCCAAAGACCTGATGCTAAAAAATTCAGACTTGACAGCAGTGCAACATCCCTGACAGGTTATGCCGGAAGATTCGTGCTCAACAAACAAAAGGGAAATTTCTTTTTTAATTCTGCCTTTGGATTTCTTTCACCTGGATTTGATGTTAACGACATCGGTTTTTTATATCGGGCTGATGTAATAAATATGCATGTTGGTGCTGGATATTTTTGGAGCGATCCAACGGAGGTGTATAGAAATCTTGAACTTGGAGGTGCTCTATTTAGAAATTTTGATTTTGATGGCAATGCAACAAGCGGAGGAATCTTCCATTTTGGTTCTCTTCAATTTTTAAATTATTACAATTTAAATTGGAATTTAGGACTCTATCCTTCAAATGTTAATAACCGATTAACGAGAGGCGGTCCATTGACCTTAAATCCTGACGGAATTGATGTAAGTATAAATGCAAATTCCGACAGTAGAAAAAATTGGGTGGTAAGTCTTGGTTATTCTTTCGGAGGTGCACTCGATTATCCTTTTTACTGGCAAATAAATGCTGGACTTGAAGTAAGACCATCATCAAATATTTTACTTAGTATTAGTCCATTTTATAATAGAGACAATACTTTTGCTCAATGGGTTGACGTCTTTGAAGATCCATTTGCAACGAATACTTTTGGTAAGAGATATGTTTTTGCTGAGTTGAGACAAACCACAATTGGGGCTGGTATCAGATTGAATTGGACATTTACTCCAAAGCTCAGTCTTCAGTTTTATTTGCAGCCATTGATTTCATCCGGTGACTATAAAAACTTTAAAGAACTTGCAAAAGCACGAACATATAATTTCAATCAATATCAAATTGATGAAGCAACGGCAAATCAAGAGGAATTTTTTATTGATCCTGATGGAAGCGGTCCTTCGCAAGGATTTGTGATTAATAATCCCGACTTCAATTATAAATCACTACGTGGTAATGCGGTCTTAAGGTGGGAATATCTACCTGGATCGGTTCTGTATTTTGTATGGACTCAAACGAGATCGGATACAGAAAACATTGGTGAGTTCAAGTTCAAAAAATCATTTGATCGGTTACTTGATGCACATCCGGATAATATTTTCCTAATCAAGTTTACTTATTGGCTAAATCTTTAGGAGCCTATCCCAAAGTCAAGTAAACAAACGCAGTTTCTTTACGAAGGGGAAAAGCGATGAGAAAAACTGGGTTTGGGAAACACTGATGATATAAAAATCAAAAAAATATTTTATCTTTTGACTGCGATTATAATGGGGCTTTAGCTCAGATGGGAGAGTTCGCCTTAGGCGGATTCGCAACGAGAAGGTCACCGGTTCGATCCCGGTTAAGCTCCACGAAATAAGTAACACTATCTTAATCTTAATTTAGATATGCCATCCGCCTAAGGCGGATGGCATATATTTTTTTCTCATCCCTCTAAATCGAAAATCACTTCCAAGCGCAAATTGTTTTTATTTTCAAGTTCACTTCCTTATATTTCTCACCACAAAAACTAATCACAAGGTTACTTTTTCATGTCAAAAAATTATGAAATTGCCATTTTAGGCGGTGGTCCTGGAGGTTATGTAGCTGCAATTCGAGCCGGTCAATTGGGATTAAAAACCGTTCTAATTGACTATCAAAGATTGGGAGGAATCTGTCTTAACTGGGGTTGTATTCCTACCAAATCGCTTCTAAAAAATGCCGAATTATTTGACACGATGAAGAACCATAGTGCTGATTTCGGAATTAAAGTCACTGGTTTGGAGTTTGACTTTTCCAAAATAATAAAACGAAGCCGTGATATTTCTGATCGAATAACAAAAAATGTGGAGATACTTGTAAAGAAAAATAAAGTTGATAGAATTAAGGGTTATGGAAAACTGTCTTCAAAAAATCAAATAGATATTTACGATGAAAGCGGAAAGAAAAACGATTCAATAAATGCCGACAAAATTATTATTGCAACCGGCGCTCGTCCCAAAATGATTCCAATGATTCCTGTTGACAAAAAAAATATCATCACAAGTACTGAAGCAATGATTCTCGATGTATTACCGAAAGAATTGATTGTTATCGGAGCAGGAGCAATCGGAATTGAGTTTGCGTATTTCTATTCTGTTCTAGGAACTAAAGTTACTGTTATCGAGATGATGGATACAATTCTGCCTGTTGAGGATAGAGAAATTTCGGAAGCGCTTGCAAAGAATTTTAGGAAACGAGGTATTGAGATTTTTACTTCTGCAATTGTTGAGAAAGCTGAAGTCAAGGGAAAGAAAGTGAAAGTTACTTTTAAGTTTAATGGGCAAGTAAAAGAAGTATCTGCTGATAAAGTTTTAAGCGCGATTGGTGTTACTGGAAATGTTGAAGGATTTGGTTTAGAAGAATTAGGGGTTGAAGTATTTAAAGGACACATCAAGATTGACAAATCAAGCTACGAAACAAATGTAAAAAGAATATTTGCAATCGGAGATGTGATTGGTCCGCCTTGGTTAGCTCATGTTGCTTCAGCGGAAGGAAAACACTGTGTAGAAAAAATAAAAGGATTACATCCATACGATATTAAATATGATAATATTCCCGGGTGCACTTACTGTCAGCCGCAAGTTGCAAGCATAGGTTTAACCGAAGCTAAAGCAAAAGAAAGAGGATATGAAATAAAAGTTGGTAAGTTTCCTTTTATGGCAAGCGGTAAAGCATTTGCAATCGGAGAACGGGAAGGATTTGTAAAGTTAATCTTCGATGCAAAATATGGTGAACTTTTAGGTGCTCACATTATTGGCTCGGAAGCTACTGAGATGATTGCTGAATTAGGAATTGCAAAATCTCTTGAATCGACCGGTGAGGCAATCTTTAAAACAGTTCATGCTCATCCAACATTGTCAGAATCAGTTATGGAAGCAGCGGCAAATGCCTACGGTGAAGCGATACATATCTGAAATTTATTATTTATAATTGATAATTTTTTTTGAAAAATAGAAAATTGACATATTGTGATCTCGGTTTGATTGATTATCAGGAATGCTGGAATCTTCAAAAGGATATTTTTGACTTTAAATGTAAGAATGATATTTCTGACGTACTGTTTTTATTGGAACATCCACACACATACACTTTGGGAAAAGTAGCGGACAAAAATCATTTAATAAGTTCCAGCAAATACTTAGAGGAAAACAAAATTTCAGTTTATGATATTGATAGAGGCGGCGACATAACTTATCATGGTCCGGGACAAATCGTCGGTTACCCGATTATCAATTTGAATGAGTGGGAACGAGATACTCATAAATATCTTAGAGCACTGGAGGAAGTTTTAATTAGAGTGTGCACAGAGTTTGGGCTGAATGCAACACGAAATTCAAGTTATACAGGTGTCTGGATTGAAAATAAAAAAATTGCAGCAATCGGAATTAAAATCAGCCGATGGATTACAATGCATGGTTTTGCTTTTAATGTGAATACAGATCTCTCGCTGTTCCAGGGAATTATTCCTTGTGGAATTTCCAACAAAGAAGTAACTTCGCTTCAGAAAGAACTTGGCAAAAAGTTGGAGTTAAATCAAGTAAAGGAAATGATCTTTAAAAAATTTATACAAGTTTTCAGTTATGATTCCTTCGAGTTAGCCACTTTGAATGAAATTTATTCCTCCTCAATTCTAGGTCATCAGCAATTAGTTTAAAATGTCAAAAAAGAAAATTCCAGTAAATAAAAATCAAGAATCTTCCGTTGAGAAAAACTTGTTAAAAAATTCTGCAAGAGATAACGGTAAAGATCCCAAACCATCAGTACAAAATCATTCTGAAGTATCTTCAAAAATATCGAAAGAGGATTTGAAGATCGCTATGAAACTTATGTTAGTTTCCCGCGAGATTGATAATAAAGCGATGAATTTATTACGGCAGGGTAAAACATTTTTCCATATAGCTGCTGCGGGACATGAAGCAATTCAAACTGCAGTTGGAATGAATCTCGATCCACAAAAAGACTGGCTTTTTCCTTATTACCGCGATCTTGCTTTAGTTCTTACTGCAGGGGTTACACCTAAAGAATTTTTTCTGCAATGCTTTGCAAAAGCCGATGATCCTTCCAGCGGAGGAAGACAGCTTCCATGTCATTATGGAGCACCGCACATAAAACTACCATCACAATCGAGTAATACCGGCACTCAATTTTTGCAAGCAGTTGGAACTGCATTAGCATCTGTGAAAGAGGGGATTGAATCCATCACCTATGTCAGCAGCGGTGAAGGAGCCACAAGTGAAGGTGAGTTTCATGAAGCAATTAATTGGGCAAGCAGGGAAAAGCTTCCGCTTCTTTTTGTAATTGAGAATAACAGGTATGCAATCTCCGTTCCGATATCGCAGCAGACAGGCGGAGTCGGCAGTTCAATTGCCGAAATGATGGCTGGTTTTGAAAATCTGTTACGTTTGAAAGTTGACGGAACGGATTTCGAAGAATCATATCATTCCGTGAAGAAAGCTCTTGATTATCTGAAGAGTAAAAAAGGTCCGGTACTGATTGAAGCTGATGTTGTTCGTTTGCAATCTCACTCATCATCTGATGATCAAAAAAAATATAGAGACCCTAAAGAGTTAGAAAAAGATTTGATGAATTGTCCGTTAAACAAACTTTCCCTCAAGTTAATTACTTCGGGAATTCTGACTCAAGTTGAATACGACAGGATGAAAAAAGAAGCACACCAAGAAGTGGAAAAAGCAGCAGATGAAGCAATCAAAGAACCTGATCCTGATATTCATGAAGCAGTTAAACATATTTTTGATGAAAGCGGATTCAAAGAAAAATTTGTGTATGAGAAAAATCCACCGGCAGGACCAAACATTGTTATGGTTGATGCCATCAATCACGCACTTCATGAAGAGATGGCAAAAAATGATAAGATGTTCATTTTCGGCGAAGATATTGCAGACGGTAAAGGCGGAGTGTTTACTGCGACGAAAGGTTTATCTACCAAATTTGGTAGTGAGCGTGTTTTTAATTCGCCGCTTGCTGAAGCGAGCATAATGGGAGTTGCTGTCGGTATGTCCTTAGCAGGTATGAAACCCGTTATCGAAATTCAATTCGGCGATTACATCTGGCCTGCCTTCATGCAAATGAAAAATGAACTGGTAACTTTTCGCTATCGCTCAAATAATACGTGGACTACCCCAGTCGTAATTAGAGTTGCTGTCGGTGGTTACATTCATGGCGGACTTTATCACAGCCAAAACATTGAAGCAATTTTTGCTCATATGCCCGGTATTTATATTGCATTTCCTTCGAACGCTGCAGATGCAAAGGGATTGCTCAAAACAGCTTGCAGAATAAATGATCCCGTATTGTTCTTAGAACATAAAGGACTTTACCGTCAAAGTTTTGCAATTACACCCGAACCCGATGATGAATATCTTGTTCCTTTTGGTAAAGCAAAAGTTGTACGGGAAGGAAATGATATAACTGTAATTTCTTATGGAGTTTCTTTGTGGGATTCAGTTTTCGCTGCTAAAAAACTTCAGGATGAAGAATATTCTGTTGAAATAATTGACTTGAGAACAATCATTCCGTTAGATACAGAGACGATTTTTAATTCAGTGAGAAAAACAAATAAAGCAGTAATTGTTCACGAAGATATTCTGACAGGAGGTTTCGGTGGAGAGATCGCTGCTCAAATTTCTGAATTTTGTTTTGAACATCTTGATGGACCTATAAAAAGAATTGCAGCCAAAGATTCTCACATTCCGTATTCACCCGCACTTGAAGATGCGATATTGCCAAACCGCGCAAGAATTTACCGCGGTATTAAAGAATTATTAGAGTATTAATTAGGAGCTAAATTTTATGGATATCATTATGCCAAAAATGGGCGAAAGTGTTAGTGAAGGAACCATAATTAAGTGGCATAAAAAAATTGGTGATATGGTTAAAAGAGATGAAATAATTTTTGAAATAAGCACGGATAAAGTTGATACCGAAATTCCTTCACCTTTAGCTGGAATTCTTACGGAAATAGTAGTGAAAGAAGGTGAAACTGTTGAAGTTGGAACAACCGTAGCTGTCATTCAACCAAATGGAGAAACTACTGTTTCAGAAACTGCTGAAGAAACCGTATCTGAACCAATTCCAACTCAATCAGAAATAAATATTAATGATGCGAGTGGGAAAAATATTTCTCAACCATCTGTCGAAAATCAAGGAGGAATTGTTGAAATAACAATGCCGAAAATGGGTGAGTCGGTTATGGAAGGTACGATTATCAAATGGTACAAGAAAGTCGGTGAGCATGTCAATAAAGATGAAGTACTTTTTGAAATTAGCACGGATAAAGTTGATACTGAAATCCCTTCATCAGAAGAGGGAATTCTAACAGAAATTCTGGTTGCAGAACAACAAACAGTGGAGGTAGGGACCGTCGTTGCAAGATTATCATCAAAAACGGCAAGTTCTTCTTCACTTAAAGAACAAAAATCTATTTCACCTGCTGAAGTAGTTGAAAAAAAAGTTGTTAAAGAGGAAATAAAAACTTCTTCGAGGGCTGAAGTGCAGAATGAAAAGATAAGTAAATCATCCAGAAGATTTTATTCTCCCTTAGTTCTAAGTATCGCGCAGAAAGAAAAAGTTTCTTCGGATGAATTGGAAAAAATAAACGGCACTGGTATCGCCGGCAGAGTTACTAAGAATGATATTCTAAATTATGTAGAGCTGAAAAAAGCTACAAAAGTCACCCAAGTAACAGAAGAGAAAAAAGAAGTTTACCAGGCGCCATCCGAACCTTTTAAATATGAAGCTGTAGCATCAGCCGATGGAGTGCAAAAGATTGAGATGGATAATATTCGGCTCAAGATTATGCAGCACATGGTTAAAAGCCGCGACACTTCCGTCCACGTTACAGCAATGATTGAAGTTGACATGAATAAAGTTCACAATTTCATTCAAGCTAAGAAAGAGGAATTTCTCCGCAGTGATGGAGTTAAACTAACTTACATGCCATTCATTGCTCATGCTGCTGTAAAAGGACTCAAAGAATTTCCTTTAATTAATTCTACAATTGATGGAACGACAATTTACCAGAAAAAATATATTAATCTTGGCATTGCGGTCGCCTTAGAACCAACTGGTTTGATCGTGCCAAACATTAAGGAAGCGGGTGATAAGAATATAATCGGCCTTGCAAAATCAATCAATGATTTAGCGGTTCGCGCAAGAACAAAAAAACTTACTCCGGATGATATTTCTAACGGTACATTTTCAATAACGAATTATGGAGTGTTCGGAACGATATTCGGAACTCCGATAATCAATCAACCGGAAGTTGCAATACTTGGTGTTGGAGCCGTTCAGAAAAAGCCTGTCGTTTTGGAAATTGATGGAACAGATACGATTGCTATTAAGCCAATCATGCCTCTAACTTTATCGCATGATCATAGACTTGTGGATGGAATGCTCGGTGGAAAATTCTTGAAGTTTATAAAAGATACTCTTGAGAATTTTGATGGAAGAGTTTTTTAGAAGATATATTCGTAGATTTTGTTTATTGAGTTAATGTCTTACGAGACGATAATTGAAGTATAAAATTTTACACATAATTGATATCCTAATTATTATATTTTTTAAGAATAAGATGATCAGGTTGAGTACCTGGTTATTATTAGTTACTCACATTACGTAATATTAAGATTACAAACCCAGTTTCTCAGCATTGCTTGATTCCTGCCTTCAGAAACTGGGTTTGTTTACGAATTCTAATCGTCATTGTACGTAACGTTAGTTAGTTATTAAGGTTTATAAATAGATTGAGTAAGGTTTTTTATTCTCCCAAATAATTAATGGACTTTACCTTAGTAACTTTGATAAACACAAAATGAAAAAACCTTATTACCTTATTTTCAAACAACGTATATTTATTTTTTCTAAATGATAAATCAATTTCAAAGAGCATACAAAGAAAGAATTGAAAAGGAAAAAGTTCCTCTTGGGAAAAGACCGGATTGGCTGAAAGTAAAACTTCCCACTGGCGATAATTATTCTGATGTGAAGACCTTGATGAGGAAACAGAAGCTTCATACAGTTTGTGAGGAAGCCAAATGTCCAAATATTGCCGAATGCTGGAATCATCGCACCGCAACTTTTATGATCTTAGGTGATACCTGTACAAGAAGCTGCGGCTTTTGTAATGTGAAATTGGGAATTCCCAACAAGCTTGATTTGGACGAACCAAAACGAGTTGGCGAATCGGTGGAGGAACTTAACTTAAGGCATGTAGTCATCACATCAGTCAATCGTGATGAGCTTGAAGACGGCGGTGCTTCTATTTTTACAGAAACAATTAGGTTGATCAGAGCTAGTATGCCTGAAACGACTATTGAAATTTTAATTCCGGATTTTAAGGGAAGCGAAGATTCATTTGAAATTATTATGCAAAATCCTCCTGATATTTTGAATCATAATCTTGAAACTGTTCCGCGATTATATTCGGTTGTTCGTCCACAAGCAAAATACTTGAGAAGTTTAAAATTGATAAATTGGTTTAAGCAAAAAGGTTTAAAAACAAAAAGCGGAATAATGGTAGGAATAGGTGAAACTACTGATGAAATTATTTTACTGTTACAAGATTTAGTCTCCGCAGGTTGTGATATTCTAACTATCGGGCAGTATCTTCAACCAACGAAAGTGCATTTACCAGTTGACAGATTCGTGACTCCGGATGAATTTAACTTTTACAAAGTTGAAGGATTGAAAATGGGATTTAAGATAGTTGAATCTTCACCGCTTGTTCGCAGTTCTTATCATGCTGACGAACATGCGAGGGCATTTTTCTGATTGTAATCTACCTAACAATTAAATAATTTAGAATTAGATATTCATATAATTAATATTTATTTATTCTTTTCAAATAACGCGTCGATATCCAATTTAATGAATAGAGCTTTTCTAACATTCAGTTCAATTTATTTAATCTCTTTCTTTTTATTGACTTATGGTCAAACAGTTGCTGGCAAATTTAATAAGTTTTTAATAGATGATAATTCCAAATCAACTAATGTTGGCAACATTGGTGTCACTTTTTCCAATTATGGTATTTATGGAAATGGATTAAATAATCTTACCGCAGCTAATCGGCAGCCGTCATGCGAATATCCTCTGGGTAGTGGAATAGAACATATATTTGTTGGCGGGCTTTGGATAGGCGGGTTTCAAAAAGATAATCCAACATCTAAAAGTTTGATAGGTCCATTTGTAAGTACAGGAGCAATTGATGCCAGCTCGCTTACTTCAGGCAGAAACGCTGGATTTGAATATACAAATTCTGTTGAATCTAAAGTTGTTGAAAGATCAACCTTATTAGATTCAAGATTTTATAATCCCAATGCAATTTCTCATCAGGATTTTGTAATAGATTTTACTGATACTAATAAAACTTACTCTAACGGCGAAGAAATTGCAGAACACAATCCAATAGGAGTTGCTATTCACGAAGAAACCTATGCATGGAATTTTCCTTTTGCAGATTTTTTTGTAATCATGAATTATACGATAAAGAATGTATCGAGCAAATATTTAGATAGTGTTTATGTTGGGCTTTGGACCGATGCTGTCGTAAGGAACACAAAAATAAATACGACAACAAACACTGCTTTTTACTCGCACGGCGGTGATGCGTACGATGATACTTTGAAAATTGCTTATGAATATGATGCCGACGGTGATGGACCATTAACAGATAGTTACGTTGGTTTTTTGTATTTGGGTTCAACTCCTATGATCAATAGTATATTTGTTAACCAAGGTGATACACTCCCCGCGACTAATTTTAATTCCTGGACTCATAACAACACAACTGACCCAAATTTTTTCGTTCCGACAGATGATGTTTCAAGATACCGGAAAATGCAGGGCTGGTTTGGCGGCACGAATCGTTATGGAAATGGAATTAATTCCCAAGATTTAAGACTACCATCAAATAGGTCGATTTTAATAACTCATGGGTATTATAAAAATATAGCCCCAGGTGATTCAATAAATGTTGTTTATGCTATTGTATGCGCGAAGAAATTTGGGAATGATCCTGCCATTTTGGATTCATGGGAACAAAGAAAAAATTTATCGTTAAATTCTGATTGGGCGCTAAGAGCATATTTCGGTAACGACAAAAACAGAAACGGCAAAATTGATATCGGAGAAGACTTATTCGGTGATGGTCAAATTCATCGTTATATATTACCTTCACCTCCGAACGTTCCTGTTGTTAAAGTAGTGGCGGAAAACCAAAAATCAACAATTTACTGGGACAAAAGAGCGGAATCTTCGATTGATCCTATTTCCGGTAAAGTAGATTTTGCAGGATATAAAATTTACAGAACTCAAGCTGGGTTTGATATTTCAGACATTCAGAATACAGTTGGTTCCTTGGTGGTTCTTGCTCAATATGACTCTGCAGGTGCAACCGGATTTAATACAGGTTTCGGGGCTATTGAATTAGATCAACCTATAACTTTCCCTAACGATACAACAAAGTATTATTACAAATACGAAGTTTCAAATCTCCTCAACGGCTGGCAATATCTTTTCTCAGTAACTTCATTTGATAAAGGAGATCCGGAAAATAATTTAGGACCTTTGGAATCAAGTTTGTTGGCTAATCTGAAGCGAGTTTTGCCCGGCACGCCTGCAGCAGATGATGAAAACACGCAAATAGGAGTCTATCCAAATCCTTATTATGGGAATGCATTGTGGGATGGTTCTTCAGAAAGATTGAGAAAAATTTATTTTTATAATCTTCCGGCTGAGTGCGAAATAACAATTTATACTTTAGCGGGGGATGTCGTTAAGAGGATAGATCATGATCAAAGCAGTAACGGTTCTGATATGAGATGGTTCGAGCAATATGCATCAGATGGAAAGCAGCAATTCGCCGGCGGTGAACATGCCTGGGATCTGATAACTGGAAACGATCAAGCAATTGCAACAGGGCTTTATCTATTCACTGTAAAAAATAGTAATAATGGATTTATTAAAACCGGAAAATTTTTAGTAATCAAATAAGGAGTAAAAAATGAAAATGAATTATCTATTTGTATATATGCTTTTACTAACAGGATTAGTTATGGGGCAGATCGATACAATTCCACTAGTAACTCTCCAAGAAATTAATTTTATCCCCGATAGTCTTAATCCATCTGCTTGGCCAAATTCACCTCTGACCGGCAAAACAGTCCATGTGCGAGGACAAGTTTTGGTAAGTCCGGTTATAGACGCTGTTAATGACCGAAGGACTATTCTCTATTTTGGAAGGGCTTGGGGTTGTTACATTCAAGACCACGATGGCAGTGCCTGGAGTGGATTAAATATTTATCAAGCGGATTCTACTGCGCAAGGAACGCTTTTTGACTTAGTTGACACAACATCTACATATGAATTTACAGGTGTTGTTACCCCATATGGACAAACAACAGAACTGGTGCTTACCACGGCTCCACAGCCTATTGAAATTGGTCTCATTGAACAGCATACTAAAAGGCCGGATCCAATTCCTCTGGCGATAGACAGCTGCTATATGGAAGATGGCACTTTCAATTATAATCTTAGAAAATATTTGGGAATGTATGTAATATTCACTGCAGATGAGCAACACCCTCTTATTACATCAGACCTCATTACTGGAACGGGCTCAACTGCCGGTGGATTTAACATTAATGATCTTAGCGGACATAAAATTCAAATGTATGCTCAATCAAAGTATTTCAAAACAGGACCTTCTTATACACTGAGACCAACTTACTCTCCACCTCCAGCAGGCTCTCAACTTACTTACATAAGAGGACTTTTAGAAGTTTATAATAATGTGTGGGAAGTAGTACCTATTTACCCTGATGATCTAGGTCCTATTCTGGTTTCTCCACCGAACATTTCAAATGTCAAAAGAAGCCCCGCAATCGTTGGTTCAAACGACGATGTGACAGTAACAGCAACAGTTACAGGCCTTCAAGGAGCAACTGTTACAGGAGTTAAGCTTTTTAAGAGAGTGAACAATGGGGATTTGGATTCTTTGGTTATGACGAAAGGAATTGGCGATGATTCTACTAAATATTCTTGTATAATACCCAAAGTGGCAGATTCAGCTTTTGTGGATTTTTATGTTAGAGCTACTGATAATAATGAATTGATTTCTACAAGTCCAATAAACCTTGCCACTAGCCGCTATTCATATTTTGTTTTAAACCGTCCACTTACTATTCAAGATGTTCGCTATAGTCCCTTTGGAAGTGCATACAGCAGCTATAACGGATATCATGTAACGTTAACCGGGGTTGTAACAGCCGATACATCCGATATTCCCGGAAACCATGGCAGCAATCCTCCCAGGGTTTATATTCAAAATGGAAAAGGACCATGGAGCGGTATTTTACTTGGAACATCCGGCATTAACGGCACACAAGTTACTAATCTTAAAAGAGGAGATAACATAACGGTTGAAGGAGTTGTTTTATTAGGTTCATTGGGAGTTAGGATTGATAGTCTATCTCCAATAATCGTGAATTCACAAAACAATCCTTTACCGGAACCGCAATACCTCTTAACGGAAACTATTGGCACTTCAATTTTAGGAACAGTTGCAGCAGAACAATGGTCGGGTTGTTTAGTAACATATCAAAATGTTACTATTGATGTCGCTAATGCTGATGGAACCAGTAATTTTGGTGAATCTTATGGGAATGATGGAGTTCTTCCGCATACAAGAATTATTTGGTCGGATGGAAATACAAGTTTTAATGAAGGTGCAAATGCGGTAAAAGTTGCTGTGGGAGATTTTTTCTCATCCATTACCGGTATCCTTGGCTTTACACATTCGTACTACAAATTGGCGCCGAGAAAAGACGACGATATCTCCGGATATGTACCAACTGATGTCAAAGAAATAGCTGTCGAATTACCGACGGATTATAGTCTTAAACAAAATTATCCGAATCCTTTTAATCCGTCGACAAATATTCACTACTCAATTCCTAAATCAGGAATGGTTACTATAAAGGTTTACAATGTACTCGGTCAAGAAATGCGCACACTTGTGAGTCAAACGATGAATGCTGGAACTTATTCAGTTTCATTCGATGCAAGTTCACTGAATTCAGGAGTTTATTTCTATAGTCTGTCTGTAGATAATTTTACACAAGTAAAGAAAATGATGCTGCTGAAATAAATTGTTATGGTTGCTGCGTGTTCATGCAGCAGCCTTTTAAGTACAATAATTTGAATTATTCTTGATACATAAATTCACAATTAGTTTGTTAATAGTCGGGTTGTTTTTCTTTTACGCATGTAATGAAAAACTAGTTGATAATCCGGTTGCAAATAAAGCTCCGATCACCAAGGTATTCCTTAATCCGGATAGTACGGTAACACAGCAGCAGAGTACAATAAAATTGTATTGGAGCGGTGATGATCCTGATGGCTTTATTGTTGGTTATTATCTTTCATGGGATGGGATCAATTGGTCATTCACAGTGGAAAACGACAGTCTATTCGAATTACAAATTGGTGCAGTTGATACCACTTTTTTATTCAAAGTTTCAGCAGTTGATAATTCAGGGAACGGACAATATGATTCTCAAGTAGTTCAAAATAATATTTCTTACTGTGCTGAACCTTTTACTGATGTAAATATAAACGCTCAATGGGATTCCGGTGAACCTTTCATTGATATTGGATTGATTGATCCTTATCCGGCATCATTAACATTGCCCATAAAAAATACTGCTCCTATTGTTGAGTGGAATATTCTTTCAACTCATCCTGATACAAGCTTTACAGTAATGTCTTTTGGCTGGAACGCATCGGATATTGACGGCGCTAAGACAATAGAACACATTAATATTGCTTTGAATGATACGAACAACTTTGTATCAATAAATGGCACCATAAAATTAGTTACGATTAGAACAAAAGATTTTTCTAATCCAAACCCTTTGATGGATATTTTGATCGATGGCGATCCCAATAACCAAGCCGCCGATGAAACTACTGGACAAAAAATTAAATTACCGGGATTACTCTATAACTCAAATAATATCTTTTATGTTCAGGCTGAAGATATTTCTGG
>Ga0209619_10002187_pt1 | contig 14154 bp, 13 predicted proteins | sample Rifsed16ft3_FD_184011 | JGI IMG/M metagenome (GOLD analysis project Ga0209619, IMG submission 184011) | Soil microbial communities from Rifle, Colorado, USA - sediment 16ft 3 (version 2) | ecosystem: Environmental > Terrestrial > Deep subsurface > Rock core/Sediment | place: Rifle, Colorado... | reverse complement strand
ATGCCTTCCTCTCTCCGCGGGACAAGATCTATGTCTATTTCAATACCGGTCCCGCCTCTTGCTGACATTTCCACTGACGAACTCGTAAGGCCTGCGGCCCCCATGTCCTGAATGGCTATTATTCCGCCATGACCCATTGCTTCAAGACATGCCTCAAGAAGGAGCTTCTCTGTAAATGGATCGCCCACCTGAACAGTGGGGCGTCTTTCCTCCCCTCCGGAGCCAAAACCTTCCGAAGCCATTGTGGCTCCGTGAATACCATCCCTGCCAGTACTGGAACCGACATAGATAACCGGGTTGCCTTTGCCGCTTGCCTTTGCGCGGAATATGCCATCCTTACGGACAATGCCTGCACACATCACATTAACAAGAATATTATTATTGTAACAATCATTAAAATAGACATCCCCTCCTACAGTCGGAACTCCCATGCAATTTCCGTAGGAAGAAATTCCACTAACCACGCCCTCAAGCAAATACCTGTTTTTTGGCACGTTTAGTGGTCCAAACCTGAGGGAATCAAGAAGCGCCACAGGTCTGGCCCCCATTGTAAATATATCCCTGAGTATACCGCCTACTCCAGTTGCAGCCCCCTGAAAGGGTTCAATAAAGGATGGATGGTTGTGGCTCTCCATCTTAAACACAACAGCAAGACCATCGCCAATATCAATAATTCCAGCGTTCTCTCCCGGTCCCTGGATTACCCTTTCCCCCGATGTCGGCAGGTCTTTGAGAAAGATCCTTGAACTTTTATAACTGCAGTGCTCGCTCCACATTACAGAAAATATCCCAAGCTCAGTAATACTGGGCTCCCTTCCGAGTATGGATTTTATCTTTTTATACTCATCGCCACTAATACCGTGGATTTTCAATAATTTACTGATACTACTTACCATACTTCTATCTCCCCGGTCAGGATGCTTCCCTGATATTTTTTTTAAAATGCTCTGTTACTGACTGGAAAATTCTAAGACCGTCTGTATTGCCAAAAACTGCCTCAGAGCACCTTTCCGGATGGGGCATCATTCCGAGAACATTACCCCTTTTGCTGACTATCCCGGCGATATTCGCCACTGAACCGTTTGGATTGGATTCAGAATTTATACTCCCTTCCCTGCTGCAATATTTTAATACAATCTGACCATTATCCTTCATTCTGTTCAGAAGCCCTCCATCAGCATAATAATTGCCCTGAAAATGAGCAATGGGAATGGATATAATTTCCTCTTTTTTGTAAAGATTTGTGAAAACCGTATTATTGTTCTCAACCCTGAGATAAACATTTTTACACACGAATTTCAGATCTCTGTTCCAAATCATGGCTCCGGGTAATAGTCCGGACTCAAGCAGAATTTGAAATCCATTGCATATGCCTATCACCAGCCCGCCCTCATCGGCGAATCTTTTTACTGCCTTCATAACCGGCGAAAACCGCGCAATAGCCCCTGCCCTAAGATAATCTCCGTAGGAAAAACCGCCTGGCAGAATAACGCAATCCACTCCATCCACCGAAGTATGCTTGTGCCAAATAAGTTCTGCGTCCTGCTTGATAATATCTTTTGCTACATGATAGCAATCATGATCGCAGTTAGAGCCGGGAAATACTACTACGCCGAATTTCATTTATTTTTTCTCTTATATCCGCCAACAATCTCGTATTCAAAATTTTCAATTACTGGATTTACAAGAAGTTTATTGCACATTCTTTCTATTTGTTTTGATATATCTTTTTCGTTTTTCCCCTGTAATTTCAATTCTATCAATTTGCCTACCCGTACATCGTAAACACCTGCAAAACCTAAAGCATTTATGGAATCGCATATCGTCTTTCCCTGGGGATCAAGCACTCCATTTTTTAGTTTTATCAATACTTTTGCCATATATTCCATATATTATTTCTCCGCGAAAGCCCGTTTGAAAATGGTATCAACATTCCGTAGATGGTGCTTAAGGTCAAAACAGCGTTCTATTTCTTTGTTCGATAACAAGGATCTTATTTTTTTATCATTTTTTATCAAATCCCTGAACTCGGAGCCGGATTTCCATGTTTCCATAGCATTTGTCTGAACAATACCATAAGCTGCCTCTCTTGTAATGCCCTTTTTTATAAGTTCAAGAAGTATTCTTTCCGAAAAAACCAGCCCTTTTGTTATTTCAAGATTCTTTTTCATTTTCTCCGGATATACCACGATATCCTTCAGAAGGCCTGTCAGCCTCACAAGCATATAATCAATAAGAATTGTGGCATCAGGACCGATAACCCTTTCAACCGATGAATGACTGATATCCCGTTCATGCCAGAGTGGGACATTCTCCATTGCCGAAATTGAATATGATCTTACAAGACGGGCAAGACCGCACAGGTTCTCGGATATGATAGGGTTCCTCTTATGCGGCATAGCTGATGATCCCTTCTGCCCGCTGGTGAATGGTTCCTCAGCTTCAAGCACTTCGGTTCTCTGCAGATGGCGGATCTCCAGCGCTATCTTTTCAATGGATGAAGCGAGTATTGCAAGCATGCAGAAAAACTGGGCATGTCTGTCCCGCTGAACAATCTGGGTTGAAACTGGTTCCGGTTTTAGGCCGAGATTATCGCAGACATATTTTTCCACCTCGGGTTCAATATTGGCAAACGTTCCCACGGCGCCGGAAATCTTTCCATAACTGATTTCATCCTTTGCACTTTTTAACCTCTTTAAATTCCTTTTCATTTCCCCGTACCAGATTGCAAACCTCAATCCAAAGGTGGTAGGTTCAGCATGTACCCCGTGCGTACGTCCAATAACCGGAGTGTTTTTATATTTGAACGCCAGAGTCTTGAGAACGGAGAGCAATTCCTCCACATCTTTTATTATAATCCCGGCTGCATTCTTCAATTGGACGGCAAGAGATGTATCAAGCACATCGGAGGAGGTTAATCCAAAATGCACGAACCTGGAAGATTCTCCAGTGCTCTCTGAGACTGCTGTAAGAAAGGATACAACATCGTGCTTGACCGTTTTTTCTATTTCGGCAATCCTCTCCATATTAAATTTTGCGTTCTTAATTTTTCTGAAATCTTTATCCGGAATAATACCGAGTTTTTTCCATGCTTCGCAGGCAAGCAATTCAATCCTAAGCCAGAGATTAAACTTCTCTTCCTGAGCCCAGATCTTTGCCATCTCCTTTCTTGTATATCTGTCAATCATGGTTATCAGTCTTTGTGTTCTCCGTCTGCTGAAGTTCCCTGAGTGCCTCTTTCCGTGACAGTCTTACCCTGCCCTGCTCGTCAACTTCTATAACCTTAACAGGAATTATATCGCCTTCCTTTACAACATCGCGGACCTGCTTGATGCGCGAAAAATCCATCTGAGATATATGGACCAGGCCCTCAACTCCAGGACATATTTCCACAAAGGCGCCGAAATCAACAATTCTCTTTACCTTTCCATTGTAAATCCGTCCTATTTCCGCCTCCTGCACAAATTCTTTAATAAGCTCTAATGCCTTATCCCTGCTCTCCGGATTATTTGAAGCAATCGCTACCCTGCCGGTATCTTCAACATCTATCTTAACACCAGCCCTTTCAATTATTGACTTGATGTTCTTCCCTCCGGGACCAATAAGGTCTTTTATTTTTTCCGGTCTTATCTGTATATATGTAAATCTCGGGGCATATTCTGACAATTCCGTCTTCGGTTCATTGATAGCTTCTTTCATCTTTGAAAGAATGTGCAGTCTTGCATCCCTTGCTTTCAGCACTGCATCAAGCATCATATCCCTTGATACTCCCTGAATTTTAATATCCATCTGAACAGCGGTAACTCCTTTCTCTGTTCCTGCGACCTTGAAGTCCATATCACCAATATGGTCCTCATCACCTAGTATGTCGGTCAGCACACAATACCAATCGCCTTCTTTGATAAGCCCCATAGCAATCCCGGCGACATGGGACTTTATCGGCACACCTGCATCCATCAGCGATAATGAGGCGCCGCAAACGCTTGCCATGGACGACGAACCGTTTGACTGCAATATGTCCGAAACTATCCTGATCGTATATGGGAATTTTTCTTCCGATGGCAGAACAGGCAGAATGGACCTCTCCGCCAAAGCGCCATGCCCAATCTCCCTCCTGCCCGGGCTCCTCATTGGTTTTGTTTCTCCTACGGAGAAAGGAGGAAAATTATAGTGCAGCATGAAGCTCTTATAACTCTCCCCTTCAAGAGCATCAATTATCTGCGAATCGGAATCAGTCCCAAGAGTCGTAACCACAAGCGCCTGGGTCTCACCCCTTGTAAACAGGCTGGAACCATGCGGCCTCGGCAGAACGCCCACTTCACAATGAATATCCCTGATATCCGAAGGACTTCTGCCATCTATTCTTTTGTTTTCGGTTTTTATCTTTTGCCTAACCATTTTCTTTTCAAGATCAGTAAAGCATGACGCAATCTTGAGTCTCTTCTTTTCTTCTTCCTCAGTGGGCGACAACTCATCCCATAAAAAGCCCAGTAATTGGGCAAGTTTTTCCTTTCTTTCAGCCTTTGAAGATATAGTGATTGCTTCAAGCATTCTCCCTGCTGCCCTTTTTTCCACCTCTTTTTTTAATTCACTCTCGTCCGATGGAATGAATTTTCTTTTAGGTTTTGCAACTGATTCCAGCCCGTACTGTAATTTTATAAGTTCTTTCAGTCTTTCATGGCCATAGGAGATTGCATCTACTAATTCTTCCTCCCCTACCTCCTTTGAACCGCCTTCAACCATTGTTATTCCGTTAGCTGTTCCAACAACCACGACATCCATATCGCTCTGTCCAAGTTGATCCAGCGTGGGATTGATTACCAATTTACCGTCAATTCTTCCCACTCTTACGGCCCCAAGAGGTTCGGGGAAGGGAATATCCGATACAAAAAGGGCTGCGGAAGCTGCATTTATGGATAGCACATCCGTTGCATTCTTCAGATCCGAGGAAAGAACCCATATTATAATCTGAACCTCCCTATCAAATCCCTTTGGAAACAAGGGTCTCAGCGGCCTGTCCACCAGCCTTGATGTCAAGACCTCTTTTTCAGAGGGCCTGCCTTCTCTCTTGAAAAATCCACCTGGTATCTTCCCGGCAGCGTATGCCTTTTCCCTGTATTCAACTACAAGTGGCATAAAATCCACCGTTTCCAATGACTCCTTTGAAGCAACAACTGTTGCTATAACAGAGGATTCCCCATACTTCGCATACACAGCTCCGTCTGCCAATTTGGCAAGTTTACCTGTTTCAAAAATAAACTCCCTGTTCTCAAAATTTATACCTACAGATTTCATTCTATGTTTTCTCCTTTACTTTCTCAATCCAAGTCTTTCAATAAGTTCCTGATATGCCTTAAAATTCTGTCCCTTCAAATAATCAAGAAGTTTCTTGCGTTTTGACACAAGTTTTAGCAACCCTCTTATTGAACTAAAATCCTTTTTGTGAATCTTTGCGTGCTCGGTAAGATAATTGATCCTTTCGGTAAGCAGAGCAATCTGCACATGTGCAGACCCCGTATCCGAAAGATTGATCTTAAATTTACCAATCAAATCGCTTTTTTTCTCCTTTGCAAGTATCATTTGTAACCTCCCTTTAATTATCGTTAAAAATTCTTAAAATCTCTGGTTCAATCTTATCTGATGCCCCTTTACACCTCACGAGCGCAACAAGGCGGCTATCTTTATCCAACAATTTAAATCCTTTTCCGCCGGTAACAGACTCTTTATCAAGAAGATTTTTTATAAGCGCCTGATTTGCGTTCCTAACCGCTGCAAGGTCGGAATTATCTATGACAACTGGTACCCATTCCGAAAGCGAATCACTCAATGGTATAATCCGTTTCTCAATCTCCTCTATGGAAGCATTCCCTATCTCATTCACCGGGATTGCTCTATCCACAGAAAAATTGCCAATCGTCAACCTGCGGAGATAATCAAGATGGGCACCGCAGCCCAACCTGGCGCCTATGTCCCTGGCAAGGGCCCGGACATAAAAACCTTTTGAAGAAAATAAAGTAAACTCAACGTAAGGAATGGATATTTTATTTATCTTTAAATCATATACCTTAACTGTTTTCGGCGCCGGCTTTATTAAAACACCAGATCTTGAATATTCATAAAGCGGTTTGCCCTTGTGCTTAATTGCTGAAACATACGGAGGCGTCTGCATTATATCCCCTTTAAATTCTCCAAACACCGCCGTAATCTCAGATTCGTTAACATTGATCTCAGATGTATTTGTTATCGTTCCGTCCTTGTCATTGCTGTCTGTTTCTGTTCCAAGGACAAGCCTTGCCTCGTAAGTCTTATCGCAATTCGCAATAAACTGGCTGAGTTTAGTCCCTTCGCCTATCAAAACTATCAGTAACCCTGTTGCCATCGGATCAAGCGTCCCGCCATGACCAATACTTTTTATGCCAAGCCTTCTGCGAAGCAGGATAACAACATCATGAGATGTCATCCCCGTAAACTTATCCACCAACAGTATGCCGCTTCTTTTATCCATGGAGTTTCAATGCCTTTTTAATCTCTTTTAGTACTGCAGATTTCGCATTCCTAAATGTGCTCTCAAAAATAAATGCCGCAGCACCCTTATGCCCTCCGCCGCCGAATTTCTCAGCTATTTTTGACACATCAATTTCATTTTTTGAACGTAGGCTAACCTTATATTTTCTATTGTTAATTTCTCTAAACATTAATGCAATCTTTACCCCGTCAATTGACCTCGGATAATTTATCAGACCCTCTGTATCCCCCCTGGTTGAACCGGTTTCGTCAAGCATCCCTTTTGTAATAAAAACTGATGCAACTCTTCCGCCATCGGTAACATCCAGGGTACTCAGCGCCCTTTCAAGCAATTTCAATTTTCTGACGGGCTCATGCTCATACACATTCTCCGCAATCTCCCACGGTTTTACCCCGAGATCAACCATTTCGCTGGCAATTTTGAATGCTCTAAGATTGGAATTAGGAAAATGGAATGAACCGGTATCGCAACTAATTGATGTGTATATGCAATTTGCACAAGGAAGATCAATTTTTAGGCCCATCTTTTTTATAAGACTATAAATTAAATCACCCGTTGCACTTGCTAAAGGATCAATAATTGCCACATCCGCAAAATTATCATTTGTTTTATGATGATCAATTTTTGCCGTTATCCTCACATTACTCTCTAAAAAATGAACGAGCTTCTCCCCTGCAAGGGCTATCTTACTACAGTCAACAATAATTGCCATATCAAACCTTTTGTTTTTAGGGAGAGTCTGTTTAACCTCCCTGAAAAGCGGAAGATAAGAAAACTGGCAGGGGAATTTATCGGCATTGTAGATATAAACAGATTTTTTCATTCTTTTTAAAATATAGGCAATAGCTAAAGTTGAAGAAACTGCGTCTCCCTCCGGATTGGCATGGGATGCAACAATAAATGATTTATTTTTTCTCAGATGTTCAATAAATTTTTTAAAGTCACTTTTCATTTCTTGTCAAACCGGCAAGGAGCCCCTCAATCCTCATACCATATTCTATTGAATCATCGTATTTAAACTTCAAGACTGGTATCCTTCTCATGCAGAGATTCTTTTTTATGATAAAGCGAATGAAACCAGCGGATCTGCTAAGCCCATCCTGGATGACCTGAATATCTTTATTGTCCACACCCTTGGAGAAGTACACCACAGCGCTTCCAAGATCACTGCTGACTTTGACTGCCGTTATAGTTACAGAATTAAGAACAGGATCTTTTATATCTATCATTATTGTCCGGGAGATCTCATCCCTTAAAAGGTCATTGATCCTTTCTTTCCTGTACAATCTCATGACATTTCACCAACAAAATCATTGATCGCTATTGTCTCACGGTTATCATTTATTACTTCGCATTCCCTGCAAGTATCAATAAATTCCATAATTGAGTTATTAACCGTGCTTATATAGGAACTGTTCCTCCCTATAAAAGACACTCCCAGCGTAACCTTCTGCCACATATCTCTATGCTCAACCTCGCTTACAGAGATATTAAAAATTTGCTTCATCTTCTCCATCAGGCTCTTTATTATCCTCCTTTTGTCCTTCAGGGAATGGCTGTTCCTCAGTAAGAGTGTAATCTTTAAAACGCCTATAAGCATACTCAATATTATAGAGTCTGACTAATCTCCTCAAGTTCAAAAATTTCTAAAATATCCCCAGCTTTTATATCATTAAAATTTTCAATAGTAATACCGCATTCCATCCCTAATGCAACATCGTGAACATCTTCCTTAAACCGCCTCAGTGAACCAATTTTGCTCTCATATATAACAATGCTGTCCCTGAGAATTCTAATCTTTGAACCATTAACAATTTTTCCCTCCGTAACAAGTGAACCAGCAATGTTGCCAACTTTGGCAAATTTAAATACATCCTTAACCGCAGCCCTGCCAATCATTTTCTCTTTCAGTATCGGTTTAAGCATACCTACCATTGCATTTTTAATATCCTCAATTGCATCGTAGATAATTGTATAGAACCTTATCTGAACGCCTGCCTCCTGAGATACTTCTCTTGCTTTTAATTCTTCCCTTACTCCAAAACCAATAATTACAGCCTTGCTTGCTGATGCAAGCATTACATCGGATTCAGTGATTCCACCCACACCGAGATGAATTAAATTGCACTGGATTTTGTCAGTGGAAAGTTTCGTGAATGCATCTCTTAATGCTTCTGCTGAACCTATGACATCGGCTTTTATTATTACATTAAGCGTCAGTTTTTCAGCAGATTTTGGCTGACTCAGGAGATCCTGGAGAGAATATTTTACATTCTGGGGCTTTAGCTGAATGGCTTTTTCTACAGACGCCTTCGCAATCCTCTCGGCAATGGCTTCATCTTTAACCTCATACAATTTCTCTCCGGGCGACGGAACACCAGATAGACCGATTATTTCCACAGGGACTGACGGCCCCGCTGCATTAATCCTCTCTCCTTTGAAATTGAACATTGCCTTTACTTTTCCAAAATGCCCGCCGGAAACAATTATCCCGCCGTTTTTCAGGGTTCCTTTCTGGATTATTACACTGGCAACCGGACCTCTTCCCTTTTCCAACCTTGATTCTATAATTGTTCCACGCGTCAGACAGTCCGGATTTGCCTTCAATTCCAGCATCTCCGACTGCAGCAATATTATATCAAGAAGCTCCTTTATTCCAATCTTCTTTTTGGCAGAAATTTCTGCGTAGAGAGTATTTCCTCCCCAATTATCAGGGGTTAACCCAAGTTCAACCAGGTTCTGTTTTACTTTATGAATATTAACATTGGGTTTATCTATTTTGTTTATTGCCACCACAATAGGGACATTTGCCGCCTTGGCATGATTAACAGCCTCAAGCGTCTGAGGCATAACGCCGTCGTCAGCAGCAACAACAAGAACTACAATATCAGTAATACGAGCTCCCCGTGCTCTCATCATTGTAAAAGCTTCGTGCCCTGGTGTATCAATAAATGTCAGTTTTTTCCCGTTCACAATTACTTCATAAGCTCCGATATGCTGAGTAATCCCTCCCGCTTCACCGTCTGCAACATGGCTTTCCCTTATAACATCAAGAAGAGTTGTTTTCCCATGATCAACATGTCCCATAATAGTTACAACCGAATGCCTTGGTTTTAGAGACTCAGGATTATCCTTCGTGTCCCTAAGAATATCCTCAATGTTGAACTGACTTCTTTCCACCTCATAACCAAACTCCTTTGAGATCAGTGAGGCAGTATCCGCATCTATTGTCTGATTTGCCGTTACCATTGTTCCGAGTTCTATCAGTTTTCTAATGACATCTCCAATTCTCGCTCCCATCGTTTGCGCAAGTTCTGCCACAACTATTTTGTCCTCAATCTTTATTATTTTTTTGGATGCTTTAGGCGTGGTAATTTCAGTCTTTTTTAATGGCCTTTGAGGCGGCATTTTTTTTCTCTTTACCTGTTCCTCAATAATTATCTCCTCTTCAAAAACATTATCCACAAGTTGATCTTTAATAGCCCTGACTTCATCCTTTCTTTTAACAATCTTTCGTCTGAATGGTTTTTTTTCTTTTATCGCTTCATCAACATGAGGTTTTATTACAGTCATTCCCCCGGCATTCGCATCAAATGCCACCCCAGCAGTTGCCATTTCAGCAGACTTTTGCTGTGGGATAGTATCAGGGACAGGGGTTTGGGGCAGGGCTTTCTGTTCTGGCTGTTTTTGGAAAATTGCTTCTGGCTGAACCGCCGCACCTTCAACTCTTACTTCCGGTTCCGGCAGCGGCTCCTCTTTTTTTGCTTTTCTAAGAACAGTCTTTACTTTTTGTTCTTTAGGAGCGTAATATTTGGCTTTTAACTGATTGACGACCTCAACAGAAATGCTGCTTGAAGGAGTTTTCACCTCAGATCCCAGCTCTTTGAGTTTCGTAAGAATTTCTTTTGAGTCTACATTGAGTTCTTTTGCTAATGTATGAATTCTGATTTTTTCTTCTTTTGACATTTTATTCCTTTTGTTCCTCTTCAGCAGCACCCTCCGTGTCAGAATCAGCCGCCGACATTTGGTCACCTTTTATACTATATAATTCAATAGCTTGCTGTTTAACCGTTTCCGCTGTTTTTCTGTCAATTCCCGGAATTTTCACCAGCACTTCCAAATCACATTCTGCAAGTTCCTTGACTGAATGAATGCCGCTTTTGTACACAAGTTCCGAGGTCTTATCTCCGAGATCCTTTATTTCAGCAAAAACTTTTTTGGCAGTTTCCTTGATTTCCTTAACCTTTGATTCACTCTTTATATCTATCTTCCAGCCTATCAGCTGAACCGCAAGTCTCACATTCTGACCCTTTCTGCCAATTGCAAGCGAAAGCTGATCGTCAGGAACAATAACCTCCAGTGTTGTGTCATTTTCGTATACCATCACTTCGGAAACGGTTGCAGGAGACAGCGCATGAATAACATACCTTGCCACATCAGAAGACCATGCTATAATATCAATTTTTTCTCCGCGCAGTTCCTGGACTACACTCTGAACGCGTGATCCTTTGAATCCCACACATGCACCCACCGGATCCACGTCCGGGTCCTTTGAAGATACTGCGATCTTGGAACGCACACCGGCTTCCCTGGCAACACCCTTTATCTCAACAATCCCCTCTTTAATCTCCGGAACCTCCGAAACAAAAAGTTTTACGAGAAACTGGGGATGAGCCCTTGAAAGTATAATTTGCGGCCCCCGGGAAGACCGTTCTATCTCAAGCATGTATGCTCTTAGAGCCTCACCCACACGATACACCTCGCGTGGAATCTGCTCCCTGGGCGGAATATAGCCCTCGGTCTTTCCCATCTCAACAACAATAGTCTTGTCTTCAAACCTTCTGACTATTCCAGAGATGTTTTTCCCGCTCTGATCCTTAAACTCATTAAAAACAAGTTCCTTTTCTGCTTCGCGCATTTTCTGAAATATAACCTGCTTCGCTGTCTGAGCAGAAATCCTGCCAAGCAGATCTGCTTCCAGTTTAACACCTATGCTGTCACCGATCTCCGCACCTGAGTCCAGTTTTTTAGCCTGCGGCAGACTTATTTGATTATCAGGATCAACAACATCCTCTACGACACTTTTAAATTCCATCAATTCTATTTCGCCTGAATCCTCATTGAACCGCGCTTCTATCTCCTTATTAATGCCAAATTTTTTCTTTGCAGCCGATACAAGAGCAGATTCAATCGCCTCTATTAAAATCTTTTTGTCTATTCCTTTATCTTGCCAAATCTGATCAATTACCCTTGCCAATTCATTTATCATAACTCCACCTCACTTGATAAATCATAAAACCTTTAATGTTGCCTTTTTTATACCGTCAATTTTAAACGAATAATTCTTGCCGTCCACATCAACTGTAATTTCCTCTGTTCCGACCCCGGCAATTTTTCCGGTAAAGTTTCTTCTGCCATCAGACGGAACCGCGAGTTGCAGGCTGATTCTGGATCCGATAAACCTACTGAAATCCTCAATACTCTTCAGCGGACGGTTAATGCCGGGAGAAGAAACCTCAAGAAGGTATTTGCCCGGGATTAGATTTCTTACATCCAGATGAGCGCTTACTTCTCTGCTAACCAACGCACAATCATCCACGTTCACACCGCCTGGCTTATCAACAAGCAATCTAAGAACCCAGCCATTCTGCTCCATTCTGTAATGCAGATCTACTAGTTCCATTTTTTGTTCTTCAAGTATAGGTATAACCATTTCTCTGACTTCCTCTATAATTTTTAAAACTTTTTCCATCTTCTGAGAAAAATAAAAAGCGGACATAAAGCGTCCACTTTTAAAATGAAGATTTTAACATTGAAATAAAAGAAATGCAAGTGAAAAATGAGATTAATAACTCCTTTAAAAATAAGAAATTTTCCCCAGCACCGCAGGCATCTCTGCCCCTGTAGCCGAAGGAATATTCCCTGGCAATCCATTGTATGTTAAATAGGCAAGCAGCGAAAAGGCCAGAGCCTCGGCAGAATCGCTGTTAAGACTATAATCCTCAAAGGTTTTTACCGGTAAAGGATAAAATCTCTTTTTCATAAGATCCATTAAAAGCCTATTTTTAACTCCACCCCCTGTGACTACCAGTTTGGATGGATTAAAATTCTTTATATATTTCATATAGTTATAATAAACTGACTCTGAAGTAAAAGCCGTTACTGTCGCGACAAGATCTTTAAACACGATCTTTTCTTTTTTCTGAATTTCTTTTAATCCTTCAATTAATACCTTTCCGAATGCCTCTCTTCCTGTAGATTTAGGAGGTGGCTTCAAAATAAAGCGGTTCTGCATCAACCTGCCAAGAAGCTTTTGGTTTATTCTGCCCTTCTTTCCAATTCTGCCGTGGTGGTCATATTTCTTTTTGCCGCCGGTAACATCCCTTACAAGCCCGTCTATAAGCATATTCCCGGGCCCTGTATCAAAAGCCAAAATATCAGATGTTCCGCCGCTTGAAGGAACAAGTGTAAAATTACTGATACCTCCTATATTCAGAACAAGGGTTGATTCGCCCTTTTTTCTAAACAGGTGGTAATGAAGAAGACAGGACAATGGCGCGCCCTCTCCACCGGCAGCAATGTCCGCTGGACGAAAATCAGCAATCGTAACAACACCGGTCCGCTTTGATATAACTGCAGGCTCGCCTATCTGAAACGACGCCCTCCCGGGTATATGAGAAACCGTCTGTCCATGGGAGCCTATAAGCGAAACCTTCCGAATAGGGATCCCTGCCTTATCAGCAATCCGGAGCGCTGCCTGCGCGAAAATCTCTCCGAGTTTAAAATTCAGCATAGAGATCTCGCCAGCATTGCCCTTCCCATGTGAGATTCTAAATATTTCATCCTGAAGATCGCGGGAGAAAGAATATGTTCTGAAAGCAATTTCCTTTATGGTTATTTTTTCTCCAGCGCCATTAATTTTTACAAGCGCTGCATCAACGCCGTCCGCCGAAGTCCCTGAGATTAATCCAATGACAAACATTATTGATTGAAATCTCTCTTAATAATTACTCACTCAACAAGGCTACGGAACAGCATTCCGCTATAAAGTTTCGGATAAAAGAAGGTTGACTTATGAGGCATCTTATCGCCATTGGAGGTCACAGCCTGAATTTGATCAACCGTTGGCGACTTCAGAAGAACAATGCAATCGCCCCACCCCTCACGCATAGTCGTCATTAAGTCTCTGGAATTATGGGAATAACGGATATTCTTCTCAGCAACATTATGATTCATTCCAAGAATATCTCCTATGAAAAGCATGTGAAGGACCGAAACATCAAGAAACAATCTTTCCTCGCCGAAATTGTCCTTATTCAATCTCTTCATGACATCCCTGTTTTTTAATTCCAGGATGTAAACCGTCTTGTCCTTCTTGAACCTCAGGCAAAAAACATTCCTGCTCTTGGGAGTATGCTCTATCGCTTCTATACCCCTGTTCATTGAAGATGTTTTTGAAATTTTAAAATATTTCTCCGCAGATATTAGAATCTTCTGCACATCAACCTTTCTGTGAAATTTTACAAGTCTGTAGATTGGCAGGATAAGAAGGTCCAGCGACTCCATTGGACAAAGATACATCATCACAAAATCAGATGGCTTTTCCGTGTTTCCGGTTTGAGATATTG
>Ga0209619_10002186_pt1 | contig 14155 bp, 11 predicted proteins | sample Rifsed16ft3_FD_184011 | JGI IMG/M metagenome (GOLD analysis project Ga0209619, IMG submission 184011) | Soil microbial communities from Rifle, Colorado, USA - sediment 16ft 3 (version 2) | ecosystem: Environmental > Terrestrial > Deep subsurface > Rock core/Sediment | place: Rifle, Colorado... | reverse complement strand
TCAACATCGGGGAAAAGGCCGAAGCCGCGCAGGATGCTGGCGGCAGGATCGAGGTGAAACGCACGGTCTGCACGCACTGCTCCGTCGGCTGCGCGGTTGACGCTGTGGTGCAGAACGGCGTGTGGATCCGCCAGGAGCCGGTGTTTGACTCGCCGATCAACCTCGGCGCGTATTGCACCAAGGGCGCGGCGATCCGCGACCACGCCACGACGCATGACTCGCACCGCCTGAAGTATCCGATGAAGCTTGCCGGCGGCAAGTGGCAGAAGATTTCGTGGGACCAGGCGTTGAAGGAAGTGAGCGACAAGCTGCTCGCGATCCGCAAGGAAAGCGGTCCCGACGCCACCTACTGGGTGGGCTCCTCCAAGCACAGCAACGAGAACTCCTACCTGTTCCGCAAGTTCGTGTCCATGTTCGGCACCAACAACATGGACCACCAGGCGCGCATCTGCCACTCGACGACGGTAGCCGGAGTGGCGAATACCTGGGGCTACGGCGCGATGACCAATTCGTACAACGACGAGCAGAATTCCAAGTGCATACTGTTCTTCGGCAGCAACGCGGCGGAGGCGCATCCAGTTTCGATGCTGCACACGCTGCACGCCAAGGAGAATGGCGCCAAGGTGATCGTGGTGGATCCGCGATTCACCCGCACGGCGGCGAGGGCGGACAAGTACTACCGCATCCGCTCCGGCACGGACGTCGCGTTCCTGTGGGGCATGCTGTACCACATTTTCAAGAACGGCTGGGAAGACAAGAACTACATCAAGGCCCGCGTCTACGGCATGGACATGGCCCGCGCAGAGGTCATGAAGTGGACCCCGGACAAGGTCGAGGAAGTCACCGGGATGAAGGAGCACGAGGTGCGGGACGTCGCCGAGACGATGGCGAAGAACCGGCCCAGCACCATCGTGTGGGCGATGGGACAGACCCAGCATACCAATGGCACCGCCATTGTGCGCGCATCCTGCATCTTGCAGCTCGCGCTGGGGAATGTCGGCGTCGCGGGCGGCGGCACCAACATCTACCGCGGCCACGACAACGTGCAAGGGGCGACCGACATCGGCCCGAATCCTGACTCGCTGCCTGGCTACTACGGCATCGCAACCGGCTCGTGGAGGTACTGGGCCGGGGTATGGGGCGTGGACTACGAGTGGCTGAAAGGCCGCTTTGCCTCGCAGGCGATGATGGAGAAGCCGGGGATCACGGTATCGCGCTGGATCGACGGGGTGTTGGAGAAAAACGAAAACATCGACCAGGATTCGAACCTGCGTGCCGTGATCTTCTGGGGCCATTCGCCGAACAGCCAGACGCGCGGCAAGGAGATGGTCGAGGCGATGAAGAAGCTCGACCTGCTCGTCGTGGTGGACCCGGTTCCGACCGCCACCGCGGCGATGGCGGCGATGATGCGCCAGGACGGCGTCTATTTGCTGCCGGCAGCGACGAATTACGAGATGAGCGGTTCGGTTACCGCTTCCAACCGCTCGATCCAGTGGCGCGAGAAGGTGATCGACCCGATATTCGAGTCGCGCACCGACCACATGATCATGTACCAGCTCGCCGAGAAGTTCGGCTTCGCCAAGGAGTTCACGGCGAAGATCAAAGTGGTGAAGGGCAAGGGCGGCGTGCTCGAGCCCGACTCGGAGGACGTGCTGCGCGAGGTGAACCGCGGCGTGTGGACCATCGGCTACACGGGGCACTCGCCCGAGCGGCTGCAGGCGCACATGCGCAACATGCACGTGTTCGACGTGAAGACGCTGCGCGCCAAGGGCGGCAAGGACGCGAAGACGGGCTACGTGCTGGACGGCGACTACTTCGGCCTGCCGTGGCCGTGCTACGGTAACCCGGCGTTGAAGCACCCCGGCACGCCCAACCTGTATGACACCTCGAAACACATCATGGATGGCGGCGGCAACTTCCGCGCCAACTTCGGTGTCGAGAGGGACGGGGTCAACCTGCTGGCTGAAGACGGCTCGTACTCCAAGGGCGCCGACCTCACGACCGGCTACCCCGAGCTCGACCATGTGCTGCTGAAGAAGCTCGGCTGGTGGGAAGAGTTGACCGAGGACGAAAAGAAGGCGGCGGAAGGCAAGAACTGGAAGACCGATCCTTCGGGTGGCATGATCCGTGTGTTCATGAAAAACCACGGGTGCCACCCGTTCGGCAACGCCAAGGCGCGCGCCAACGTGTGGAACTTCCCGGACCCGATACCGATACACCGCGAGCCGCTGTTCAGCCCGCGAGCCGACTTGATCGAGAAGTATCCTACCTATGACGACCAAAAGAACAGGTGGCGTCTGCCGGTGCTGTTCAAGACGGTGCAGCAGGCGAACAAGGACGCGGGGAAGCAATACCCGCTGATCCTGACGAGCGGCCGCTTGACCGAGTACCAGGGTGGCGGCGACTACACGCGGTCCAACAAGTGGCTCGCCGAGCTGCAGCAGGAAATGTTCGTCGAGATCAACCCCAAGGATGCCAATGACCGCGGCGTCAAGAACAACGAGTACGTGTGGGTCGAATCGCCGACCAAGGCGCGCCTCAAGGTCAAGACGCTGGTCACCGAACGGGTGGCATCGGGAACGGTGTTCTGCCCGTTCCACTTCTCCGGTTGGTGGATGGGCAAGGACCTGCTCGACAAGTACCCCGAGGGCGCAGCCCCCTGGGTGCGTGGCGAGGCCGTGAACACCGCGACGACCTATGGCTACGACATCGTAACCATGATGCAGGAAACCAAGACCACGTTGTGCCAGGTCATGAAGGCATAGGACGGAGGAGCTCACCATGGCAAGAATGAAATTTCTGGCGGATGCCGAGCGCTGCATCGAATGCAACGGGTGCGTGACGGCGTGCAAGCAGGAGCACGAGATCCCCTGGGGCGTCAACCGGCGACGGGTGGTGACGCTCAATGACGGGACGCCCGGCGAGAAGTCGATCTCGGTCGCCTGCATGCACTGCTCGGACGCGCCGTGCATGGCGGTGTGCCCGGTGGACGTCTTCTACAAAACCTCCGAAGGCATCGTGCTGCACGACAAGGACCTGTGCATCGGCTGCGGCTACTGCTTCTACGCCTGTCCGTTTGGCGCGCCGCAGTTCCCGCAGGACGGCGCGTTCGGCTTGCGCGGCAAGATGGACAAGTGCACTTTCTGCGCCGGCGGGCCCGAGCCCGACTTCTCGGCGGCCGAATTCACGAAGTACGGCCGCAACCGCATTGCCGAGGGCAAGCTCCCGGCCTGTGCCGAGATGTGCGCGACCAAGGCGCTGCTCGGCGGTGACGGTGACGTGATCGCCGACATCTACCGCAGGCGCGTCACCACGCGCGGCAAGGGTTCCGAGGTCTGGGGCTGGGGCACCGCCTATGGCAAGCCTGAGAGCAAGCCCGCCGCCCGACCGGGAGCCAAGTCATGAGAAAGCTACTTCTTGTTGCAGTCGCCGCGGCACTGCCGCTCGTTGCAGCGGGCTGCGGCGAAAAACCTACGGTCACGGTCTACAAGCAGGGGCAGTATCAGGGCAAGCCCGATAAGCAGCCGTGGGACAACGAACAGTTCAAGGGCGACAAGGTGGCTTGGGAAAAGGCGCTCAAAGCGCGTAATGTCGGCCAGAACGAGTACGAACGGGTAGCCGCCCACTAAACACCAAAGGAGAAGGCGATGCACGGCAATCCCGCGTTGCAGTGGGCAAGGTGGCTGTCTATCGCGCTGGTCGCAGTGCTGGTGCCGCAGTTTGCCGCTGCGGCCGAGGACCTTGCGAGACAGCAAGCCGAGCGGGAGATCACTCAACCGCTTAACAATGCGCCGTTATGGCGCGAGGTGCGCAAGGGCGAGAACCCGTACCAGACCACCCAGGTGCGCGGGATCGAGACCAACGTCCTGGTGCAGACCGAAGGGCAGATCTGGCGCGAGATCCGCAATGGGCCGGTCACCATCTATGGCGGCTGGCTGCTCGTCCTGGTGCCGCTGTTGATTCTCGGGTATTACCTGTGGAAGGGGCCGCTCAAGGTCCACGGCCGGCTGACCGGCAGGAAGATCCAGCGCCTGTCGAATTGGGACCGCACCATACACTGGACGGTCGGGATCAGCTGGGTGATTATGGCGATTTCCGGCGTGCTGATGTTGTTCGGTAGATACATCGTGTTACCGATGTTCGGTTACACGTTGTTTTCCTGGCTCGCCGTCCTGTCGAAGAACCTGCACAATTTCATTGGCCCGGTTTTCCTGATCGCCGCGGCGCTGATGTTCTTCACGTACCTGGCGCGCAACATTCCCCGCGCATACGACATCACATGGCTGTTGAAGGGCGGCGGCCTGCTGACGGGCGAGCACGTCCCCTCGGGAACGTTCAATGCTGGCGAGAAAATCGTGTTCTGGGTGGGTCTGTTTCTATTGACGATTGTCTCCGGCGCATCGGGCCTCGTGCTGCTGTTCCCCAACTTCGATCAAGGCCGTCTGGTCATGCAGTACTCGAACATCATCCACGCGGTGACCGCCGTGCTCTATGTCGCCTTGATGCTCGGGCACATCTACCTCGGCTCGGTCGGGGTGGAAGGCGCCTACGACTGCATGCGCAACGATGGCAAGGTCGATGAGCAGTGGGCCAAGGAGCACCACGAGTACTGGTACAACGAGGTCATGAAGGGCCGCCCCGGCGCGGCGGGTACCGCCTCCGCCGCCCGCGCGGGGGCCATGAAGGAGGGGTGGAAGCTATGAAGGCACCGAAATTCTGGATGGTAGTCCCGGCGCTGCTGGTCGCGGGCGCGGTAGGCCTGGCGTACGCCAAGCTGCCCGCGCCGCCGCCTGTTGACCCGGCCAAGGCCGCGGAGGCGAAGACGAAGGCCGCGGAAGCGGCAAAGAAGGAATCTGAGCAGCTCGCCAAGTCCCAAGACCGCGTGGTGGAGCGTTACAAGAAGGAGAAGGGCATCAAGACGGCCGCGGCTCCTGCCAAGAAGAAGAAATAGCCGGGTGTCCCGGCTGTGGCAAGAAGCCCGGTGATCCCGGGCTTTTTTGTTGGTGAATCACGCCTGAAACTCCACGTGCTGCGTGCCCGCGGGCTCCGGCTGTTCCCGAATGTGTTGATCCATATCAAATTCCTGCGCTGCGGGGCCGGTAGGTTACCGCAAGGTGGCTTCGCTGTTTCTGCAAAGGAGAGCGCCAGATGCCTCTGGCAGAGCCCACGCTGGGCGTGCTCGCTAACCCGGTCCTGCGTTACTTCCTGGCCACGCGCCCGGCATTCCTGAGCGTCACGCTCTTTGCATGCCTGGTGGGCTTTGGCACCGCCTATCATGATGGCGTAGCGTTGGCGATGGCGAAAGCAGTGGCCACGCTCGTGTTTGCGTTGCTCGCCCATGCCGGAATAAATGTTCTCAACGATTATTACGACGAGCTGAACGGCACCGACCGCGCGAATACCGAGCGCGTCTTCCCGTTCACCGGAGGCAGCCGTTTCATCCAGAACGGCGTGCTTACCGCGCGCGAGACGCTGGTTTACGGCGTCGCGCTCATCGGCGTCGTGATCATCGCGGGGCTCTGGCTTACCAGCGTGTCCGGGCCCGCCCTGGTCTGGATTGGTGCGGCGGGGCTGTTCATCGGATGGGCCTATTCCGCTCCACCCCTTGCGCTCAACAGCCGCGGGCTGGGCGAGCCGTGCGTGGCGATCGGATTCGGGTTGGTCGTCGTCGGTAGCGATTTTGTGCAGCGCGGGGACTTTGCACTGCTGCCGATGGCCGCGGCCGTCTCTTACGGGCTGCTCGTTACCAACATCCTCTACATCAATCAGTTCCCCGACCGGCGCGCGGACGAAGTGGCGGGTAAGCGCCACTGGGTCGTGATTCTGGGCCCGCAACGGGCCCGGTGGGGCTATGTCGTGATCGGCATGGTTGCGTACGGCTTCCTGCTGTGGGCGGTCGTAACGGGCCTGCTGCCGCGCTGGGCGCTGGTTGCGCTGGCGAGCGCCGTGCTGACCGCGACAGCGGCGCGCGACCTCCTGCGCTATCCGGACCGGCCGCAGCTCCTCGTTCCCGCCATCAAGCTGACGATAGGTGCTGCCACCCTGCACGGGCTGTTGCTGGCGGCCGCCCTGTTCGCGGAGTGAGCCACGAATCTCGAAAATCAAAAAACAAGATCAGCCGCAGATAAACGCAGATGAACACGGATGAAATCCCCTGCTAATCAACGCATCGGGATCTTGAGGCAGCTTCCAGGCTGAATGCCCTGATTCCGGCGATTCGGGCGAAACGGCCGGGCGTCAGGCAGTGGACACCGGGATCTTTCCTATCTTCATACGCCACTCGCGCGGCCCCGTCTCGTGAGCCGCATTGCCGGAGGCGTCCACCGCGACCGTCACGGGCATGTCCTTGACCTCGAACTCGTGGATCGCTTCCATGCCGAGGTCCTGGAAGGCGAGCACACGCGAGGCGCGGATCGCTTTCGAGACCAGGTAGGCCGCGCCGCCCACCGCGATGAGGTGTATGCCCCGGTGGCGCTTGATCGCCTCGACCGCCTGCTTGCCGCGCTCCGATTTTCCAATCGAACCCAGCAAACCGGTCTTGCCGAGCATGGCATCCATGAACTTGTCCATGCGCCGCGACGTGGTGGGGCCGGCGGGCCCGACCACTTCATCGCGCACGGCATCCACGGGGCCGACGTAGTAGATGAAGCGATTGGTGAAATCCACCGGGAGCTTCTCGCCCCTGGCGATGAGTTCGGCGAGCCGCTTGTGGGCGGCATCGCGGCCGGTGAGGATCTTGCCCGTCAGCAAGAGCCGCTCGCCCGCCTTCCAGGTCGCGGTTTCCGTCTTGGTCAGCGCCTCGAGGTCGACGCGCTTTGCGCCGCTGGCGAGATCGACGGCGAGCTTGGGCCAATGTTCCAGGTGCGGCGCTTCGAAATGAGCGGGTCCGCTTCCGTCCAGGTGGAACTCGACATGGCGCGTGGCAGCGCAGTTGGGGATCACCGCTACCGGCAGCGACGTGGCGTGGGTCGGGTAGTCGAGCACCTTCACGTCGAGCACGGTGGTCAGTCCCCCGAGGCCCTGCGCGCCGATGCCGAGCGCGTTGACCTTGTCGAAGATTTCGATCCGCAGCTCCTCGGCGCGCGTCTTCGGACCGCGGCGCTTCAACTCGTGCATGTCGAGAGGGTCGAGCAGGGACTCCTTCGCGAGCACCATGGCCTTCTCGGCGGAGCCGCCGATGCCGATCCCCAGCATGCCGGGCGGGCACCAGTCACCACCCATGGTTGGAACCTGTTCGAGAATCCAGTCCACGACGCTGTCGCTGGGATTCAACACCGCGAACCGGGCCTTGTTCTCCGAGCCGCCGCCCTTGGCCGCGAGCCTGACCTCGACCTTGTCGCCGGGGACGAGCTCCGTGTAGACCATTGCCGGCGTGTTGTCCTGGGTGTTTTTCCGCGTGCCCGCGGGGTCGGCAAGCATCGAGGCGCGCAGCGGGTTGTCCGGGTCGGTGTAAGCACGGCGGACGCCCTCGTTGACCATATCCTGGACGCTCATGGTCGCTTCCCAGCGCACACCCATCCCGATCCTGAGGAACACCACGGCGATGCCGGTGTCCTGGCATACCGGCCGATGGCCTTCGGCCGCCATGCGCGAATTCATGAGGATCTGGGCGATTGCGTTCTTGGCGGCGGGCGACTGCTCCCGCTCGTAGGCCTCACCCATCGCCTTGATGAAGTCCACCGGGTGGTAATACGAGATGAACTGGAAGCCGTCGGCGATGCTCTGGATGAAATCGTGCTGTTTGACGGTGATCATATTACTTGGCAGGAGGAGGTCCCCTGAACAAATAGATGACCGCGCTGCGAAGCTCGGAATCGGTGAGATCGGCCATGCCGCCGCGAGCGGGCATGCCGCCGTGTCCCTTCATCGCGGAGCGCACTGTGCTCTCCAGTCCCTCCTTCAACCGGGGTATCCAGGCGTCGCGGTCGCCGATCCTGGGCGCGCCTCCCTTTCCCGACTCGTGGCATTTGAAGCACTGCGCCTTCACGACTTCCTCTCCGGTCCGCGGGGCGGGCGGAGATTTCCTGCTGATCGGCTCCACCCATTTGCCGCCGGACTGATTGACCATGTAGGTGATGGCGCGCTTGATCTCGAGATCGGTGAGGTCCGGCTTGCCGCCATGCGAAGGCATCTGCCGGATGCCCGTCAGCGCGTGATCCGTGAGGCTGGAAAGCCCCTGCGAGGCGCGCTTGCTCCATGCCTGCTTGTCGCCGATTTTCGGCGCACCCTGGGCACCCGTGGCATGGCACTTGGAGCAGACCGAATCCACCACTTCCTTGCCGCTGCGCTCTTTGCCTTGGGCCCGCGCATCCAGCGAGGCGGTGATGAGCAACGCGAGCGCGAGGGTCATCGCCAAAATCGGCGCTTTCGCCATAGCATGGCAGGAGGGTTTATCCGTGGGCGCGATGTTGAACATGGTTAAACGTCCTCGGTGACTATGCAAGTGGCAATATACCGCATTCAGTTTATCAGCGCGCAATCCGCTCTCGGGCGCCATGCTACAATTCCCGCCGCGACGATCAGGCATGGCGTCACGCTTGCTCCTGAATCCGGAATACCCGATCCGCTGCCGAGTGCCTGCGGCTGGCACGCCCACCGCGTCAGGTGCAGCCAACTGCCCAAGGGGGCGTCAATGAAACGAATTGCGCCGGCTCTGCTCCTGATTGCGCTAGCCTCCGGCACGGCGATCAGCGGTTACGCGCAAGTCCGTACGGCTCCCGGCGTCGCGTTGACTCCCGGCAGCGATGGCGACCTTCGGCCGGCGTATGCAACTCCCCAGGAGATCGCGGAGGGCCGACGCGTCTCGGAAGCTTCATGCGCAAGCTGCCACGGCTTGAACGGCATTTCCAAGACGAAGGGCGTGCCCCATCTTGCCGGACAGCGGCCCGGCTACCTCTATGTCGAGCTGCTCGCTTATCAGGGGGGCGCGCGCGGCGACAACGCCATGAGCGATGCGGTCAAGTTCCTGAAGGACGACGTGCTGGTCAAGGTAGCCGCCTATTACGCCGGTTTGGAGCCCGCTCAACCGAGCGCAGCCGGCGTCGCCAAAGCGCCTCCCGCCAGACCCGATCCGGCCAGTGCCGGGAGGGCTGCGGCCGCCGGGTGCGCAGGGTGTCACGGGGAGACCGGGATCACCAAGATACCGGGAATGCCGAATCTGGTCGGGCTTGATCCCAAGTACTTTGCCGCGGCCGTGAACGGCTACAAGAGCGGCCAGCGCAAGCACGACATGATGAAGACGCTGGTCTCGGCGTTGAGCGATGCCGACGTGAACAATATTGCCCTGTTCTATGCATTGCAGAAGCCGGGCAAGGCTCAAACCGCGTCGCCGGGCAACCAGGCCGCGGGCAAGGCCGCGGCCGCCGCCTGCGCCGGCTGTCATGGTGAAGGAGGGGTCAGTGCGAATGCGGCCACGCCGAGCCTTGCCGGCCAGGACGCGCAGTACTTCGCGGACGCCATGCGCGCGTACAAGGATGGCTCGCGCGCCGAGCCGTCCATGAAGGCGCCTGCGGCATCGGTTGACGATAACGCCGTCAAGAACCTGGCGGCCTATTACGCGAACCAGCAGCCGAAGCAGCCGCCGGTCAAGAAACCTCTCACGACCACGGAGCTGGCGCAGCGCTGCGATCGCTGCCACGGCGTCAATGGCAACAGCACCGATCCCCGTTCGCCGGCATTGGCGGCGCAGCGCGCCGAGTATCTTGAGCAGGCGATGCGCGCCTACCAGAAAGGCGGGCGCAAGAGCAAGGCGATGACAGCGATGCTGGACGGACTGTCCGACGCCGAGATCGAGCGCCTCGCGGCCCACTACGCGGGCCAGCGGGCGCGCAGCGTCATCTACGTGTTCCTGCCGCCGAAGTGAACGACATGAGAAGACGAACATGAGCGAAGGTCCGCTGCACCGGCTTTATTACCACTACTCGGAGCTGCCGTACAGCGCGCGGGTGCTGTATACCGCCGCGCTCTGCATTCTCGGATTGGGATACATCTTCGCCATCGTTTACTTGTTTCACTCGTATTCGGGAAAGGACGGCAATCCCCTCACGCTTTCCTACCAGGACGTCGTCATCGGCTATGCGGGGAGCGGGAAAGGCTCGCGCATCGAGTCGGCCTTGCGCGGCCCGATGTCCGCGATGCTGCCTGTCGAAGAGTCATCCAGGCTCGTCATCTGGGTCCAGGAGGGGGCCGGCCGCACCACCTACGAGAAGGACATCAGGCCGGTGATCGACAAGCGCTGCATGACTTGCCACGACGGCAGCAATCCGCACCTCGCGAACCTGGACGGCTACGACAACATCAAGAAGGTGACGGAGCGGGACACCGGCACGGACATCTTCACGCTGGTGCGGGTCTCGCACATTCACCTGTTCGGGCTGACCTTTATTTTCTTCATCGTCGGCCTCATCTTCAGCCATGCCTACGTGCGGCCGGTGTGGTTCAAGTGCACGGTCGTGGCGTTGCCTTTCATCTCTATCGCGATCGACGTGGGTTCCTGGTACATGGTCAAGGTGTACCATCCGTTCGCATGGCTCACGATGGCCTCCGGCGCCGTCATGGGCATGTCCTTTGCGTTCATGTGGGTGGTATCGATGTATCAGATGTGGTACGGCAAGACGCCGTCACCGGTCGAGCAAAGGGCCGGTGGGGACATGCCCAGCGTCGGTTGACGGTCAGGAGCTTGTCGGCCCTGAACCCGACAAACTCCGGGTCGAATCAGCGCTTGTCCCGCGGCTGACTGGCGTAGTAGGACGCGATGTCGTCGATGACCGCGTTGCTGTAGATGATGCTCATCTTGTGCATCGTGGTGCTTTCACGCTTGTCATCGCGGTACGCTCTCAGCGCCATGACGAGATAGTCCTTGTCCTGCCCCCGGAGTATCGGAACCACCATCTTGGGGCCGTCCTCGACGTCGTGGCAGCGGTCGCATTTCACGGCCAGCTCGCGGGCCGAGCTCGGCACGCTGTCGGCGGGCCTCGACTGTTGAACCGCGTAGAACGCGGTGATGTTCTCGATGTCCTTGTCGCTCAGACCGGCGACGTAGCGCTGCATGCCCCAATGCTGGCGCTTTGTCCGGTACGCCTTGATGGATTTCAACAGGTACTGAGGGTCCTGGCCGGCGAGGCTCGGCGTGGCGGCGTCGCTGCTCACCCCGCGGGGGCCGTGACATCCACCGCACATGGCGGTGCGCGGCTCACCTGCCGCCGGTTCGCCGACAGACGGCGCGGGCCGTTGCGCCGGCGTCCGGGAGGCGTAATACAGCGCCAGGCTCTCCAGCTCGAGCCTGCTCGCGTCGCGCAGTATCGCTTTCATCGCCGCCGTCCCGCGGTCTCCCCGGTGATACTCCTGGATGGCGGTGACGAGATAATGGGGCTGCTGGCCGGCTAGGCTGGGCGTGCCGGGCGCCTTGCTGTTGCCGTCCTCGCCATGACACTTCGCGCAGGTTGCCGCCAGCGCCTTGCCTTTTTCGAGGAGCGAAGCCTGTTGCGCGCTCGTCATCGAAGCGGCGGGGATCGGCGGCTGGCTCGCGTAGTACGCGACCACATTGCGCAGCTCCGTTGCCGTCAGGCGTCCCGCGAGGTCCCTCAAGGCGGCGTGAGTGCGCTTCACCTCCTTGTACTCGGTCAGCGCCAGGAGGAGATAACGCTCGCGCTGCGCGGCGAGGTGCGGGATGCCTGGCGCGACACCCCTGCCATCCATGCCATGACACGCCTTGCAGTCTCGCTCTGCGACGGCTTGGCCGGCCTTGGCATCCCCGCCGGGCGACTTATCCGGCGTCCCCGCGGTCGGTGCGGTCTTTTCGGCTGATGGAGTCTTGACGGCGGGTTCCTTGCTTTCCTTGCAGCCCACCAGCAGCACCGACAGGACGATCGCCAGCAAGAGCCTGTTCATTGGGAATCTCGAAATGGGTGGTCAACCAAGGATAACGTGCTTCCCGACGAGTGTTTCGCACCGTTTGAGCTTCACATTCTAGGCTCATCGCGCGGAAGCGTGGGAATTTCTTGTGGCTGATCCGCCGGAAAACCGCGCATGGAGCTGCATTTCCCTCACCCGGCCACGCTGCCCAGGAATCCGGCCAGCACGAGGATCAGCAATATCAGGCCGAACGCGATCAGCGCGATGCCGAGCACGCGGGAACCCAGCGTCATGGGCCGCGACGGAGCGTCGACCAGGTGCCTGGCAAGCTCGCCGGTTTCGGCGAGCCGCTGGTACTCGAGCGGGTGCTCCCGTCTGAATTCCTCCAGCGCCATCGTGCCGGTGAACATCACGATGTCCGGCGGCGGCAGCTTGTCCGGCCGGAAGTGGTTGTTGAAGAAGTGCACCGTGAACAGGAACACCGCGGCGAGGATCGCCTCCTCCCCGTGCACCAGCGTCGCGACGTTGAACACCCAGCCGGGAAGGACCGACGCCGTCACTTCCTTGAACGCCAGCATCACGCCGCTGCCGCCGATGATGGCCATGCCCCAGAACACCGCCCAGTAGTCGAATTTCTCCCAGTACGTCCACCGGTCAAAAGCCGGTCGCGGTCCCTTGCCGAAAAACCACTTGAACATGGCGAGCATGTCCCAGAGATCCTTCCAGTTCGGCATCAGCGAGGTCGGCCCGAACCAGTTCGACAATTTCCACTTCGGGACCACCCGGAACGCCATGTAGACCAGATGGACGAAGAATATCCCCAGCAGAGTGGCCGCGCTCACCCGGTGCACGATGCCCGCCGCTCGCGGGCCGCCCAGCGCGCTCATGATGAGCTTTGCCCAGCCGGTTTCGGCGTACAGCACCGCCATGCCGGTCAGCACCAGCATCATCACGCTCAGCGCAAAGGCGAGATGGGCGATCCGCCACACCGGCCCGAAGCGGTTGAAGTGCTTGCCTTGCAGTTGCGGCAGTTCGCCGGTTGCGACGTGGGGCGCGCTCTCGCCCTCCCGGCGATCACGGTATTCGCGGTAGAACCAGAGCGCCGAATGCGTCCAGAAGAAGGCGAATACGCCCAGCAGGAGCGCGATCATGAACTTCGATGCGATCCACATGGACGGGTAACGGTCGTAATCGCGGGTGTTCGCATGCGGCTGGAACGTGACGAACCCGGCGGTCGCCTGCGCGTGGCATTTCCGGCACGTTTGCAGCCGGTTGTTCGGGTGCACCGTGGATTGCGGGTGGCTGACCCGCTGGATGCCGTGATAGCCGTGGCAATCGAAGCAGGTCGCGGTGTAGGCATAGCCCAGCTTGCCGACCTGGCCGTGATAGGTGTTGGCGTAGGACTTGAGATTCTCTGAATGGCATTTGCCGCAGTTCTTGACGATGACGAGCTTTATCGCGTCCAGTTTCGGCCGGTCCACGTCGTGCGTCGTGTGGCAATCGGAGCAGACGGGCGCCGCGCTGTTGCCGGCCGCGACAAGCCTGCCGTGCACCGAGTCCAGATACTCGGCGCGCTGAGAGCTGTGGCAGTTTCCGCAGACGTTCGGAACGTTGAGGTGCCAGTCCGCGCGCGCCGCGCTGCCCGGCGGGTATACATAGTGAGCGTCGTGGCAGTTGTAGCAGGTTGCGTTCGTGCGCGACTGGTCCTCGCGGCTGGGCCGGGCATGAATGGATTTCATGTAGTGGTCGATCTGCTCCACCACCACCCCCAGCCTCGCGAACTCCTTGGTCTTGTTCTCCTTCTTCGCGGCCTCCCACAAATCCTCGTGACACTGCACGCAACCGACTTTGAGCGGACCGGTTTTTTCGTGCGGAATCGCCGTGATGTCCTTGTGGCACTCCACGCACAGCCGCTTTCCGTGCACGCTTTGTTTGAACTTGTCCCCGACCACGTGCAGGGAGCGCATTCTCCCGTTCGCGCCGGGCACCGCGAACCCCTCGTTTCCGTGACAACCCAGGCAGACCGTGTTGTCGATCGGGGGCGGGGCGGCACCCTTGCCGCTGGCGGCATCTGCGGCGCGGGCGATTCCTCCGGCGACGGGTGCCCCCGCGAGGCAGACCACGCCCGCCAGCGCGGCTGCCGCAAGCGTCAGCATCCTCATTGACATTGACACTCCGATTACAAGGAAAGCCGTCCGCGGCCGGTTATCGCGATGAACGGATACCCGCTACTTCACGGATAGCACGTGCCCGACCGCCGCCTTGAGCTCCTCGTCAGTAGCGGCGGCTTTCGGGTGGCCTG
>Ga0209619_10002179_pt1 | contig 14175 bp, 6 predicted proteins | sample Rifsed16ft3_FD_184011 | JGI IMG/M metagenome (GOLD analysis project Ga0209619, IMG submission 184011) | Soil microbial communities from Rifle, Colorado, USA - sediment 16ft 3 (version 2) | ecosystem: Environmental > Terrestrial > Deep subsurface > Rock core/Sediment | place: Rifle, Colorado... | reverse complement strand
CTGGATCGGCCCGTTCCCCGCCTTACGGCGGGTCCCTATCACCCCTCAGAGTTCCCCTTGCGGGGATATGGTGCGGATTTGCCTACACCATCTCCTTGGAAGCTTGGACTCCGTAATCCATCACGGAGCGGTACCTACCTTTCTTCGTCACCCCATCGCTCAAACACCACTGCGGTGGTAGCCGAATATTAACGGCTTTCCCATCACCTACGCCTTTCAGCCTCGGCTAAGGAACCGACTAACCCTGGGCGGATTAACCTTCCCCAGGAAACCTTAGGTTTTCGGCGTTCCGATTTCTCATCGGAATTATCGCTACTTATGTCAGCATAATCTCTTCTCTGCGCTCCAGCACTCCTGACAGTATGCCTTCACAGCACAGAGAATGCTCCCCTACCGCGAATGGATTGCTCCATTCACCCGCAGCTTCGGTATCGGGCTTGAGCCCCGGTATATTTTCGGCGCAGATCGGCTTGACCAGTGAGCTGTTACGCTTTCTTTAAAGGGTGGCTGCTTCTAAGCCAACCTCCTGGCTGTCTAAGCTAATCTACATCCTTTACCACTTAGCCCGAATTTTGGGACCTTAGCTGGCGGTCTGGGCTATTTCCCTCTCGACCATGGATCTTATCACCCACAGTCTGACTCCCTGACATGAAAGAATGGCATTCGGAGTTTGGTTAGGTTTGGAAGCCCTTACGGACCCCTAGCCCATCCAGTGCTCTACCTCCACTCTCCTAAATTCAGAGGTCATACCTCAATATGTTTCGGGGAGAACCAGCTATCACCGAACTCGATTAGCTTTTCACTCCCATCCACAGCTCATCCGAGCGGTTTTCAACCCACAACGGTTCGGACCTCCTCAACCTGTTAAGGTTGATTCATCCTGGCCATGGATAGATCGTCCGGCTTCGGGTCTGCTCCCTGTAACTAAACGCCCTATTCAGACTCGCTTTCGCTACGACTCCTCCGCTTATGCGGATTAATCTTGCTACAAAGAGTAAGTCGCTGACTCATTAAGCAAAAGGCACGCCGTCACCCATTCCCATCTTACGATGAGCATAGGGCTCCGACTGATTGTAGGTCTCATGGTTTCAGGTTCTATTTCACTCCCGTCTCCGGGTTCTTTTCACCTTTCCCTCACGGTACTATGCGCTATCGGTTATCGGTTAGTATTTAGCCTTGGAGGATGGTCCCCCCAGATTCCCACGAGGTTGCTCGTGCCTCGTAGTACTAAGGAATTCTGCCGAAAGAGTCTCTGATATTTTATCTACAGGGCTGTCACCTTCTGTGGCGCACCTTTCCAGGTGCTTCAACTACACCAGAAATTTGTAACTCTCCAAGTCCACCGGAGCAGACTCAGGCAAAATCCTACAACACCTCACAGAAAACGCCTCCGGGCTATCACTTCTGCAAGGTTTTGGCTATTCCCCTTTCGCTCGCCACTACTAGGGGAATCTCGTTTGATTTATTTTCCTGCGGGTACTGAGATGTTTCACTTCTCCGCGTCTGCCTCCCCGATTGCTCGGGGATATTCCGGTTTTACCGGAATGGGTTATCCCATTCGGCGATCTCCGGATCAAAGCCTGTTAGCGGCTCCCCGAAGCTTATCGCAGCTTACTACGGCCTTCATCGCCTACCGATACCAAGTCATCCACCATGGACCCTTAGTAGCTTGACCGAAAACTTAAAGGCAGGAAAAAATCCCTTGTTTCATACATATTTAATTTTCAAAGAACATGCTTTAAAACCAACTTATGATTTTAATTAGATTTCAAAATTTTGTCAAGTGTTTTCTGGTAGAAAAATTATCTTTTATTTTTTAAGTTGTTAAGATTCTCTTTTGCGGCGGGGAAATCGGGTTCAAACTTCAATGCCTTCTTAAAGGCTTTTCTCGCTTTAGAAAACATCCCGGTCCTAACATAGAGCGTACCCAGTTCATTTAAACGATCCGGGATAAGATTGCTTTTCATTAAAAGTTCCGTTGTTACAAACTTTTCGTAATATTTAACAGCCTCTCCATATCTGCCCTGGGAAAAAAGAAGCTCTGCAAGATTCTTATTAGCCATGGGATAGTCCGACATGATCCTCAACGATTCCCTGAGCTCCAGCTCTGCTTCATGCTGAGATACCGGATCTGAAATGTTAACAGCCAGCATTGTTCCCAGTGCGTAATGTATAATAAATGAATCAGGGGCATCTTTCAGCGCACGCCGCAGTTCCACTATTACGGAAATAGCCAGAATATTATCCTCTGCTATCTGATTCGCAACTGTTTCTATTGTTTCAGGATTTATAAATAAATATTCCTTACCCTTGTAGATCCGCTCATTTTCCGGTATTTTTCTGACAAGAATCTCTGCTGTATCATCAAAATACACAAGCGCCCATTTATCTCTTTGAAACGAATCTGGAGTTTTTGTCAGATTATTGAGATCCCTGTCAAGGATTAAATAATTCACATCATAATAATCAAGCAGCATCTGAAACGTAGGTTTGCTCACCCCGCGATTAGTAAACCGGATAAACTGTTCATAAGAGATAAGCCTTGTATCCTGAAAAACTTTTTGTCTTGGATAAAAATTATATATGAGCGCTCCTCCAAAATTCGCTGAATTATACATGTTCGGACTGAGATTGTTTTTCTCAATAAATTCCATTGCATTTTCTGGGAAATACTTCCAGCCCCTGCCAAATCCAAAATAATCATAATAATCCCTTGAATATGCATAAGCCGGAGCATAGATAAAATAATAAACAACGGCAAGAAATGAAATTACATTTACAGTCATGTACAAAGATGGTCTGCCTATTTTTTTTCTTTCAATGGTTTTAACTAAATGTGTAATATAAGATTGTATAGTTAATCCGGCCGCAGGAAAAGCAATCATTGCATATTCCGGCAAAAACCTGTGCATTCTGAAAACCATAACACACATCAGCAGTACAGCCGGCAGTTCCTGAAAATTTCTCCGGAATCCCAAAAATGATATTAACAATGTCATTATAACTAAATAGTAACCAACCGGATATTTCTTAACATCCAGGCGCTGGAACTCATGTATATCTATTTTTGCCACCACATCCTGGTGCCTGAACAGAAAATCATAAATATGGATTGTATTAGGACTCAAAAAACTGACAGCTATAAAGCATAACAGAATTATAATTACCATAATTGTCAACTTTTCTTTCTTCTGTATATCCTCTGGTATTAAATAGGAATAGTCAGATGGCAACATCCTGGAGATGTAAATCTTTATTGCCTCCATAACCACAAATGATGCAAATATACCAAGTCCGATCACCGCGCCGGCGTGAAAATTAACCCATATTAAAAAAAGAATGGGCAGAAAGTATATATACTTTCTGCTGTATAACCTGTACTCGTTAATTATAAAAAGCATCAACGGCATTAAAAAATATGAAATAACCTGTGGCCGTGGCTGGACACGCGCATATGATATAAAAACTCCGGTAAACGCAAGCGCCAAGGCAAGGTAAGGGTTAATGTTTTTCCTTAACATCAGCGAAAGCAGCAAAAAAAACCCGGAAACAAAAAAGAGAGAGGAAACTATCTCAATAAGATTAAATCCGCCTATTTGATGAAGCAAATAAAAGAAAACCTGAAAAAGCCATTCAGTGTTGACCCATTTCACTCCTTCAGTAACCAGAGCAAAAGGGTCTGTGCTGGGAATAGAATGCGTTTTTAGAATAAGTTCGCCGGTCTTAAGCTGCCAAAAACAGTCTGGTTCATAAACCTTCTGGAGAGAAAGAACAAATGAAGTGAAAATAAATATTGCGATTAAAAAATATGTTATAAAAGATTGCTTATTCACCCTTTACGTAACTCAGCCAGTGAAAATATTTTTTATCCCTGCCGCGAATGATATCAAAAAATGATTTCTGAAGCTTTTTTGTAATTGGCCCTGGCTTTCCCTCCCCGATCTTTCTGTCATCCACACTCGCAATAGGCGTAATCTCTGCTGCTGTTCCTGTAAGAAAAGCCTCATCGGCAGTATAAAGTTCATCCCTGGTAAACCTTGATTCCTGCACTTCAATATTGTTATTTTTTGCAATCTGCATGACTGAATCTCTTGTAATTCCTGCAAGCACAGAGGTTAGGGGCGTTGTCTTTAAAACTTTTTTTGAAACCATGAATATATTCTCACCGCTTGCTTCTGCAACATATCCCTCGCTGTCCAGCATGATAGCTTCATCGTATCCTGCGGCAACAACCTCCCTTTTGGCAAGGATTGAATTAACATAAAACCCGCATACCTTTGCCTTCGTCATTGCAGCATTTACATGATGTCTCATAAATGAAGAAACCTTGGCACGGATCCCTTCGCTTATCCCTTTATCGCCCAAATATGGTCCCCATTCCCATGCTGCAACTGCAACCCTCACCGGGTTATCCTTAACATATAATCCCATTGCTCCGTCGCCAATGAATGCAATAGGCCGTATATATCCCTCTTTAAGCCTGTTCGCAACTATTGTTTGCATAATGCCTTTGGTCAATTCATCCCTTTTAAAGGGTATCTCCATGCAAACAATCTTTGCGGAATTATATAATCTTTCAATATGCTCGTCCAACCTGAAAACCGACGTTCTTTCGTCATCGCATTTATAAAATCTGATACCTTCAAACACGCCAAGTCCGTAGTGCAGTGTATGTGTAAGCACATGGACAGTAGCATCCTCCCATCCCACAATCTTACCGTCAAACCAGATTTTCCCTTTGGTAATCATAATCCTTTATTTCACTCCTTTCTTTTTTTGAATAACTTTCCTAAAAGTCCTTCGGAATCCTTGTCTTTTCTCATATTAATCAACCTTATCTCCCTAAGAGCCTCAACATTGGATGGATTATATTTGAGGGCTTTCTGAAAATTATCTTCAACATCCTTCTGATTCCCTATTATACGGGAAAGATAGCCGAGAAACATGTATCCCTGATCCCACTTTGGACACATTTCCAGAGCATGCTTTATTGCATCCCATGCTTTTTTCTGAATCTGTTTATCTTCTGGCGCCTTTTTGTAAAGCACCCATCCCAGCCAACCGCTATATTCACATTCCTGCGGATTCAACTTAACCGCCCATCGCAGGCACTCTTCAGCAGTTACATAATCTTTGCTTTTGTAGTAAACCATGCCCTTTTGGAACTGGATCTCAGCATTAACAATATTCTGAGCATTATCAAGTATCTTTTCATCCTTCGGTTTCTTCAATGACTCCAAATATTCCTTTCTGCTGTCTTCGGAACCAATAGTGTTAAAGGCATGCGTGAAAACAGTGAAAATATCCTCTACTATATCTTTTATCTCTTTGTGCTTGTTGTAGTACCTATCAGGATGATACTCCTTGGCGAGCAAAAAATACGCCTTCTTCACATCGCTGCCCGATGCACTATCCTGAACTCCAAGAACCTGGAAGTAATTTTTCCCTTTTATTTCACTAAGGTAGTCGCTTAAATGCTTTCTGAGTTTTTCCTCTTCGGCCGAAAGACCAATACTGTTTTCTTCCCTGTGTTTGCTGATTGCCATTTGCTTAGTTTTTACCATTTCAAGAATTAAGAGTGTTATCATGAGTTTTTTAGCAATACTCTTGGAAATCTTTGCTGCATCTACAAGATCACTAATTGTTCTTCCCCATTTAATTTCCAAGAAAAATTTTTCTTCATCTTTATTAAGCATTATTTCCTTAAGGGTATAATACGCTTTTCCTTCTTCCACCACGGAATCAGCCATACCAGAAAGATATCTGCTTGATAGTTCATCATCAATTTTGTTTTTAATCCCTTCCCAAATCACTTCTCCCGGCTGGATTTCGCTTTCAATTTCGAAGTTTATCCCTTCCTGCGGCAGAAATGTATAAGCCCCATCTTTCCAGTCAAAAGAATTGATAAGCTTATGCTTTAATTGGAGACTTAAAACCTCCTTAAGATTTACCGACAGAACCCCCATATCCAGAAGAATCTCTCCATGCCTCTTTTTCCTTGCAAGCATTTGCTGCATTGAAAGTTCATAATCGTTTCTCGTAATCAATCCAGCATCAAGCAAAACCCTGCCAAGCGTCTCCTTTATCAAGTTGCTTTTTGAAAAAACAGGTAAGCCTTTCTTTATATAAAATTCTTTAATCATGTTTCCGGATTTAAGCCTTAGACTGCCTGTTGCACGATTTTTAAACAACCTGTGGAGCAACAGCGGGAAAACAAACGGCTCAATCTTCCCGCTAATCTTTTTCGTACCTGTTGAATCCTTTTCTTCTTGAATATGCTCGACAGCAGAGACCTTCAGGAGATCGTTTACTGCCTGAACAACTTTATCTGCAAGAATAGGTTTTATGAAATAGCCGGAAATGGAATATCTGTTCTTGAGGTCTTCAAAAAATGCCGCATCTCTGTGCACTGCGCTGAAAACCAAAACATGGGAATCTGCGCTCTTGACTCTCAACCTGCGCAGAAGTTCAAGACCGCTTATTTTTGGAAGAAGAAGGTCGGTAATAACAATATCCGGGGAATCTTTCAGCAGGGTTAATCCCTCTTCGCCATCCCGTGCACTAATAACCTTATACCCCATTTTCTCCAATTTGGGCAACATTTGGGAATGGGTATTAGGATCGTCATCCACAATTAGTATTTTTTTCCCATTCATCTTATTTATTCAAAGTATAAATTATATGCACACCTTATCTCTTTTGTCCAATAAAAATACTCATTCAGAAGTGATTGGCTTGAAGTATCAGCACCGCTCTTAGACAGTCTCAGGCTTTTTGTCAGTCTGTCCATATCCTTTCCGCCTTGGACAGGTAATTTGTCATTGGTGTAATCGTATAGTAATCTGAGCCTGTTTTCAATCTGCCTCAGAAAAACATATCCGTTAAGCAGAACATCTTTTTGATCACTTGTTAAAATTTTTGCCTCTTCAAAGGATTTTATTGCCTCTACGGTATTCTGCCTGCATATCCGGTTATTTCTAAAACCATGTTCAATCTGTATAGCCTGAACCATGAATTCAATATCAACTATTCCGCCTCTGTCAAACTTTATATTTATATCGCCCTGTTGCGGCCGGATCAATTCCGCCGCCATTTTTTCCCTCATTTGCATCATTTCCTGTTTTCCTTCCGCGTTTAAAGGCTCGCCATAGACAATATCTTTTATCAATTCCTCCACCTTCTTCCCTATCTCCTTGTTCCCCGCAACAAACCTCGCTTTAACCAACGCCTGCCTCTCCCACAACCATGCAGAGTTTTTATGATATTCCTTGAATGCATCCAGCGATGAAACCATCGCTCCGGCATTGCCGGAGGGTCGGAGGCGTGTATCAACTTTGAATATGTACCCTTCCGATGTGTATGTAGAAAGAAGGGATATGACGCGCTGGGCAACATAAGTAAAAAATTCGCCCAGTGTTATATTTTTCAGTTTGTTTTCCGCGTCTCCGGAGTACAGAAATATTATATCCAGATCAGAATTATATCCGAGTTCACTGCCTCCAAGTTTTCCGAGTCCGATTACCGCCATACCGGCATTCCCCGGCATTCCGTACTTCCTGCTAAGATTATCAATTGCCATAGACAGACATTCGTCAAGGAAGACCTCCGCCAGAGATGTGAATTGCACGGAGACTTCTTCAAGATTCAGTCCGCCATACAGGTCATTGGTCGCAATCCTCAATATCTCGGAGTTGCGGTATCTTCGCATAATATTCATTTTCTCTTCATAATCCATTGATTCGCCAAGCAACCCGCTGAGTTCTCTCTTTATCTCTTCCTTTGTCTTAACAGGTGACGCGTGGGTTTTTAATATAAGGTAATCAATTAATTCCGGATGGTTTATCAGGAATTTGGACAGAAATTCACTATTCGCAAAAAGGGAGATCAGGAACCGGAGCGTCTCCGGATTTTCAGCAAGTTGATAATACGGCACAATTCTTGCGCCAATGGAGGTTAAAAATTCAGTCAGGAAAAACACAGCCCTGTCAGGATCAGAGCTTTTCAGGGATTCCTGTATGAAAACCGGAAATAATTTTTCAAACATCCGCTTTGCTTTCCTGCTGGTATTTATCCGAAATGAATTCTTCAGTTTTAAAATATTTTTATATACAGATTCTTCGTCTTCAAAGCCAATTTTTTTTAAGTACTCCCTTGCTTCAGTCTCCCCCATATCGTCCTGAAGAAATATTGAAATCGGCCGGGATATATTCTGTTGATTAATATTTTCCTCTTTGTAAAAGAGACTTGAAAAAATATTTTCAACCCTGGTCCGGAATTTTTCAATATCCGTTGTCAATCTTTCAACAACACGCGGATCGTCGCCGTTGTATCCCATCCTGCGGGCAAGGTGGATCAATTCCTCATCCTCTGGCAACAACTGAGTCTGCCTGCCATCTGAGATCTGGATTTTATGCTCAAGATCGCGGAAGAACAGATACGCCTCTTTCAAAACCCCTGCATCCTCATGGCTGATCAGCCCCTCCCCAGCAAGAAGATCAATTGCAAAAAGGGTATTCCTTTCCCTTATATTTTTAAACTTCCCTCCGTTAATCAGCTGCAATGTCTGCACAAAAAACTCTATGGCCCGGATACCGCCGTTCCCTGTTTTTACATTCCACCTGCCGCCGGAGAGATGCTTCATTGTCAGATTAATCTTCTGCTTCATTTCCCGCAATTCTTCTACCGTTGTATAATCAAGATATTTACGGTAGACAAAAGATTCAATTCCTTTGATAAATTCCCAGCCAAGAGCGATATCGCCAGCCACCGGCCTTGCTTTTATAAGAGCAGCCCTCTCCCATGTTTGACCGTATCCCCAATAATAATCAATAGCTGCAGGCAGTGAAACAGCAATTGGACCGGCAATGCCATCTGGCCTGAGCCTCAGATCGGTCCGAAAGACAAATCCGGATTCCGTCACCTCACCGATAACCTTTGTCAGATTCTCAGCCAAAGATGTATAGTACTCTTCAGAAGATACGCCTTCTTCCTGCATATAGAGATACATGATATCAATGTCAGAGAGAAAATTAAGTTCGTATCCCCCAAGTTTCCCAAATCCTATAACAACGAACCTGTTTTGATGTTTTGAATCAGAATATTGTTTTAACTTCCTCAATCCTAAATCAAGAGAAGAATCTGCAAGATCGGAAAGCTCCTCTATAATATTTCTTACACCGGATATCCCGAGAAGATCTTTAACCCCTATCCGGAAAAACTCCCTTGCACGATAATGCCGAAGCGCTGACATCAAAGATTTAATATCCTTAGCCCCTTCGCATGCGTATTCCAACTCCTTTGCAAATTGATCTTTGGTTTTGGACATGGTGTAGTCTGAAAACTTTTTAAATAATTCTGTAATTTCTGGAAATTTCAGCACTATTTTGCCAAGATACTCACTTGCCCCAAGAACCCAGATAAACTCCCGTGCCCGTTCAGGGATTGAGGTATCATATTCCTCTTTCTCCAAAAACTTGAGGAGCGTGGTAATCGCAAGGTCTGGATCAGGCGACAAGCCGGCATATTCCAGTATATCAATAAGATTTATTCCCGCAGGCAGCAATTTTGCCAGAATTCCGGCATCGTTCAGAATTTGCGCCTTATTTCTGAACCGCAATCTGACTACTGCATCCTTTACGTCCATTTTCAACAATTAGGCCGGGGAAACATATCGCTTAATATTCTTGAAATACGGAGGGCTGATAATGCCATTTTCAGTAACGAAGGCGGTAACATGCCGACCTGGGGTTACATCAAAAGCCGGGTTCCAGACCCCGATCCCATCTGGAGCAATTCTTATAGCCCGTATTTTTACAACCTCAGAAATATCCCTCATCTCAATAATTATATCACTTCCCTTCCGCAGTTTTAAGTCAAAGGTGGAGGATGGTGCAGCCACATAAAATGGGATATCATGGTGACGGCACAAAACAGATAAGGAATATGTGCCTATTTTATTGGCAAAATCGCCATTCAACGCTATCCTGTCTGCTCCAACAATTACAAGATCAATCTTGCCTTTATTCATCAACGCGCCAGCCATACTATCCGTGATCAGGGTTACAGGGATTCCGTCTTTATGAAGTTCCCATGCAGTAAGTCTCGCTCCCTGTAAAAAGGGCCTTGTCTCATCAGCATATACATGTATTTTTTTCCCTTTTGCCACGGCAGCACGCATTACTCCAAGAGCGGTCCCGTACCCCACCGTAGCAAGGGCGCCGGCATTACAGTGGGTAAGAATGTTCGCCTGTGCCGGTACAAGGGACTGGCCGTAATAACCCATCTTTTTATTAATCAGAACATCCTCATCTGCTATACTCACTGCCTCTCTTACCAGCAATCTGGTTAATTGGGATGTAGAGACAGTATTATTTTGGACAACTGCTTTCATCCTCTCAAGGGCCCAGAATAGGTTCCTGGCTGTTGGACGCGCACCGGCAATTTCGCTGCATATTTTGAAAAATTTAGCCTTAAACCTTTTTATGTCCGCCGTATTGATCTGCAGGGCTCCCAAAGCGGCTCCAAAGGCTGCCGCTGCTCCAATAGCCGGAGCACCTCTGATAGCCATATTTTTTACCGCATCCCTGACTTCCCTGTATGTACGGAGGGTAAGATAAACCTCCTTTTCAGGAAGCATTCTTTGATCAATAATGCTGACTCTGTTTCTAAGCCATTTTATTGTATAGAACTTCATTTAAATATTTTTTTCAGCTTTTCTGTTCCCTTCTTTTTCAGTTCTTTCCCTTTATCACTCTCAAGGTTTTTCTTTATTTTTTTGTTTATCTCGGCCTCAACCTTTTTCTTCACGAGCGCCTTTGCCTTTTCCTTCGCAACTGCCATATCAAGGGAAACCTTGGGGGATTTTATTGTCCCGCCGACTATAAATGGAACATTTATCCTTCCTTGTTCGTCCTTTAAAACTCCGCCAATTTCACTGATACCTATTCCAGATGTGGAAACGCCGGTAAGAACCTTATCCGAAACATCCTTTGAAAGAACAGCCTCGCCCTTATAATCAAGGGAGGTATCAAACCCTGCGGATCCGCCTGCCCTGACATTAAAATCATCGCTTGTTATTGTCATATCGTTGGTTTGGATCCTGGAATTTTCTATTTTTACGCTGGACTTCAATTCCTTAAACCTTGTTTCTGGCGTTTTTTTAATCTTGTCTGCCGGAAGTTTAGAAACACCTAATAGCTGTTGGAGCATGGAAAATGAGGTTATTTTACCGTCCCTTACAACCACCATTCCGGAGCCGGATAGGCTCTTCTTAATCTCCTCGCCATTATTCCCGCTGCCGTTGAAATTCAGATCGGTAAAGAGATTGCCATATATTGTATCCTTAGTCTTATTATTGAACGTAGAAATCAGCGCATTTGAATCCATGTTTTTAATATGCACTTCGCTTGCTATAACAGGTTTTTTGGCAGAACCATCAACCTTCAGATCTGCCGTACACACACCGTTGAAAGCCTCCAGTGATAAATTGCCGACCTCAAGTTTGCTATTCTTCAAAGATATTTCAGCGCGTAAATTCTTCATTTCCGAATTCATCATTTTTGAATAGTCTATTTTCACCTTTCCCTTTGCTTTAACCTTTTTAAATTCTTCAGGGAATAACGGCTGTGGTTCTCCTTTTACCGGTTCTTTTTTGGAAACATTTGATTTTGGCAGAATCTCATCAAGGTTTAACCTTGGCATAAAAAGAACAAAATCAATATCAGGTTTTTCAAAATTTCCAGCAATGATATCCAGTCCCTTAATCAGAGTGTCAATTACAAAGGAAGTTTCTCCTGCGCTGGCTTTTAAGGACTGAACATTGATGCTATTCCTTGTAAACGAAATTTTTCCATCCACTCCCTCCACTCTTTTTGCAATGCCCGGCACACCTGCGCCCAAATCAGTCAACCGCAGCGAACCCTTGACCTGAAGTTGATCCTTATTCAGCAGGGGACCCGAAAGGGCAGTGCTTAACTGCAATTTTCCCGATGGGCTGTAACCTTTTGATTTTGGAACAAGATCCCCGATGGAATTAAGGGATATTTCTGTTGTAGCCAGACGGATTTCAGAAGGATGGGGTTTCTCAAGCCGGAGAGTGCCTTCAATATTAAACCTGGAGTCTTTTACAGCAAGCGCCAGGGCGCGGATCTTTAAAAATTTACTTTCTTTGATCACATCAGCGGAAATCTCCAACTTTTCCCCCTTCTGCTTTTTAAAAATATCCGCGTAGAAAATCTGGGCACCGGTAAAATCAATGGCTGATTTTAGCGAAAGATTATCCATGCCGCCCTTTATATCCGCGTTTAATAATGCGGTTCCGTCAAGGCTCATATTCTTTGGCGTTTTCTTTGCGAAAACCTGTAATTCGGAAATCTTCTTCAAAAAAATCTCGGAGGATTTTGCAGAAAGATCCAGTTCGGGGGATTTTCTGAAGTTTGAAATTCTGCCAGTTATTGAAAGGAGCGGGGTTCCCAGTTCAACCTTTATTTTTCTTACAGTAACCGTATTATCTCTGAAGTCAGCCAGAATGTCCTCTGATACAATTAACTTATCCGCTACTCCCTCTAAAAACTCCGAAAAAATAATCTCGCCTCCGCTCTCTACAGATTCAGCAATCTTTCCTTTTAAAAAGAGGTTGGTGCTGAGTACTCCTTGCGCTGATTTAACCCCGGCAAGTGACGCCAGATTTTTAATATTCAGATTGCTGATCTGCAGGGAGATATCCAGAAGAGCCTGCCCGAAATCATCTGCCCACCCCCGGCCAATGCTGCCGACCAGTTTAACACTTTGGTCCTTTGCATCGGGAACCTTAAAGGAGAGGGAGAACTTGGCAGTGCTGTCGGGCGAAAGATCCTTAACACTTATATCCAGGTCTTTTATCTCCAGACTGGTTTTCACCTTGCCATTAGAGCTTAACTCCTGAAACGCAATTGAACCCCTTGAAACAGAAAGTAAATCCATGGTTACCATTTTAAGGAAGTTGCTTTCAGGCTTTCCCTCCGGTTTTTCCTTTTTTTCCGGTTTTACTTCCTGTTTTCCAGTCAGATCGGAGAAATTAAAAACATTAGATTTCTTCTCAATAAGAATGGAAGGCGAAACAACACTGATTTCCTTTATCTTAACCTTCTTGAAAATGAGAGGAAATATTTTGACCTTTATTTTCATGCTGTCAACAGTCAATTGCGGTACTCCGGAAAATCCCTCAGCATTTTTCAGAACAAGCCCTGACAGGCGGACGCCTATCCATGGAAAGAGGGAAAGATTAATTGATGACAATTTAGCATCCCTCCCTGTCGCTTTTTTGATCTGCTGAAACAGTGGTTCTTTAAACCTGTCCATACTTACGAAAACCGGCACTACAACGAGTAAAAGAATTACAAGAAAAATGGGTAATACAGTATAAAGAGCAATCTTTTTTACATTCATGCCTGCTGCCCTCCTTTTAGATATTTCTGTAACAGTTCGTTGACCTTTTGCGGGTTAGCCCTGCCGCCAGAAGCCTTCATTACCCGGCCTACAAGAAATCCTAGAACTTTATCTTTTCCGGAAAGATATTGATTTACCTGATCCGGATGGTTCTTTACCACTTCTGCAATTATTGTCTTTAATGAGTCCGCGTCGGAAATCTGCGAAACGCCCTTCCGCTCCACAATCTGCAATGGTTTCGTTCCGGTATTGTACGCTTCCTCAAAAACCTCTTTTGCCATATTTAAACTTATCGCGCCATTGTCTATAAGTTTAAATAGTTCAATAAGATCCCGAGGCTCAATCGAAATTTCACCGATATCATTTTCTTTTTTAGCTACCCTTAAAACCTCGGTCATAATCCAGTTGGAGACCATTTTGGGTTTTGGGAATAATTTTACACACTCCTCAAAATAATCGGCAAGAACCCTCGTTGAAGTAATAATGCCCACATCATAATCCGGCAACTGGTACTCCTTTATAAACCTCCCGTATTTATCATCTGGAAGCTCCGGAAGGGTTGATTTTATCTCCTCTATCCATTTTTCATCCATTATAAGCGGCAAAAGGTCCGGTTCCGGGAAATAGCGGTAATCATGAGCATATTCCTTTGTGCGCATAGAGTAGGTTACCCCTTTCTTTGAATCAAAGAGCCTTGTGTCCTGCGTGATTCTTTCCCCTTTTTTTAATGTCTCTATTTGTCTCTCAATC
>Ga0209619_10002178_pt1 | contig 14183 bp, 13 predicted proteins | sample Rifsed16ft3_FD_184011 | JGI IMG/M metagenome (GOLD analysis project Ga0209619, IMG submission 184011) | Soil microbial communities from Rifle, Colorado, USA - sediment 16ft 3 (version 2) | ecosystem: Environmental > Terrestrial > Deep subsurface > Rock core/Sediment | place: Rifle, Colorado... | reverse complement strand
CCCGACGTCACTAGTACTTTCTGGCCCGCATCGCGCCTGCTCCGCGTCATGCGACGTCCCAGGCGAGCGGCATGTTGTCGGTGAGCCGAGTGCGCCCCACCCATACCGCCACCAGGGCCAGCGCCGGGCCGGTCACGCGGCGCAGCTCCGCAAGCGTGCCAGCATCGGCCAGGCTGACGTAGTCGATGCGCGCCATCGGCTCGGCGGCGATCGTATCGGTCATGCGCGCGCGCAGCACCTCGGCCGATCGTTCGCCCGCGTCATAGGCATCGCGGGCCGCCGAAATGGCCGCATGCAGGCAGGTGGCCGCGTGTCGCTCCTCGATCGAGAGCTGGGCATTGGCGCTCGACACCGCCAGGCCATCGGCTTCACGCACCGTGGGGCAGACCACCAGATCGATGTTCATGAACAGGTCGTTGATCATCCGGCGCAGGATCACGATCTGCTGGGCGTGCCGCTGGCCCAGGTAGAGGCGCGCGGGGCCGACCAGGTGGAGCAGCTTCAGCAGGACCGTGGTGAGCCCATCAAGGTGCCCCGGGCGGGAGGCTCCCTCGAGCTGGCGGGTGAGCCCCTCGACGATCACGCGGGTGGCGTCGGCGTCGGGAAACAGCGTCGCTCGATCCGGCAGGAACACGATGTCGGCCTCGCCCTGCTCCAGCAGGGTCAGGTCGCGCCGCTCGTCTCGGGGGGCTTGCCCGCCCTCGTCCAGGGCTGAGAACTCGCCGGGCTTGATGAAGCAGCTGACCACCACGCAGCCGTTTTCGGCGCGGGCGCGGCGGACAAGCGACAGCTGGCCGTCATGCAGGGCCCCCATGGTCGGGATGAAGCCGACCGAGTCGCCGGCAACGCGCCGGTCGAGGATCGCGGCGCGCAGGTCGGCAATGGTCCGAACGGTCTCCACGGTCAGCGCCGGCGTGCGCGGGTCGATCGCCTCGACCCGGCCGGCGGCCGGGCGGCGCGGTAGCGGTCGACGATCAGATCCCACAGACGCTCGGCAACCTGCCGCTTGGGGAGCATCGGCCAGTCGGTAAGCGGACCCTCGGCACCAAAGACGGTGACCTTGTTGTCGTCCGAGCCGATGGCGTCGAACGGCCCCCCGACCCGGTTGCCGACGATCAGGTCGAGCCCCTTGTCGCGCAACTTCGAGAGTGCATTGGCCTCGAGGTCGTCGGTCTCCGCCGCAAAACCGATGAGGAACGGGCGCACCCCATCGGCCATCTCGCCGACCTCGGCCACGATGTCCGGGTTCGGCACCAGGTCGATCTGCAGCCCGGCGCCGTCCCGCTTGATCTTGCTGCTGCTGGCGCGCTTGGGGGCGAAGTCGGCCACCGCCGCGGCCATCACCAGGATGTCGGCCGAGGGTGCCGCGCGCAGCACCGCGGTGCGCATGGCCGCCGCGGTGGTGGCGTCGACGCTGGTCACCCCACGGGGAGCGGGGACGCTCATCGAGCCGGTGATCAGGGTGACCGTGGCGCCGCGGTCGCGAGCCGCCTCGGCGATGGCGACCCCCATCTTGCCGCTGCTCCGGTTGCCGAGGAAGCGCACCGGGTCGATCGGCTCTCGAGTCCCCCCGGCGCTCACCACGACGTGCAGTCCCTCGAGCTCGCCGGCGTGCGAGAAGAGGCTCTCGACCGCGCCGACGATGGTGTCCGGGTCGGCGAGCCGCCCGACCCCGGTGAGGCCGCTGGCCAGCGTGCCGACCTCGGGCTCCACGATGATGTGTCCGAAGCTGCGCAGCGTCTCGACGTTGCGCAGCGTGGCAGGGTGCGTCCACATCCCCGCATCCATGGCCGGCGCCACGATGACCGGCGCTCGGCTCGCCAGGGCCATGGCCGTCACGGCGTTCCCGGCAAGGCCGGCCGCCAGTTCGGCAAGCAGATTGGCCGTGGCGGGCGCCAGGACGATCGCGTCCGCGCCCTCGGCGAGCTCGACGTGCGCGATCTGCTCGTCGGGGTCGAGCGCCATCACGTCGCTCACGACGGGGCGATGCGTCAGCGACGCGAAGGTGAGCGGGGTCACGAACGCCGTGGCTCCCGTGGTCATCGCCACGTCCACCACGGCTCCTCGTTCGGCGAGCAGTCGTACCAGGGAGACCGCCTTGTAGGCAGCGATGCTGCCGCTGACGCCCACGACCACGCGCCGACCAGCGAGCGGACTCCCTTCGTCGGTCATCGGTCGCCTGCGCTTCCCACACTCGCGCTCCCCGCCGCGATCGTGCTGCCCGCCTGGCTGTCCGGCGCGTCCTCCCGTCCGAGGATCGCCTGGTGGGCGTACAGGATCCCGCGCAGGGTCAGGTCAGGCTCGATTGCGTCGATGCCGGGCACGTCGGCGAGCCACGGTTCGTACGTGTACCCACCGGTGGCAATCACCGTGACGCGCGAGTCGGCGGGGGATCGCTCGACGAGCTCGCCGCGCAGGGCGGTCAGCAGGCCGCTGACCAGGCCGATGTAGCCCAGCACGGTACCGCTCTGCATGGCGTGGATCGTGTTGGCGCCGATCGCACGCGGTGGCCGGCGCAGCTCGATGCGCGGCAGCTTGCTCGCGTACCCCACCAGCGCTTCGAGCGACAGCCCGAGCCCCGGCGCGATCGCGCCACCGATATAGGCGCCCTCGGCCGAGAGGATGTCGAAGTTCGTGCTTGTCCCCAGGTCGATCACCATCGCCGGACCGCCGAACTCGGCGCGCGCCGCGAGCGCGTTGCACAGCCGGTCGGCGCCCGCCTCGGCCGGCCGGTCGATCTCGATCGGCAGGATTCCGCTCATCGAGGTGGCGTCGATCATCATCGGCTCCAGGCCGAAGCGCGTCCGGAAGAAGCGCTCGAAGGTCTCCGTCAGGGGCGGCACGACCGACGCGAGGGCGACCGCGTCGAGCTCGCTGAGCTGATACCCGTCGAGCGAGAGCATGCCGGCGATCAGGGCCGCCACCTCGTCCGCGGTGGCTGTCGCCTGGCTGGTGGCGCGCCACGAGCCGGCGAGGCGGCCGTCCTCGAAGAGGCCGAGCGTGATATTGGTGTTGCCGACATCAGCGGCCAGCAGCTTCACGCCCGACATCGTACCAGCCGTCCGGCGAGGTCCCGCGTGGCGAGGCGGTGCTAGACTCGCCCGCGACCCCACCACCCGTCATCCCTTCCTTCGAGCGAGCCGATGACCGAGGCGCGAGCCAAGCTCTACATCAACACCGGCGTCGTCACTGACAAGAGCGACATCTACAACATCCTGCGCCCCCTGCTGAAGCAGACGGTCAGCTACACCTACCTGCGGAGGAGCCAGGTGACGAGCCACGGAATCGGCTGGGTAGAGCGGATCGTGGTCGATCACCCCGAGATCGCCAGCTACTTCACCCCGCTCGCGATCTGCCTCAACCTCGACTCGTTCGACTACCTGCAGTTCGACACGACCTCGGAGCAGCTGCTCGTCTACACCCTGATCATCGGGGAGGAGCGGGTGGTGATCGAGTTCACCGCCGGCCATACCCGGAGCGACGCCGACACCGAGACTGACGACGGCCGGCCGCTGCCGCGCAACGCCGAGGAGTTGGCACGCGACCTGCGCTTCATCCAGATGGAGCTGCTGATGAGCAGCGAGGCGCCCGAAGAGGATGAGGACGCCTAGCGTGGCATCCGGGCTGGCGGCGAAGCGGCCACGGGCCGCCGACCCGCCACACCGGCGCAGCGTGCTCAGCAACGGGTTGCGCATCGTCACCCAGCAGATGCCCGCGGCCCGGTCGGTCTCGGTCGGCATCTTCGTCGGCGTCGGATCGCGGCACGAGGATGAGGCGCACGCGGGCCTGTCGCACCTCCTCGAGCACCTCGTCTTCAAGGGAACGGCGGGGCACCCCGATCCGGGCGCGCTGTCCGAGGCGATCGAGGGCTGCGGCGGCAGCGTCAACGCGTCGACCGACCGCGAGCTCACCGTCTACACCTCCCGGGTGCCCGCCGACGTAGCGCCCCGGGCGCTCGAGGTGGTCGCCGAGCTGGCGCTGCGTCCGTTGCTGCGGCACCGTGACCTCACCGCCGAGAAGCCGGTGATCGTGGACGAGATCCGGATGTACGAGGACTCGCCGGGCGACCACGTCTTCAGCCTCTTCGATGAGCTGCTCTTCGGTCGCCACGCCCTCGGCCGCGAGATCGCCGGCACCCCGCGCAGCGTGCGCCGGGCGAACCACGAGACGGTCATCGGGCACTGGCGCGACTGGTATCGCCCCGAGCACCTGGTCCTCGCCGCCGCCGGGCGGATCGACCATGAGACGGTGGTCCGCATCGCGGGCAGCTGGTTTGAAGCGCCGTTCGCCACCTCGGTCGCGGCCGGATCGGTGACTTCGGTTCCGGTCGACCGCGATCGAGCCCTGGTCGCGCCGGAGCCTGTCGCCTCGGCGGAGGTCCGGGTCGCCTTCCGGCAACTCTCGCAGGGAAACCTGTGCATCGGTCTCCCCGGCGTCTCCCGCAGCGATCCCGATCGCTGGGCGCTCGACCTGCTGAGCGCGGTTCTCGGCGACGGGATGAGCAGCCGCCTCTTCCTGGAGCTTCGCGAGCGCCGCTCACTCGCCTACGACGTCTCCACCTTTGGTGCCACGTATGCCGATTGCGGCACTTTCGGCGTCCATGCCGGGTTCGATCCCGATCAGGCCGACCAGGTCGTCGGGGCGATCCTGGAGCAGCTCGAGCGGGTGGTGCAGGACCCGATCTCGCAGGCCGAGCTCGAGCGGGCGCGTGCGTACACGCGCGGTCGCCTGCAGCTGCGCCTCGAGGAGACCGGCTCGGTGGCGTCGTGGCTTGGCACCGGGGAGAGCCTGCTCCCGCGCATCCTCACCGTGGACGAGGTGATCGAACACCTCGATGCAGTCTCGGTGGGCGACCTGCTCGACGTGGCGCGGCGCATCGTCCGCCCCGATCGGATGCGGCTCGCCGTGCTCGGGCCGTTCCGATCCCCGCGTCGATTCGAGCGGATGCTCGGCACGTGACCGAACCGAAGCGCCCCCCCATGGACGTCGAGGCGGCTCCGACCGTCATCGACCTGTTTCCCGACGACATGGCGCTGGCGCGCTCCCTGCTGGCGTCGGGCCTGCCGGCCATGGCCGAGGGGGTGCTGATCCGCCGCATCGCCGCCCTGGGGGTTGCCGGCAAGAGCGGCCTCGAGGACCTCGACGTCGCGCGCGGCCTGCTCGCAGAAGCGCTCTGGCGACAGGGGCGCACGATCTCCGCCGGCGCCGCCGCCGCCGCGATCAGGGCGGGCAGTCCCGAGCGTCGGCGCCCGATGGTGACGCTGGTCGAGGCCGAGGCGTTGGCCGCGGCGGGCGACCTCGACCGCGCCGGCAAGCTGGCCGAGCGAATCGTGGCGGCGATCGGCGTCGATGAGGTGTGGCGGCTGCGGGGAGGGGTGCCGTCACGGCTCGACTGGCCGATGCCCGCCTCGTTCCGCGCACCGTCGCCACGAGCCGGGTCACCGCGTCGCCGGGGAGGCGGGCCGTCTGCCGCTCCGACGCCCGAGCGGGCGACCACGGCGCACGCTCGACTCGATTCGGCGCGCCTGGCCTATGAGGCCGGCACGAAGGACGAGGGCGACCGACAGCTGATCGTGGCGCTTCGCCTCGATCCGCGCATCGCCGCCGGGGCGCTGGCGCTCTTCGAGCCGACACTCGAGAAGGAGCCCGGCGAAGATCGTCTGCTACTCTACGGCGACCTCCTGCGCGCCGACGGCCGAGACGACGAGGCTGCCGCCGCATTCGACCGCGCCGCGCGCGCCTGACTGACCACGAGGAGCCCGACCCCGACATGGAACGCACCCTGGTCCTGGTCAAGCCCGATGGCGTACAGCGCGGACTGATCGGGGAGATCCTGGCGCGCTTTGAGCGCAAGGGCCTGAAGGTGGTCGGACTGCGCATGCTGGACGTCTCGCGTCCGATGGCCGAGCAGCACTATGCGGTGCACGCCGGCAAGCACTTCTACGACGGCCTGGTCGAGTTCATCACCTCGGGACCGGTCGCCGCGATTGCGCTCGAGGGACCCGACGCCATCGCCACGGTGCGCCGGCTGGTCGGCAAGACGATGCCCAACGAGGCAGAGCCGGGCACGATCCGGGGCGACCTGGGGATCAGCGGTCTGCGCAACCTTATCCACGCTTCGGACGCGCCGGAGACGGCGACCGCCGAGCTGGACCTGTGGTTCGCCGACGAGCTGGTTGACTACCAGCGGGCGATTGATGCCTGGATCGTGGCCGAGGAGCCGCCGAGAAGGTAGCGCGGCACCAGCGCCGCTGCGTCGGCGACCTGCGACGGCAGCCCCGGGTACTCCGGCCGCGAGATCACTCCGAGCCGATCCAACGGGAAGTAGCGCAGCCATGCGCGCCCGACGATCAGGTCGCGCTCGACCGGGCCGAAGAAGCGAGAGTCCTGGCTCGCCGTTCGGTTGTCACCCATCACGAAGTAACTGCCCGCCGGGATCGTCCATGCGTCGGTCCCGGACGGGTCACGTGGCAGCGTGGCCGCCACAGCTCCGTCCGCGCCGCGGATGACGTACGGCTCATCCAGGCGCACGGGATTGCCGCCGGAAGCCGTGACGAAGACCACACCGTTCTCGAGGCTGACGCGGTCGCCCGGTATGCCGATCACGCGCTTGATGAAGGGCACCCCGCCCTGGCCGAAGCCGTCCGGCGGCTGGAAGACCACGATGTCGCCGCGCTGGTAGTCGCTGAAGCGCGGCGAGATCTTGTCGATCAGCACGTACTCGCCCGGGTTCACGGTGGGCATCATCGAGTCCTGCTCGACCTCGAACGGCTGGGCTACGAAGTTGTGGATGAGCAGGTAGATGACCAGGGTCAGGACCAGCGTCTCGATGATCTCCAGGGCGCAGCCGAATCCGCGGCCGGATGACGAGCCATCGCCCTGGGCGGGCGGCTCGTCGCCGGGGGTGGCCTCGGGAAGGTAGGTCATCGGCGCTCCGTGCAGGTGGACGGGGGCAGGCGGCGGGTAGCATAGCGGGACGGGTGGACCCTCGTGGCGTAGTCCGTTGTCGCACGGGGGAGCGAGCCCACCGTGCGCCGGGATCGGTTGACCCTGCGCGTCGCGGCGGGCTACCATAGCGCCGCCTCGTCGGCGGGCGCACCACCGCGCAGAATCCGCCGGCGTTTCCGTGTGTCAGATCGTCGATCGCGAGCCGTTCGCCTCCCGCGCGGCCGTCGCATGAACCCGATTCGGAGGATCCATGGAGCTCCAGCCCATTCTCTGGGTGATCCCGGCGGCGGGGATCGCAGCCATCGCCTTTGCCCTCTACCTCGCGTGGGACGTCCTGCGCGCCGATACCGGCACGCCCGCCATGCAGGAGATCGCCGACATCATCCTCGAGGGCGCCGTGGCGTTCATCAGGCGCCAATACCGCACCATCGGCCTGCTCGCCATCGGCGGCGCGGTGCTGATCGGGCTGGTGATCGCGCTGGTCGAGGGCAAGGAGGTCGCCGATACGAGCATCTTTGGGGCCGACCTGGGGATCCGGACCGGGGTCGCCTTCCTGGTCGGCGCGGCCTGCTCGATGGCGTCGGGCATCATCGGCATGTACATCAGCGTCAAGGCGAACCTGCGCACCGCCGCGGCTGCCCAGAGCAGCCTCGTCCGCGCGGTGCAGATGGCGATGCGCGGTGGCGCCGTGTCGGGCTTCCTGGTGGTTGCCCTGTCGCTGCTCGGCGTGTACTCGATCTTCGCCCTGTACGGCGGGTTCACGCATCCCGAGCAGGCACCCTTCCTGATCGTCGGCTTTGGCTTCGGGGCCAGCTTCGTGGCCCTCTTCGCCCAGCTGGGAGGCGGGATCTATACCAAGGCGGCCGACGTCGGAGCCGACCTGGTCGGCAAGATCGAGGCGGGCATCCCCGAGGATGACCCACGCAACGCCGGGGTCGTGGCCGACCTGGTGGGCGACAACGTCGGCGACTGCGCCGGCCGCGGCGCCGACCTGTTCGAATCCACCGCGGCCGAGAACATCGGCGCCATGATCCTGGGGGTGGCGGTCTGGCGCGTGGCGACCGCCCTAGGCTGGCCGAACCCCGAGGCGTGGATCTTCTTCCCGCTGGTGGTGCGCGCCTTTGGTCTGTTCGCCACCATCGTGGCCATCTTCTTCGTCCGCGGCCGCGAGGACGAGGACCCCATGAACATGCTCAACCGCGGCTACTGGGTCACCACCATCCTGTCGATCGGGGGCCTGGCGCTGACCACCTCGCAGATGATGAGCACGCCTGGCACGGTCGGCGCCAACGGCATTGCGCCGTGGGTCTGGTTCTTCGGGGCCGGGCTGGTCGGTCTCGCAACCAGCGTGGCATTCGTGTACATCACGCAGTACTACACCGCCGGCGCCTGGCGCCCGGTCCGCGAGATCGCCGAGGCGAGCAAGACCGGTCCGGCAACGAACATCATCTCGGGCACCGCGGTCGGCTTCGAGACGACAGCCGTCACCGCCATCACCATCAGCCTCGCCCTCTTTGCCAGCCACTGGCTCGGCGAGCAGGCGCTGCCCGACGGAGGCATCTTCGGCACCGCGGTGGCGACCATGGGGATGCTCATGACCACCGCCTACATCCTGGCCATGGATACCTTCGGCCCGATCACCGACAACGCGGGCGGGATCGCCCAGTTCAGCAAGGCCGAGGGCAAGGCCCGGGAGATCACCGATCGCCTCGACGCGGTCGGCAACACCACCAAGGCGCTGACCAAGGGGTATGCCATCGCGTCGGCCTCGCTGGCCGCCTTCCTGCTCTTCTCCGCCTACATCGACAAGGTCAACCTGATCCAGACCAACCGCGGTCGGCCGGATCTCATGATCACCTCGGTCAACCTGGCCGATGTGAATGTCTTCATCGCCGCGCTGATCGGCGCCATGCTCGTCTACTTCTTCAGCAGCCTGGCGATTCGTGCGGTCGGCACGGCGGCGCAGGCGATCATCGTCGAGGTGCGACGGCAGTTCCGCGAGATGCCCGGCATCATGGACTACACCCAGCGCCCCGACTACGCGCGCGTGGTCGACATCACCACCCGCTCGGCGCTGCGCCAGATGATCCTGCCCGGCGTGGTGGCGGTCGCCACCCCGATCATCGTCGGCCTCCTGCTTCGCCAGGAGGCGGTCGCCGGACTGCTGATGGTCGGCACCATCGCCGGGGTGCTGCTGGCCACCGTCCTGAACAACGGCGGCGGAGCGTGGGACAACGCCAAGAAGTACATCGAGGCGGGCCACCTGACCGATGATGCCGGCAACGTGCTTGGCAAGGGGACCGATGCCCACGCGGCGGCGGTCGTGGGCGACACCGTCGGCGATCCGTTCAAGGACACCGCCGGCCCGTCGCTGCACGTGCTCGTCAAGCTCCTCGCCACCATCAGCCTGGTGCTCGCGCCGCTCTTCATCCGCTAGGCGGCGTAACTCCCCGGGAGGGTCATGGAACTCGTCCTCCAGGCGATCGTGATCGGCATCCTGCAGGGGCTGACCGAGTTCATCCCCGTCAGCTCCAGCGCGCACCTCGAACTCGCGCCGTGGATCGCCGGCTGGCAGACCGATGGGCTGACCGGCAGCCTCGCGTTCGACGTGTTCCTGCACCTCGGCACGCTGGTGGCGCTGCTCCTCTACTTCGCGCGCGATTGGATCGGCCTCCTCGGCGCGGCCGCGGCGAGCGTGCGCGAGCGGCGGATCGGGGCGGACCCCCAGCGCCGGCTGGCCTGGTTCCTGCTGCTGGCCACCATCCCAGCCGCGCTCATCGGGTTCGCGGGTGAAGGCTGGATCGAATCGGTCCTTCACGGGGACAGCGACGGCGTGCGCCTGGCGATCGCCGGCTTCGTGGTGCTGGGAGCGGCCGGACTGTGGCTGGCCGACAGGCTCGGTTCGCGGCGGCGCGAGATGGACGGTCTCGACGCGCGCAGCGCAGTGGCGATCGGCCTCTCCCAGGCGCTCGCCCTGTTCCCCGGGATCAGCCGCTCCGGGGCGACCATCACCGCCGGCCTGGCACTCGGCCTGACGCGCGAGAGCGCGGCGCGCTTCAGCTTCCTGCTGGCGACGCCCATCACCCTGGGCGCCGGGCTGTACGGCTCGCGCAAGCTGCTCATCGAGACGCACACGCCCATCGAGTGGCTGGCCATCGCGGCCGGATTCGGTGCCGCCGCCATCTCCGGGATGCTGGCCATCGGTTTTCTGCTCTCCTGGCTGCGCAGTCGCTCGGTGACGGTCTTCAGCCTGTACCGGGTCGCCTTCGCCGGCCTGATCGTCGGGCTGGTGCTCGTCGGGCGCTGATCGGGGCCCGATTCTTTGACAGGCCCAGCCGCCCGGCCTACAATCGCGCGGCGCCGAACCCCACGCTTGCAGCGTAGGATCGGCGGCCGAGCCGCCCGGCCAAGGCGCGCTCCAGGGACGTCGGACACCCCGGCGGAGCTTGGAGCCCTTTTTATTGTCGGTGCGATGAACAACAAGCCCGTCTACCTGACCGCCGAGGGGCAAACCAAGCTCCAGGCCGAACTGAACGAGCTGATCACCGTCGAGCGCCCGCGTGTCGCGGCGCGCATCCACGATGCCAAGCTCGACGGCGACATCAGCGAGAACGCCGAGTACGAGGACGCCAAGCAGGAGCAGTCGTTCCTGGAGGGGCGCATCGCCACGCTCGAGGTCCAGCTGCGCAACGCCGAGGTGATCGAGCCGGCCAACGGGGACCGCGTCGGGATCGGCGCCAAGGTCGTCATCAAGGGACCTGAAGGCACCGAGGCGTTCATCATCGTTGGATCTGCCGAGGCGGCGCCGGGCGACGGGCGGATCAGCAACGAGTCGCCGGTCGGGGCGGCGCTGATGGGTCACAAGAAGGGCGACAAGGTCACGGTGCAGGCTCCGGCCGGGCCGGTCACCTTCACGATCGTCGGCATCAACTAGCCCGCCCACGCCGTGTTCTGGGCCGACGAGCTCGCGGCACGCGTCTCCGGCCCCCAGGTCATCAACGATTCGAAGACCCCGTCGGGGACGGTCCACGTCGGCAGCCTGCGCGGTCCGGTGCTGCTCGACGTGATCACCCGCGCACTCCGCGCGGCCGGCCTCCCGACTTCCTTGCTGTACGGGATCGACGACCTCGATCCGATGGACGCGCAGGCGCTGCTGACCCCCGACGCGGTGGACCGCTTCATGGGCATGCCGCTGGCCCACGTGCCCGATCCGGTCGGTGACTGCCATCCGTCCTATGCGCGCCACTTCGCCAGCATGTTCATCGACACCTTCGCGCGCATCGGGGTCCACCCGGACCGCTACTACTGGATGAGCGAGATCTATCCGACCGGCCAGATGGACCGATACATCCGCACCGCCCTCGATCGAGCGGAGCTTGTCCGCGAGATCTACCTTCGGGTGAGCCACGTCGAGCGTCCGGCCGGTTGGCTGCCGGTCCATCCGATCTGCTCCACCTGTGGCCGGATCGGTACCACCCTGGCCACCGATTGGGACGGCGAGACGATCGCGTTTGCGTGCCTCCCCGACCACGTGGCGTGGGCGCGCGGCTGCGGCACGACCGGTCGGCTCAGCCCGTTCGGCGGGAACGCCAAGCTGCCGTGGAACCTCGAGTGGGCGGCGCAATGGAGCCTCTTCGGGGTGACCATCGAGCCGTGCGGCAAGGACCTCGCCACCGCCGGCGGCTCGCGCGACCGATCCGATGCCATCGCCCGCGAGGTCTTTGATCGCGAGCCGCCGCTCAACCTGCCGTACGAGTTCCTCAACATCGGCGGGCGAAAGATGAGCACCTCGAAGGGCCACGGCGCGTCCGCTCATCGCATCGCCGAGGTGGTTCCCGCCGAGCAGCTGCGGCTCCTCTTCCTGCGCTCACGACCGAACCACGCGATCGAGTTCGACCCGGACGGGACCGATGCCATCCCGCGTCTCTTCGACGAGTCGGACCGGATCGCCGCGGCGACCGCCGGACGAGAGGTGCGCGGTGAGCTGCCGCCCGACCCGGACCGCCTCTTCGCGGCGTCGCTGGTGGACCCCGACGCGGATTCCGCGGCAGAGGCAGCGGCCTATCGGCCACCCTTCGCGCACCTCGCGCTGCTTCTCCAGGTTCCGGGCGTGGACCCCGCGACCGCCTTTGCCACCGAGAAGGGGGAGCCACTCAGCGATCGAGAGCAGGCGATCCTCGCGGAGCGAACCGGCGCGGCGCGCGGCTGGCTCGAGACCTATGCGCCGGAACGCGCCCGTCTCGCCGTGCAGCGCGACGCCCTGCCGGCCGCGGCGGCCGTGCTGGACGGGACGCAGCGGGCCGTTCTGGCCGCCCTCGCTGAGACCCTGGCATCCCAGGCCGCTTGGGATGGGGAGTCGCTGCAGGGAGCGATCTTCGAGTCGGCGCGAGCGGCGGAGCTTCCTCCCGGACGCGCCTTCGCTGCTCTCTACCTGGCCTTCCTGGGTGGCCCCAACGGCCCACGCGCCGGCTGGTTGCTGGCCTCGCTCGACCGCGACTTCGTCGTGGCGCGGCTCCGCGCCGCGGCTGCGCCCGATACCCTCACGCCATGATCTCGCTGCAGCTGATCCGCGACGATCTCGAGGGCGTCAAGCGCGCCGTCGCGCGCAAGGGTGAGCCGACCGAGCCGGTGGATCGCCTCTTCGTCGCCGATGCCCGTCGGCGTGCTCTCGAGGCCGAGGTGAACGAGATCCGGGCGCGGCGCAACGCCGGCAACCGCGAGCTCGGTGAGCTGATGCGGGGCGGCGACCAGGACGCTGCGGCCGCCGCCAAGGCTGCCATGGCGGTCCTCTCGACACAGATCGACACCCTCACGGCCGAGCTGGGACCCCTCGAAGAGGCCATCGAGGCCGACCTGCTGCTGGTCCCGAACCTGCCGCAGGAATCGGTCCCCGACGGTGCCGGCCCCGACGACAACCCGGTGCTGCGCAGCTGGGGCGCGCCGGCGGCCGCGGGCTCCTCGCCGCCGCACTGGGAGATTGCCGAGCGGCTCGCCCTGTTCGACCTGGAGCGCGGGGCCAAGATCGCCGGATCGGGCTTCATCCTGTACACCGGTCCCGGCGCGCGCCTGCAGCGCGCGCTCATCGGTCTGATGCTGGAGATCACCGAGCGGCACGGATACACCGAGCTCTGGTCGCCGATCCTGGTCAACGCCGCCTCCGCGCGGGGCACCGGCCAGCTGCCGGACAAGGAGGCGCAGATGTACGTCGTGGAGCGCGACGACCTGTACCTGATCCCCACCGCCGAGGTGCCGGTCACCAACATCTACCGCGACGAGATCCTGCCCGCTGACCAGCTCCCCATCTGCCACGCCGCCTACACGCCGTGCTTCCGACGCGAGGCGGGCGCTGCCGGAAAGGACACCCGCGGCCTCCTGCGGGTCCACCAGTTCGACAAGGTCGAGATGGTCAAGTTCGTGCGCCCCGAGACGAGCGACGACGAGCTGGAGACGCTGACCCGCGACGCCGAGGAGGTGCTCGAGGCGCTCGAGATCCCGTACCGAACCGTCGAGCGCTGCACCGGCGATGTCGGCTTTGCCGCCGCCAAGGGCTACGACCTGGAGGCCTGGTCTCCCGGGGTGGGGAAGTGGCTGGAGGTCAGCTCCTGCTCCAGCTACACCGATTTCCAGGCGCGTCGCATGAACCTGCGCTACCGCCCCGCGCCCGATGAGCGGCCCGAACTGCTGCACACCCTCAACGGTTCAGGCCTGGGCATGAGCCGCACCTACGCGGCGCTGCTCGAGACCCACCTGCAGCCTGACGGCTCGGTGCACATCCCGGCTGCTCTCCAACCGCACTTCGGAGCCGACGCCATCCGCTGAACGCGGGATTGTCAGGCAATCTCCAGGTCGAGGAAGCCGCCCAGCGTCCGGCGGCGAGCCTCGCGCGCCGCCAGGAATGAGCCGATATCCAACGGAGCCGCCAGGATCTCGGGTGAGGGCATCCCCAGCAGGAATCCCTGGCCGGCGACCAATTCGAGCGCATGGACGACTTCGAGGTGATCGACCGTCTCGATCCCCTCGGCCACGACGTTGGCCCCCGACTGGAGGGCCATGTCCCGGATCGCGCGTAGCACTGCCATCGCCGAACCGCGCAGGGCTCCGCCCTGGACGAGCGACAGGTCGATCTTCACGATGTCGAACTGGATCTCGCTCAGCAGCCGGAGGCCCGCGTTGCCGGCGCCGACGTCGTCGGCCGCGATCCGGATCCCCTCTGCTCGGCAGCGCTCGAGATTTTC
>Ga0209619_10002177_pt1 | contig 14188 bp, 29 predicted proteins | sample Rifsed16ft3_FD_184011 | JGI IMG/M metagenome (GOLD analysis project Ga0209619, IMG submission 184011) | Soil microbial communities from Rifle, Colorado, USA - sediment 16ft 3 (version 2) | ecosystem: Environmental > Terrestrial > Deep subsurface > Rock core/Sediment | place: Rifle, Colorado... | reverse complement strand
CACCTCCATCTCGTCCAGGAACGCTTCGTTCCACGGCGCGGCCAACACGTCCACGTTCCCGTTCTCCGCTGCCGAGGCCAACACGTCCGCCCGGGCCACCTTGGAACCCGTCGCCCTCTGCCCCCCGGCGGAGAGGCCCTGCAGGACCGTCCGCACGTAATGTTCCACCACCGTCTTTCCAGAAGATCCCGGTTCCTGCTCCAACCATTGCTTGATTTCCCGCCCGTCCTTCCAGGCGGTAGACTTCACCCGGTCCTCCACCGTGGCGGGGGACCCACGGAACCTCACCACGTCCAAGACCGTGTAACGGCCCTTCAACACACCCATCTTACATCCCACCGTCCAATCGGGGTCCTCGTTCCGAACAGACTGCTCCGTAGAGGCGAAATCCCAATACCGCACCACCCTGTCAAACTTCTCTGGCGGCTTGCGCACCACGTTAAACCAGTCCCTCTTCATTATCGTGCCACCCGCCACCATGGGGCGCTGCTGGTAGAGGGAGGCCCAATTGTACGGCCCCTGATCTATCTTCTTAACCTTGACGTACGCCTCCGAGAACCACCCCGGCCACAGCCTCTCTCCCGGCTTCCGCCCCACGGGATCGTCGAACCGCTCCGCCAGCATCGGGAAATTCAAGACATACCACCACTCGGAACCGTCCGCCGACCGGACCCATCCCGACCGTCCGTCGTACTTAGCGGGAAGGATGCAGCCCGGGAGGTCCGACACGTGCCAGCGCGTGTGAATCATGGCGATCCACGACTCCGGCATCATGCGGTTCTTCATGTCTGACCTGTACCATTCAAAGACGCCCTGGCGGACCGTAGGGCTCTGAGAATCCCGGAAGGATTTAATCGTATCGTCGAAGATGAGGCCGTTCGCCCGGCGCCCTGAAACGGCTTGTCCGACTCCCACGCCGCGCCACTCCCCCCCGTTGGTAAGCTGCCAGCGGATCATGGCCCTCGAGGCCGGAGAAACGCGGCACTTGAAAATCTCCTCATACTGGTCCGAGGAGACTACATCCCGCACCTTCCCACCTATCTCCTCCGCAAACTCCGACGTGTGGGTCCCGAAGATGATGGAATGCCCGGGGTGCCGCCCGAGATAAAAGGCCGGATAACGGACCGAAACGTAGGTCGTCTTAGCCGCGCCGGGGGGCGCAAACACCATGAGGCGCTTAATTTCCCCCCGGTCCAGGGCCTCCAGGGCGCAATTCATCGCCCGGTGATGTTCAGCTGGAGGATAATGGGGGTCGAGATAAGAAGAGAAGGGGTTCAAGCTTTCCTGGGCCAGCCTTGACGTTTCCTCACGTTGTATATAATCTAAAGCCACCGCCTCATGCGCGGAAAGGGACTGCACGAATTCAACTTGCTCCTCGGGACCCATGGTGCGGAACAGATCCGTCCAGGTGGTGAAGCCGGAGGGGAGAGTGGGGGATTCCATCATTTGCGGCATGAGGAGCGAACCCTTTCAGCGGGAAGGAAAGGAAGCAAGCTAGAACCCTCCTTCCAAAAAGTATAACACAGGAAGAGGCGGGGCACAAGTATAGGGGGTAGGGCGAAAAGGCTACGAAAGGGCACTTAAAGTCAGAAAAGGATGCGCGGGGGATGCGAAGTTAGTGGCGGTGGGACGGCGCGGGGCGAGGGGCCCCTTAGCCGGGACCCACCAAACGGGCCTGTAAAGCCCAGAGAGGAGGCAGTATGAAGCCCTGCGATATGAAGAACGTAGAAATGACGGATCTCCACAAGCTGCAGGTCGAGGTTGCGCTGCGCATCGCTGCTACCCGCGCCGCTTCTTATGTGGGATGGATTCCCGGCCCCATCAAGAAAATTTAATGCCCACAGCCGTCTTACGGGGGCAGAATGTCTCTGCCCCACTTACCGGGCCTATAAAGCCCAGAGAGGAGGCAACATGAACATAGTTCAGTACTGGATCATCGTGGCAATGACGCTTCTGTTCACCTACATGTGGGTAACTGGCTGGTCAAACTTCCCACACTAGCTGGGCCGCAGGGCCCAGGGAGGAGGACGCGTATGTTCAACATGAAGGACCTAGCGCCAGAATTGGAGGAGATAGCCGCCCAGATCAGAGCGAAGTGGCTAGCGCCGCCAATGGAGGAGGACGAGCCCATCGAGGAACAGATCGTAGACGCACTGAACATGAAGGCGCAGCACGGTAAGTGGTTAGTGCCCAAGCCCAAGAAGCAAGCGCCTCGATGCCGGGCATGGGGGTGGGAACTAGCTAAGCGCATCCGTCCATGGGGATGGGCCATGGAACGCACGTTCGCACCCAATATCACCAAGAGAAAACCGGATAGCAGGGAACAATATTTGACCAAGGTGAGGCTCGGACACAACGCCGCCAAGTGGAGGAAGAGTATAGACGATACGTACGACGAGAATCAAGCCAAGGTTCAAGAAAGGCTCAAGAAATATGGGGTGTGATAGCTTCCTGAGGAGGAAGGTGATGAACGATTTTGTGAAGTGGTGCGTACTTGTGATGGCCGGGACGCTGGTGCTGCATGGGCTGGCGTTTCTCCTTTTCCAGTAAGGGGGACGACATGACCAAGACCGAATGGTCCAAAAGATATAGCCGGGGCCGGAGCTTAATCCGGGCCGGTCTCAACGCCGTCACAGTGACGGCTATCCTTTCACACAACATCAGCCTAGAGGAGACGTTATTGCTGCACACGCTGTTCAAGGCCGTTGAGATCAAGCTCTAGTACCAGGGCCCGCTGGCCCCTAGCCAGTACAAGAGGGTAAAGTATCTCTGCCCCCAAAGCCGCCTAAAGGAGAAGCCAGATGAATTATACCATTTCAGAGGACAGGGACGGAAGGACGGTCGCATTTTGTATGGGATTCAAGCCGCCCTTCACTCCTACGGGGTGCTTCTACCCCACACCAACGCGAAAGAGATCCTCCACCCCCAATCAAGACGGGCCCTATCCTTTCATCATACACAACAAAAAAGAATGGGACAATTTCATCAACGAATGGGAGTACTGAGACAGTCCAACTTAAGCCGCCTAAAGGAGAAGAAAATGAGACGAATGCTGACTCAAAGAAGAAACCCCGCCTCACCGCCGGGCGTATGGGGCAGCCTCTCGGGCGTTCAAGGCGACCTCACGGGCGTTCGAGGCGACCTCACGGGCGTATGGGGCGACCTCTCGGGCGTTCAAGGCGACCTCTCGGGCGTTCAAGGCGACCTCACGGACGTATGGGGCAACCTCTCGGGCGTATGGGGCAGCCTCTCGGGCGTTCGAGGCGACCTCTCGGGCGTTCGAGGCGACCTCACGGGCGTTCGAGGCGACCTCTCGGGCGTTCGAGGCGACCTCTCGGACGTATGGGGCAGCCTCTTGGGCGTATGGGGCGACCTCACGGACGTATGGGGCGACCTCACGGGCGTTCGAGGCGACCTCACGGACGTTCGAGGCGACCTCACGGACGTATGGGGCAACCTCACGGGCGTTCGAGGCGACCTCACGGGTATCCAGGGTGACTTGGATGCCTGCAACCTCAACCCCAAGGACCGCGTAATGGGGGTGGATGTAAACAGTCTGGTGAACATTGAGGAAATATAAGGAGAACCAAATGAACGCTCAGCAGACGTTGGAGAAGGTTAAAAAGGACGCGCAGAAGTTGTCGCAGGAGATCCGTTCCCAGGTGGCGAGTTCCAAGCCCGCCGCCGCAACCGAGGAGAGCGCCATGACCAAGCAGGAGAAGGCCCGCATCGTGCAGGAGATCAACGAGCGCCTCGCCAAGCAGAAGGACGCCCCCAAGAAGAAGGAGAAGGCCATGAACAAGAAGAAGGAGAAGGTGGAGGCCGTGCCCTCCAGCAGCATCGTCCGCGACGTGTACAAGAAGGTGTACTTGCAAGAGAACGGAGACTACATCTGCGGTGACGATCTCAGCGTCGCTCTCAAGGCGGCCACCACGGACGAGCGCGGGATGATGAGCCTCGACGCCCTGAGGAAGATCGCCAGGGAGAACGGGTTCACCATGGATTCGTACCTCCACCTCAACCGTGGTCAGATCCGTATGAACATCGGCAACAAGCTCCGCGGGAAGCTCCAGCACGGCGAGGTCGTCAAGATCAACGGCCGGAAGCTCAAGGCCCGTAAGTAGTTCAACCCAAGCCGCCTAAAGGAGAAAGAGATGAAGAAAAATAAAAGCTATGAAGAAGTTTTGGAAAAGATGGTGTGGTACGTCATCCACGACGCGGCTGAGGAGACAGGGTACTTACAGGACGTAGAAAACGTTGAGATGGTTCGCCGACTGTGCGGCCCGAGAGCAGCCAAGAAGTTCGCGAAAGCTGACCCCGGCAGCCTACAAGAGGCGTCCAACTTCCTAGGTCTAACTATCGAAGGCTAGCGGCCCCAGACCACCCCACGGCTTCCCATGGAACAGAAAGAATGAATGCCAGAAGAGTATGTGTGTTCAGGGTCGCGTGATTCCAAGCCCACGCCTGACCCTGATGCCCAGAAAGAATGAATGCCGGAAGAGTATTTCTTTCCAGGAGGGTCTTCTACATGCCCCGCGCCCCACCGTAATAGGCCACTTGACAAGGACCTCAGGCCGTGGTAGACTGGTTTCATGGCGCGGCAGGTGCGCCGCGCATCTGACAGGAGGTAACGCGATGGCCAGCAAGAAGAAGTCCACCAAGAAGTCTCGCAAGCCCGTCAGCAAAAAGAAGGCCCAGAAGTCGGAGGGCGGTTCCATCGTCCGCGACCCCTTCAAAGAGCGGTACAAGGCCCTGAGTTCCGACAAGGTGTCGTGCGGCGACACGCTCTGCGGAATGATGGCCAAGTTCCTCCACGACGAGAAGGGCGCCGTGAGTCCCACGGCCCTCGCTTCGCTCGCCAAGGAGAACGGAATCGACCTGGGCCGCTGGTCGCACCTGAACATCGGCCAGCAGAGGATGAACCTCGGGAACGTCCTCCGCGCCCGCGTCCGGAACGGGGAGAAGGTCACGGTGGGCGGGAAGCCGGTCAAGAAGCTGGCTTCCGCCGAGCCCAAGGCCGCCTGATTCCAAGCGCACGGCCCCGGCGGGGAACGGCCCCGCCGGGGAACAGGAACCGTTCGTTCTACGACAGGAGGCAACACCATGGACAAGACCACCATCAAGTTCAACGAGCAAGAGTTCGACATCGAACACGGCACGGACAAGGGCGGGAAGATCACCATGTCCTTCACTCCCGCCAAGAAGGGCAAGCTCTCCAGCACCGGCAAGTCGAACGTCCACCTGTCCACCGGCTTCGTGCAGGTGGGCGACTTCCAGGTGAACGTGAACGTGGTCAAGACCATCCCGAAGGCGGAGCGGTAGGTGGGAACCCCGGGAGGGAGGCCGGGCTTGGAACCCCCCTCCCGGGGAACCTTCCACAACAGGAGGAAACACAATGAACAACGTGGAATACGCAGACCTTCTACTGCGGGTCGCGGCCAACGGGCCGCAGAACGAACTGTTCCAGCTCCTCAATTCCCTGGAGCAAGACTTAGAGCGCATGCCCCTCGTCAAACCAGTCCTCGGCAAAAACCGGAACGAAATCCTGGCGAAGCTCCTTCTGGTCCTCTATTCAGCGGGCCGTGAGCGCCGGGCAGACGTAATCTTTTCCGTGAAGGAGGACCTAACCACCCTTCGACCCCTTATTTGATTTTGAATTCCCAACCTTCCACGACAGGAGGAAATGCGATGTGTAACGGAAACCTGAGACCGCTTGACTCACTGTTCAGGCGGCGCGACCTGGAGCTCGACGAGATGGTCATTCAGGACCTCATTCAGGACCGGCGCGACACCACCCGCCTCCTGGAATCCTGGGGAATCGAGGAAGAGGAGACGGAAGATGGCCACGAGCCCAAGGACTAAGTTGCTTAGCAAATCCCCCGCCGCCCTTAGAGGAGCAGAAAATGAAGCTTTTAATACTGACTGACGCCGGAGATGTAGTGAGCATCGTGACGCGGCTCGAGGAGTACGACTTCACGAACGGCCTCGCCCGTGCGCAACTCATCAACACCGTCGTGCTTGCCGTGGCCAACGGCCTCAAGCACGAAAACTGGGAAGAGCCCGAGGAGGTAAAAAATGACTAATTCCATATATTCCAACACTCTCAAGGTATGGTGGACGCAGGGCAAGAAGCGCGGGAAATTGACCCATGTCTACGTCCTGCGTTTCGCCTTCCTCGACTTGACGTGGGACTATCCGGGCAACAGTTTCGAGTTCGTTCCCAAGATCCCGGACAGCATTTATTTTTCCCTCGCCAGGGCCGAGAAAGCGGCCCAGAGTAAATGGGAGACGGAATATGACAAGATTCTTGCAAAACTCCCTGCGGAAGACAGTGAGAGAGAGGACCCGCCCCCCACGTTGAAATGGAAGCGCAACGGGAAAGAGTTTGCGTGGTCCGCGTATAACGGACCTGTGAACTATATTACGTTCTGGATCACCCGCGCGAGACTCCTCGGATGAAGCTCTCCGAGCAATTGACGCTCAAGGCCCTATTCGGAAGGAACGGACCGGCGGAGAGGGAATTTATTCTGCGGTGCCAGAAGTTTGGGCTCGTGCCCGGGGACCTGGGCCGCACGTTCTGCCTCAACTACGAGACCTACACCGTCGCGGGAATGGTCCCCCACGCCGGTTCCAAACAGATCATCGTGACGCGGAGCGACGGTTCCTTGACCCGCTTCAATCCGCTCAAGGTGGCGCAGTTTCTCGACAGGGAGAAAAGACATGCGAATCGAGATCACAGTGAACGTTGACGCGTCCCACGCCCCGAGCAACGAACTCGAGGACTTCTGCGAGAACCTGCGGGAAAGATTTTCGGAATTTGCCTTCTCACTCGGGCTCCGCGACCCGCACGTCGATACCGAACAAATTGAGGAACAAAACGATTAATCTTCTTCCTCCGAGGCGGGACCCGCGCCCCCATCCAGGTCATCCGGGACGGGGGGCGGGCAGAAGGAGGGAAGGTGGGAAGTCCCGGCCTCCTCCGGAGGAGGCAACCGGTTCCCGACACGCTCGAGAAGGCTGGCCTTGACCACCCGCTCGAGAGCAGGGGGCACGGAACCGTTCTTTAGAGATATGTTCCCATCCTCACGCATCAGACCGAAAATCTTGGCAAGTGAATCCAAGGAGCCCTTCTTGTCGTGCATGCGGACCTTGACGCGGGACGCACCATCCTTGTCGATGGTATGGGAAATCTCCGCTATGGCCGCCTTCACGTCCGGGGGGACGTTCGCCAAGTCCTTAAGAATTATCTCACCGTTCTGGTATTCAAGAACGTCCGCCACGTTCGAGAAGCCCAAGCGGGAAAGCTCCTGAATTATTCGTTCCGCCGTGACCTGGAGCATGCGGGTCTGTTCCTCGGCTATCTGCCGTATGGCCCGCTGAACTCCTCCTTCTTTAAGATACCGGTAGCCCCAGACGTGGGCGGTGGAGATGGAGCATCCGGCCATGATCGCGGATTTCGTGGCGTTCATGTTTCCCTGGTGCATGTAATGGATCGCGAACTCCCCCTTGCGGTGCGTGAGCCACGGGAACAACGGATGGGGTAGTTTGTCTGGGGCCTTCACTATCTCGCCCGCTTGCGTCAAGGCTTGATTGTCACGCACCGCGTCTCCCTCCATGTAGAAAGTATACCACGGCCAGGAAGGGAGAGTCAAGCCCCGCACCCGTAACAGAGACTTCGTAGGGCTTTCGCCTCTACATAAGGCTTTCGCCATCGCTAGGCTTTCGCCCCTCAAGCGCAAAAAGAGCATCTCCCGCCCACCGTTTCGCAACCTTTCGCTAAGCTTTCGCTGAGTACACGCCTGACACATAAGAGGAGCGAAAGAGAGGAAAAAAGAGGGTGGAGCATGTGTAATGAAGTGTATCATGGCATGTATACCTCGGGAGGTAGGCGTGGCGCGGCGCGTGGTGTGTGAAGAAACGGCGCGCTCCACGAGGCTCTGGGGCGCGGGACCCCTTTTCTTTTTTACTCTCTCTCTCTCTCTCTCTCTTGGGGGTGGAGAGGGATACATGCCGTTATACATCTCATTATACACTCTCCGCCTTCTTTTCGCCCTTTTTACGCCCCTTTTTCGCCCCTCTCTTTTTACCCTCGTTTCTTAGTTAGTTGGCTAGCATATAAACGGCGTGAAAGAGTTTCACCGTTTTTTCGCCCCGCGCTACTTTTTCGCCCATGCAAACCCTATGCCACCTGCAAGTCCCATGCCACAGGGCCCATCCGAACTACCCCTTGTGCCGCCCCCCGCCCTGTGGTATGCTGTGATATCAGCAGGGCCTCCCGGCCCGCCCGCCGGGAGGAAGTTTCTTGAGAGGAGGGGCGCGGGCCTTGAGTTCCCCCACACGTTCCGGTTCCGCCCACCTCACCACCCCACCCCATTTCATAGGAGGATGCCGTATGCATCACTGCGCCACACCCGTCTCCTAGTCTTTCTCATGGGCGTGAGACCTCCGAAGTCTTGACGGAGGAGGACCTCACCATTAGCGGCAACGCCAGAGGGCCAAGGAAGGAGGCTACATCGCTTCACGCCAGAGGGCCAAGGGAAACCCCCTTATGAGAAAAGCTTCACCCGGGGTCCCGTGGGCGCGGCCCGATGACACAAGTGGCGCCATCCTAAAAATTCAGACGGATCGCCCTGTGGCGGTCTTCTCATGGGCTGAGGCCCGGCGAGAATAAAGTTTGGCCCCCCGGTCCGGGGCGAGGAAGGCGGGAAGTTTAACCGGCGTTGTGGCGGTTGGGGACGGTTGGATTTTCCGCCGCTTTGGACCGGGGAGTTTAAGGGCTTACGCCCTCCAGAGTCTTGACGGCGTGAGCCCTCCAGAGTCTTGACGGAGGAGGGGAATATGGCCGATGAGAAGGGAAACGTCAACGCCGCACTGGTCCACCTGCCCAGGCACGGTTCCACCCAGCGGTCCGTCGTATTCCAGGTGGGGGTGTTTTCAACGGCCCCGTCCGTCGAAAGGAATGCGAAATTACTGTTGCATGGTTTGCCCTGGGAGGCGGAATTTTTCGCCAGGGGGATGGCCCGGATGGGGGCCAAGGTCAGGACTTTCATGTGCGACGAACTGAACCGTGCGGGGACGCGGAAATGGTGCCCCGTTAAGCGCGGCCCACGCGTGGTTAACTCAAACTGAACTGTGCCGGGCGTGAGCCCCCCAGGGTCTTGACGAAGGAGGGAGGAGGGATGGACGATTATCAACATAATGGGCTTTGTGGACTCCTGGTTGCCCTAGCCCTTGCGATTGGCTTCTTCTGCGTGGTCCTTTCCTGGCTATGGCGCCTGTTGCCGTTCACGCAGTGTTTCGAGTGCGGACCGTGTTGGTTTTAATTTTTGCGGTGTCCGCAGGGTTCCTCCTGGGCTGGTATCTCGGACAGAGGCAGGTCCTTGACGGAATATGGGGGAAAGGGAGGGATGGCAATGAATGAGGCTCTATATAATAAATTTCATGGAGAAGGGCAACTTACTTCGGACCCCTGGTTCTGTAAATTCCCTGCCGGGCATGAGGGGGCGTGTTCCCCAAAACGGGAGGCCGTGAACCACCCGGCGCATTATGGGGGCGCGGGGAGCCCCTATGAAGCCATCAAAGTCATTGAGGCGTGGGGCCTGGGCTTCCATCTCGGGAACGCGGTGAAGTATATCAACCGGGCGGGTAAGAAGGGCTCCGATTTGGAATTGGAGGACCTGAGGAAGGCGCAATGGTACCTGAACCGGTACGTCTCGGAGTATGAGAAGAAGCTATTGGAGTTGGCTAAGGAGATGTTAAGATGAACACGGTACACCATTTCACGCTTTACCTTCCGTCCCAGGGCCTGTACGGCGAGATACCTGTCACCTTCGTCCTGACGAAGGGTCAGGTGGAGGATTATGCCGCCTACATGGGGGTGGGGAGCCCGGAGTGGGTGGGCAGGAATGGGGACAAATTACAGGAGGAATTGGCCCGTGGCCTGTTCCATACAGTGCTCCCCAAGGACGCGAAGTACAGAAGGTGAGAAGGGGGAGGGAGTAATGAAAATCGTTATTTCGACTTGTTATGGTGGGTTCGGGTTGAGTAAAAGAGCGTTTTTTCGCCTTCGGGAACTTGGTCATCCGATGGCTATTAAGGAACCAATTTTGCGGTCCACTTATCTTTCCAATATTGATCGTAGTGATGCTATGCTCCTGCAAGTTATTAATGAGATGGGCGGCGAGGAAGGGGCCTCCCCTTTAGCGAAATTGCGTATTGTGGAAATTCCTGAAAAGGCCACCGATTTCCGTATAATGGAATATGATGGCCTAGAGTATGTCTTGGCCGTGGTAGAAGGTAAAATAATAGAAATTGATTGAGAGCAATGTGCCCGTTGATCTCTCAACGCCCAGGGTGGCAAGGATGGTAATGCCCCATCCGTGGGAACAGGCGGGAAGAATTGGCCACGGGCGGTAGAACGCGGCCCGAGAGACGGATGAAGAGGCCGACCGGCGATGCCGATCACCCCTGGGCGTTGAAAGGTCAGCGGAGAGCGGAGATGAACCGTCCTAGATATCCTGGTGATTAGGGGGGAGCGGAAATGGCAAAGATCTTTTTGGTGGCGGAGACGAAGGTGGACCGTGGGGAGTTATTGAAATACCTTGAGGAGGTGGGGGCCGGATCCTGGAAAACGGACGCCTCGGGGGGCCCGGAGCTTCTCACGGAAGTGGGGGGAAGACTCTGCTACCGGAGCTTCGCGCCGGGCCTCAACGAGAACGTTACGAAGGTGAGGGAAGGTAACGCCCTATATCTTAAGAACATCCTGGATTCCCACCACGGTTCGGTCCTAGAACACGCTTCCGCCACGTTCATCTTTCACGGCGTGAGCCGGGTGTTCACCCACGAACTGGTGCGACACCGGGCCGGGTGCGCGGTGTCGCAGGAGTCCCTCCGGTTCGTGAGGCTGGAGGACTTCGAGATGGTGGTTCCGGAACTCCGCTCGGATTGGTGCGATGGGATGAGTGTGGAGGAGGTAAAGGGTGTTGATGAGCACATCGGATATTCCATACAGACGCTCCGGCTTATATGCCGGAAGTTCGTGGCCCTGTTCGACATGGATTCCCTGCCCTTCTCCATGAAGAAGGAAATTACCTCCTGGATAAGGCGGTTCGTACCGATGGGGGTATCGACCTCCATCATGTGGACGTGCAACATGCGGGCATTGAGGCACGTAATCGCCATGAGGACTTCGGTCCACGCGGAGGAGGAGATACGGGAGGTGTTTCAGGGGGTGGCGGAAATCGCTAAGGTGTCCTGGCCGAATCTCTTCCAAGACATGAGAAAGACGGAGGAGGGAGACTATGCGTTCGAGAACGAGAAGGTGTAATGGCCAAAAAAGGCATGGGCCCTCCAGAGTCTTGACGGCGTAAGCCCTCCAGAGCCTTGATGGAGGAGGGAGGAGGGCGCTATCCTCCGGCCAAGGGTATTCTATGAGGATTAAATGAGAGACAATAAGTGGGAGTATACGATTAAAGCCTATTCTCCTCTTAATCAAGGAAAAGAATTAATATACGAATCAACACATATCGGTATTGCAAGTCTTGAAATAGAAATACCCATTCTTGAGTCTAGAATGGGGCGAAATGAAATTGGGGAGATAGAAGTTATTTCACACATCGAACTTTATGGTTCATATCACATTTTATCTCTAGTAAATATACGATTTATTTTAAATAAAATAAAAGGTCTAAGAATATGAGCACGGTTAACTGCGTTCCGGTGGGGGAGGAGAAGCCATGACAGAATTGGCAGTGATGGGCATCTCGTGTTTTTTGCTAGGGTTGTTCATTGGCTGGGGTCTCGGCACATGGGCCGAGTTCCGCCTGGGGCACTTCTAACGAGCCCCCTGAAAACCGAATTGACTTGGACAATCCGTTTGTGGATTGCCCTTGTTGGGTTAGGCAGGGCGTTCCCGCTGAGGCGAAGCCCAAGGAGCCGAGCGATGCTTGAGCCAGCGCCGATGAGTTGGGGGGACGCAGTTTGGTGGGAAGGACACGATGTTCTCTATGCTGCTAACACGCATATTATTAAGAGCGCCATCGCCCTCGCCCGCCAGGAGAAGGCCCGCGTCGAGAAAGCCGAGGCCCGCCTCGCTGCGGCGGAGAAGTTGGCGGAGGCGGCCAAAGGCGACCATGCCTACCTTGAACATCTTTATCTGACCCTGCCGAGCAACGGCGAGCATTGGGAGGTACTGCAAAAGATCGGGGTGCAATTGGGGGCAAGCGATGCCGCCCGCCGCGCCTTCGAGGAGGCCGAGAAATGAATCTGCGGAATCTGTGCGAGGAGGTGGTGCGCGAATTTGATGAAGAAAGTGAAGCAAAAGAGATTATTAAACAGAACCACCCATTGATTTTTGCTGAAAAGGAGCGCGCCGCCACCCTCGCCCGCATCTTGCTGGCCGTCATCGAGCAGGCGGAGAAGGTGAGGGAGGCGCTGAAAGACGATAAAGTCTCTCTCGATGACATGCAATACGTTGATGCTGAGTTTCGTCGTGTTGTGCTGGCCGCGATGGGGGAGAGACCATGATTAGCATTCCCATCGGAACCCTTACTTCAACGACTGCCCGTGCTGGAAGCCCAATGACAGCTGTTTATGAAATGGTTGAGCAGTTCAAGGCCAGCCTCGCGGAATACTCAGAACTCTATCGGGTGGTTTCAGCAAGAGTGGTCGTGCACCATTACAAATTGGAGAAGCCATGACAGAATTGGCAGTGATGGGCATCTCGTGTTTTTTGCTAGGGTTGTTCATTGGCTGGGGTCTCGGCCCATGTGCCGAGTTCCGCCTGTGGATGACTGATAGGAGACCGCGACCATGAACGATGAGCCAAAAGTTGAGCGGCGTGATTATTCTGAATTCGTAAATAAAGTTTTGGGTTCCGATGCTTGGCAAAATTGTTACCCATGTCAAGTACACCCTTTAGAAGTTCTTACAATTGAAATCGCCCGCCTCCGCGCCGAGCTTGACGAACGTGACAGACGCATAGCTCAAGTGCAACAAGACTCAATCGAACGTCACGATGCGGCGATGAAGGCTCTTGCCGAGGCCCGGGCCGGTGAAGCCGCGCTGGCGAAGTTGGGGGGCAAGCTGAGGCTCAGTGCGGGGTTCTTTACGCATGAGATTAGGGAGATGGTTCGACCTGCCAATCCGGATTTGGCGGCCCTTTTGCCTGATACTCTTGTGTGGGAGCTGATGGTATTTCATAACGAGCGCCAAATTAAGGCTTGGGATGCTTTTACAAACTCCCGCCCCGAGGCCACGAAAAGGGCAGAGGCGGTGAAGGCTGTTAACGTGGCCCGCATGAATCAACTACTGGATGGAGATATTGGTAGTTTACTGGATTCTGTGGACGCCCTCCGCACCGCCTTCGGGATGGAGGAGTGCAACCAGTACCCCGAGGCGGAGGCGGCCGGGATGCGCGCGCTCGCCATGGCGCCCGAGGATTGCTGGGCGGTGCACGCCGTCACGCATGTGATGGAGATGCAGGGCCGCCGCAGCGAAGGCATCCAGTGGCTCACCACGCTCGCGCCCCACTGGGAGGGCAGCCACAACCTGCAGCACCATCTCTGGTGGCACTGCGCCCTGTTCAAGCTCGAGTACGGCGACCCTGCCGCGGTGCTCGAACTCTACGACACGCGCTTTCGCAACCTCGCCGCGCCGCTCACGGTCGCCGCGCCGGATGTCTACATCGATGTGCAGAACGCGGCGTCCATGCTCTTTCGCCTCCAGCGCCTCGGTGTCGATGTCGGCAAGCGCTGGGAGGAACTGGCCGACAAGGCCGAGGCGCGAATCGGCGACTGCGTCTCCGCCTTCACGCTGCCGCACTGGATGATGGCGCTGACCGCGACGGGGCGGGACGAAGCGGCTCGGCGCATGATCGAGGGAATGCGCGGCTTCGCGAACGGACGCGGGACGCTCGCGCCCATCGTGGGTGAGCCGGCCCGTGCGGCGATGCCCGCGTCCACGTCGGCGGCGCTGCAACGCATTCTCCGCGGCGGTGTCCCGGTGGCCATCGTCAGCGGGCGGCGGTTGGATGATGTCCGCCGGCGCGTCGGCATCGACGGCGTGACCTACATCGGGAATCACGGCCTGGAGGTGGCGGGTCCCGGGTTCGCGTGGGTGCATCCGGAAGCCGAAGCCGCCCGCTCGCAGGTAGCGGTCTTCACCCGCCGGGTGCGCGAGCGGCTGCGCG
>Ga0209619_10002174_pt1 | contig 14200 bp, 9 predicted proteins | sample Rifsed16ft3_FD_184011 | JGI IMG/M metagenome (GOLD analysis project Ga0209619, IMG submission 184011) | Soil microbial communities from Rifle, Colorado, USA - sediment 16ft 3 (version 2) | ecosystem: Environmental > Terrestrial > Deep subsurface > Rock core/Sediment | place: Rifle, Colorado... | reverse complement strand
TCGCCGGGACTCCGGTCCTGACGGATGGGCGCGGGCCCGTCCCGATCAGCGTGTCCATCGGGGTCTCGTCCATCGGCCCGGATGTTCGAACTCCCGCGGAGCTCGTGGGAGTGGCCGACGCGAGGATGTATGCGGCCAAGCTCGCCGGGAATGGCCTCGAGCACGCGCCACCTGCCGAGGCACTCACCGAGGTCGGCTGAGGGCAGTACGAAGGTACCAGGCGTCCCGGGTACTTCCGTACCTCCAGCTGGGCTGGACGCGCGCGAGCCGGAACCCCATGCTTTGAGTCCGTGAGTGCCGGGTCGCCCCGCAACGATCGCCGTGAACCCGAGGACCGATCGGTCCGTCGGACGTGGTGGTTCCTCTCCGCGACGTTCCTCATCCTGTCCGCGATCACCGGTATTCGCGCGCTCACGTCCGGCGATACCTTCGCCTGGGCATCCCTGCTTGCGGTGGCGATGGCGGCCGTGGCCGCGATCGCCCATCGCAACGCGGTCGTGGCCCTCGAGGTCCGGGGCCGCGCCGAGGCGGAGAACTTTGCCCGGATCCTCCACGGACTGTCGCGATCCGTGAGCGTCGACGCGATCGTCGGAGCGATCGTCGACGACCTGATCGAGGGCACGGGCGCAGACCACGTCGTCGTGGTCCGGCGCCGTCCCGAGAGCGGACTGCTGGAGGCGACCCTGGTCACGCGTCGCGCGGGCGTCCCGAACTCGAACACGGTGCTGGCGCTGGGGGACCTCGATCTCGACGCCGATGGGCCATCGAAGCCGGCCGCAGCGAGCCCCGCCCGCCCGGAGGCCGAGCTGGCGATGGCCGGCACCGGTGCGAGGTTCGTGCGCTGGCTGGGCGAGCTGCTCGAGGATTTCGGGCTGCCGAACCCCGGCCGCACCCGCGGTCCGGTCGCAACGCCGCGCGCCGAGGTCCTGGGCACGGGCTCGGCGGCCCAGGCTGCCGCGCGGATCGCCGGACGGGTCCGGGAGGTCTACGGCCTGAGCCACACGCTCGCGGCCCCGCTCCGGACAGACATGGGCGTCGTCGGCGCGATCGTCGTGTCGCGCCGAGACCGTGAGGCGTGGGACGTGCCTGCCCGCCGCCTGCTCGAGGGTGCGGCCGTGGAAGCGGCCGCGGCACTGGCCCGGGCGTACAGCCACCGCCTGGCAACGGCCAACGCCTCCACGGATCCCCTGACGGGGCTCCCGAACCGGCGCTACTTCGACGAGTTCTGCGGGCTCCTGGCACACCGTCGTCGCTCGGGCGACGCCGTCGCGATCCTCATGATCGACATCGACAAGTTCAAGGTCCTCAACGACACGTATGGCCACCCGGTCGGCGACGAGGTGCTCAAGGCAGTAGCGGGAGCGATCATTTCGGCCGTCCGCGAGGAGGACGTTCCGGCGCGTGTCGGCGGCGAGGAGTTCGCGGTCCTGCTTCGCAATCCGGGTCCGGACGTGGCGGTCGAGGTCGGCGAGCGCGTTCGTGAAGCCGTGCGTGCCCTCGATCTGAGCCGGCACGGCGTACCCGGCGTGAGCGTGTCCGTCGGTGTGGCCAATGCCCGCGATTCCGAGGAAGCCATCACCTCGGTCGTGGAGCGCGCGGATCAGGCACTCCTCCGGGCCAAGCGCGCGGGCCGGGATCGGGTGATCGCGACCTGACGCCGCGCCCTCGGCGCCCCGCGCCCCGCGCCCGGCGCCCAGGGCTACCCGGGCACCCGGGCGCCCTCGGCCATCGCGCCTCAGCCGCCCCGGACTACCATCGAACCGTGCCCGCGCCCGTAGATCCCGAGCTCCTCCACCCGGACGAGCCCCCCGAGCCGCCGTCCAACGCCGAACTGGCGCGCGTCTTCCACGAAATCGGTGACCTCCTCGAGGTCAAGGGCGAGCTCGTGTTCAAGACCGTGGCGTATCACCGCGCGGCCGATGCTATTGGGCGCTCGCCGGTCCCGGTGGCGCGTGCGTACCTCGACGGCCACCCGCCGGCGATCCCCGGCGTCGGCAAGGCGATCTCGGACAAGGTCGCCGAGCTGGCACGGACCGGTCGGCTCGCGTATCACGAGGGACTCCTGGCTGAGTTCCCGGCCACGCTCGTGGACCTGCTCCAGGTTCCGGGCCTCGGTCCGAAGACCGTCCGCCAGCTTTGGGCGACCCTCGGCATCGCGGACCTCCCCGCTCTCCGGACGGCTGCGGAGACGGGTCGCCTGCGGGGCCTTCGCGGTCTCTCGGCGCGCACGGAGGTTCTGATCCTCGAGGGCATCAAGGGCCTCGGCGCACGGGAGCGCCGCCTGCTGCTCTACCAGGCGCGCGACGCCGTGGATCTCGTGACCAGCGCGCTCACCGACGTCGAGGGCGTCACCCGGATCGTGGCGGCTGGCTCATATCGCCGCCGGCGAGAGACGATCGGGGACCTGGACCTGCTGGTCGAGACCGCCGACGCCGGCCCCGTCATCGAGCGGTTCACGACCCTGCCGGCGGTCGAGTCCGTGATCAACCGAGGGACGGAGAAGGCGGCCATCCGCCTCGCGTCCGGCCCGCAGGTGGACCTCATGCGCATGGTCCCGGGAGCGGCCGGCACGTACCTGATCCACTTCACCGGGTCCAAGGTCCACAACGTGCGCCTGAGAGAGCGCGCCCGGGATCGCGGCTGGAGCCTGTCCGAGAAGGGCTTCGTCCGGATCGGCGAGGACGGTGAGCCGCTCACGGGCGCCGAGGCCGAGCTCAGGACGTTCGCCACCGAGGCCGAGGTGTACGGCTTCCTGGATCTGCCATTCATCGAGCCGGAGCTGCGCGAGGACGCCGGGGAGATCGAGGCCGCGCTGGCCGGTCGGTTGCCGACGCTCATCACCGTGGCCGACCTGCAGGGTGACCTCCATTCTCACTCCGACTGGTCGGACGGAAGCCAGCCGATCGAGGTCATGGCCGAGGCGGCCCGTCGGCGCGGCCATGCCTACCAGGTCCTGACCGACCACTCGATCTCGCTTGCGATCGCCCGCGGGCTGGCCCCGGATCGTGTGGCGACGCAGGCTCGGGTGATCGCTGCCCTGAACCGGCACTACGCGGAGGAGGAGGACGCGGGCACGGCGCCACCCGGGACACCGCCGGAGGGGTTCCGGCTGCTCCACGGGTGCGAGCTGGAGATCCGGGCGGACGGTCGGCTCGACTACGAGGATGACCTCCTGGCCCGGCTCGATGTCGTGGTCGCGTCGCTCCACGTCGGTCGGCGACAGCCTCGGGACGAGCTGACCGCTCGTGTCCTGGGCGCGATCCGCAACCCCCACGTCGACGTCATCGCGCACCCGTCCGGCCGGATGATCGACACCCGCGACGACCTGGACCTGGACTGGGACCTCGTGTACGCGGAGGCCGCCCGGACCGGGACGGTCCTGGAGATGAACGGATCGCCGCACCGGCTGGACCTGGCGGTGGAGCGGGCGCGGCACGCGGTGTCCGTGGGCTGTCTCCTGGCAGTGGACTCGGACGCGCATCGGGTGGAGGAGTTCGACCATCTCGAGTGGGGGATCGGGCAGGCCCGGCGCGCCTGGGTGGAGCCCGCCGTCGTCCTGAACACCCGCTCCCGGACGGATCTCCTCGCGTACGTCGGACGGAACGACCCATGAGCACGCGGCACGCAGCCTCCGACGGGGCCTCGGCAGCCGGCAGCTCGCGTACCATCCCGCCGATGGGCATCGCCGGCGCCTCTCGCCACCTTGTCGCGGCCACGATGGCCGTGGTCCTTCTGTCCACGCTCGTGGATGGGCCGGCGGCGTGGCTGATGGGCCTGTTCCTGCTCGGCGCGGTCATCCTCGGAACGCTCCAGGTCCTCGGTGACGGCGTGCCCGCGACGGCCGGACCGGGTGTTCCGGTGGAGTCCCTGATCAGCCCTGCCGTCACCGCGGTCGCGATCTTCGGGAGCATTCGGCTCGTGCCCGTCGGGATCGCGCTCGTGCCGGCGCTGGCCGTCGGGGCCTGGTTGTTCGCCCGCGTCCTCGCGACGGAGGCTCGGCTCCTCGCAAGCCCGAGCGGGCCCTCGGGCGCCGACCGGACGGTCGTGCTCGCCCAGGCGCTCGTGGTCGGGTTCCTCGCGTTCACCGGGATGGCCGCGCTGGTCCCGGGTGGCCTTGCCGAGCCAGGCAGCACCGTCGCAGCGCCCACGGGCCCGCAGCTCGCGGCCCTCGCAAGCGCGGACGCGCTCATCGGGTTCCTGCTCGGGTATCGGGCCGCCGCGCTCCGGTCATCCAACCTGCGCGATGTCGCCTGGTTCGCCCTCACCAGCGCGATCGTCGTCGCCATCGCCGCGGTGGGCCTCCGAGCAATGGAGATTCCGCGCCTCCTGGGACCGGCCCTCCTCGTGCTCGTCTTCTTCCTGTGGGACGCGGTCCACGGCACGCCGCCGTCGCGGCGACGCGATGCGCGCCGGATCTGGGAGACCGTGCTCCTCCTGATCCTCGGCGCAGTCGTCATCGCCTGGAGCGTCCGCCTGCGGGGCTGAGCGTCGCTTGGCGCAGCGGCGTCCCCGCCCGCCCGCGAGCCCAGGCATTTGACCGACGGCGGCCTGGATGCTACAAAGACCTGCTACCTCCACGGCGTCACTGGCCCCTGCCGGATCGCGCCCGATGACCCCCGACCAGCCGCCCGGGCGGCAGCCACTTCGAGTGTTCGAAAGGATCAGACTTCGTGACCTTCTCCGAGATGGAAAACGCGACCAGCCCCGTCGCCACGACGCGGCTCAAGCGACAGCTTGCCGAACAGGCCATCGCCCAGGCGGCCGCCGGCAAGTGGTCGGAAGCGGCCGAGACGAACCGGCGACTCCTCGAAGTCGGCCCGGAGGCGGACGCGGAGAACCGGCTCGCGAAGTCGCTCTGGGAGCTCGGTGAGCTCGGTGAGGCGCGGGAGCACTACCAGGCTGCGCTCGCGCTTGACCCCACGAACCGGATCGCAGAGCGAAACATCGACCGGCTCAAGACCCTGCTCGTGTCCGCTGGTGAGCGGACCGTGCCCGCTCAGGCCGGCAGCAAGGCGTCGGTCCGCATCTTCGTCGAGGAGACCGGCAAGACCGGGTTCGCCTTCCTCATCGATCTCCCCGACGCGCGCAAGCTCGCCCAGGTGAACCCGGGCGACGCGGTCGAGCTCACGCCCGAGGGCAACTGGCTCATCGCAACCAGCAGCGGCGTCCGGATCGGAGTCGTCGAGCCGCGCGTGGCCGCGCGCCTGCTCAAGCTCATGGCCGAGGGCAACAAGTACCAGGCCGGGATCACCTCGCTCGGCGCAGTCGACGTTCGAATCATCATCCGCGAGATCTACCAGGACCCGCGCAATTACGGCAAGGTCAGCTTCCCGACCGCAGCGAAGTCCACGGACCTCCGCCCGTACACGAAGGGCACGCTCGTCCGCGAGGACGAGGAACTCGAAGAGGAACTCGAAGACGATGTCGAGGACGAGGGGATCACGGATCTCGATCGCGCCCTCCCGCCCGACGACACGACCGACGAGGCCTTCGTCGAGGAGAACGACGAGCTCGACGAGGGCTGATCGCGGCGCGGAACACAACTAGCCGCGGCGCGGAAGACGGCTAGCCGCGACGCAGGCCGCCAGGCTGGACCCGGTCGGAGTCAGACCCCTGCGGCCACGCGGGCGCTTCGTGCGTCGGCGCCAAGTTCCGCACCGAGCCCGGCCAGGACACCATCGACCGTTCGGCCGCGGCTGTCGGCGATTGAGAGCGGCGCCGCATCGCCCGGGAAGACGAGCGCCTCGAGGCGTCCATACGTGGCGTGAATCAGGCGCACCAGGCGCTGCACCTCTGACGGGCCCACGTTCGCCGGTGACCGTCTGCGACAATCGCGCCATGGCGGGTCGCGCACTCCTCTCTCGTGCCGAGGCCGGCTTCACCATGCCGGCCTTCGAGCGACTCGCCCCTCCGCCATCCCCGGAGCTGGTCCTGGCCCGGCTGGAGGCCGCGACCGGCCCGGGCGACATCGTGGCCGACCTCCACGGCCGGGGCGGTTGGATTGCCCGCGCGGCGATCGATCGACAGCGCCGCGCCCTCACCCTGGAGAGCAGCCCGCTGACCCGGCTGCTCGCCGAGGTCGTCCTTCGACCGCCAGACCTCCGCCACCTGGACGCCGCGTTCTCGACCCTCAGTGCGTCGCCCCGCGGTGATTCCAGCCTGAAGCTCGCGATCGGGGCGTTCTTCACGACCCGCTGTCCGACCTGCGAGCGCTCGCTGGTCGCGGACGAGTTCGTCTGGTCGGCCGAACCGGCGGACGCGCCCGCCGCCGGGTCGGCGTCGGCAGTAGATGCGGCTGCGGTGGACTCGCCGCCGGGGCCGGACTCGGGGACGGGTCCCGCGGCCGTGCTGGCACGAAAGGCCTATCGCTGCTCTGTGTGTCGAGACCAACGGGGCGGGCTCGAGCAGCGCCAGGCGCCGACGGATGACGCGGACCTGGCGCGTGCTGCAGCGGATGTTGGAGCGGTCGCGATCCGCCAGCGTCTCCGGGACCGCTTCCCGGCTCCCGTGGGCGCCGAAGGCCTGGCCGACGCCATCCTCGACCTCCACACGGATCGTCAGCTCGCCGGCCTGACCGCGATCCTCGAGCGGATCGAGGGCGATCTCCGCGCGGCGCCGGTGGAGTCGGCCCTCCGGCTCGCTTTTCTCCACGCGGTGCTCCCGGCCAGCCGACTCGGTACCGGCCCGGGCCGGATCCCGGCGATCCGAATCGCCGGGGGAGTCATTCGCTCGCCGATCCCGGCGACCTTCCGCGAACGCAACCCGTGGCTGGCGTTCCACGAGGGGTTCCGGATCGTTCGGGCGTTCGTCCAACGGATCGAGAGCGGGGCAGTCGGACCGCTCGACGCCCGCCTCGGGGCAGATCTCCGCAGCCTGACCGAAGGCGGCGCGACGGCTGTCCTGCGGGTCGCCACGCCCGGCGCGCTGCCGGCCCTCGTCGCGGACGGTGCCGCGGGGCCCGAGCCGAGGCGCGGCGACGTGTCACCACGGATCCGCCTGGTGCTCGGGCAACCGCCGATCCGGCTCAACCAGGAGCGGCTCGCGGCCGCGTATCACGGCACGTGCTGGGCGCTCGGGCGCGAGGCCGCGACGCTCCTGCCGCTGGAGGCCCTGGCCGGTCCGGCCATCCGCGCACCGTGGTCCTGGCAGGCCGCGGCACTTCGCCGGTCACTCGAGTCGGCCGCTCCGCTGATGGCCCGTGATGGCCGCGTCGTGCTCCTCCTCGAGAGCGGAGGTCCGGAGGCGCTGGTCGCTGCCGTCCTCGGCGGCGTCGGCGCGGGCTACCGACTCGCCGACGCACGGCTCGCGGACGCTGAAGAGGACGGCGGCGGAATCGTGGAGCTGGTCCCGCCCGGCGCCGCAGCCCCGCCCGGGCCACGGTCGCGCGCGGGCCGTCCCCTCGACCCAGTTCCCGGGGGTCCGGGCGATCCGGGTCTCGTGCCGGGACGCGGCCTGTTCTCGGCCCCGGAGCATGTAGATGCACGCCCGTTCTCACATGTCGAGGCGACGGCCGCCGTCACCGACCTCGCGGTCGAGGTGCTGCGCGAGCGAGGCGAGCCGGCTCGATTCGAGCGGCTGCTGGGAGAGATCCTCGTGGGCCTGGACCGGGTCGGCCACCTCCGGAGATTCATGTCGGCTACAGACCGCGAGCTCGATCCGGATGGACCCGCTGCCGGCGCTGCCGATGTCGTTGAACGCGCCCTCGCGCTGATTCGCGACGAGCTCGGCCGTCCCACCCAGCGGCGGGTTCGAGAAGTCGAGCCCGGGCGATGGTGGCTGGAGAGCCGGCGTGATCTGGAAGGGGTTGCGGTGCCCCTGTCCGATCGCGTGGAGTGGGCCGCCTACAGCCTCCTGTCCACGGCCGGCAATCTCGATGAAGCCGCCTTCCACGAACGGATCGGCGCCCTGTTTGCCGGCCGCGACCTCCCGGACGATGCGTTCGTTCGGGCCTGTCTGGCCAGCTATCGGAGCCCGGCGTCCACGCCCGAGCGTCTCATCACGGGCGAGGATGTTCGCCGCCGGACGGCCGAGCACACGGAGCTGCTCGCTCGTCTCACGGACGGCGGCCACCGCCTGGGAATGAGCGTCTGGATCGGCCGGCGCGAGCAGGCTCGCCGGTTCGGAGCGGGCACGCTGGGCGACCTCCTGGAACCGCGCGAACGGACGGCCTGGCTACCGTCGATCGCCCGGGCCGCCGCCGAGGACCTCGCGGAGGTCGATTGCATCTGGTACCAGCGCGGTCGGACCGCGCTCATGTTCGAGGTCGAGTGGACGGCGATGCTCGGCGACGTGCTCCTGCGTCGCCACGCCCGGATCCCGTCGGACGATCGCCTCGTACGATTCCTCGCAGTGGCCCCCGAACGTGCCGGCCTGATCCGTCACAAGCTCGATGCCTCGCCCGTGCTCCGGACGGCATTGGAGGCGGGCAACTGGCACCTCGTCCTGTGGCCGTACCTCACGGCCTGGCTGGCCGGCGATCCGCTCGATCTCGGGGCCCTCGAGCCGTACCTGGGCTTGGAGCCGTCCGTCGAGCGACCCGGTGAGCAGCTCGGTCTGTTCGGATCTCCGGACGCGGTAGGCTAGACGTCACTGCTCGGCGCCGCGCTCGGGGGTACCGGACGCCGCCGCTTCCACGGGGGAACACGTGCCGAACCTGCCGTCCGCGGTTGACCAGCTGGCCGAACAGTTCTGGGACCGCTTCCTCGAGATCAGCCCACTCAACGCCACGCTCAACGGCGACGACCTGTACGACGACAGGCTGCCCGACCCAGGGCCCGAGGGTCGCGCCAAGGCGCGTGATCTCGCAACGTGGATCCGGGATGCGGCTCGGGCAATCCCGGACGCCGGCCTGTCCGTGGAGGAGCTGATCACCCGCGACATGCTCGCGGTCGTCGGAGATATCTTCGTCGCGGAGGATGACCTCCGACTGGATACGCTCCAGGTCGTGGACCAGATGGGCGGCCCGCAGACGTTCCTGCCCCAGCTCGCCGCCCTCCAGCGGACAGACACGCCCGAGCGCCTCGAGGCCTTCGAAGCGCGGCTCCACGCCTACCCGGCGTACATGGCCGCGAACGTGGAACTCGTGCACGAGGCGCTGGCGAGCGGCCTGACCGCCCCGCGGATCGTGGCCGAGCGCACGATCGCCCAGCTGGAGCGGATGCTCGCCATCCCGGCCGAGGACTCGCCGGTCCCGATGATGCTCGGCCACCTCGACGCGAGTGCACGGGAGCGGATCGTCCGGACCATCCGTGACGAGGCCTACCCGGCCGATGGCGCCTTCCTCGAGGCGATCAAGGGCGACTACCTGGCGGCCACGCGCACTGATCCAGGCATCTGGTCAGCGCCCAACGGCGACGCGATCTACCGGACCTTCATCCGCCACTGGACGACGCTCGACGCAGACCCGGCCGAGGTCCACCAGATGGGACTCGACGAGCTCGCCGACATCGAAGCCGAGCGTCGGGTGATCGCTCGGGCGGCCGGGTTCGGCGATGACACCAGGGCATATCGCGCCTTCCTCACGCACGACCCCGCGAACATCCCGGGATCCCGCCAGGAGCTCGTCGACCGGGCGCTCGAGGACATCGAGCGCGCCAACACGGCGGCGTCATCCGCGTTCGGTCGGACGCCACGGGCCGAGTGCCGGGTCCTGCCGGTCGAGGAATTCAAGGAGCGCGACGCCCCGTTCGCCTATTACATCCCGCCCACCGCGGATGGCTCACGCCCAGGCATCTACTACGTCAACACGTTCGACCTGCCCAGCCGGCTGTACTCGCGGCTCGCCTCGACGACCTATCACGAGGCGACGCCCGGCCATCACTTCCAGATCGCCCTCGAGGTCGAGAACACCTCGCTCAACCGATTCCGGCGCTTCGGATCACGCTTCCTGGGAGGCGCCTACGTCGAGGGCTGGGGCCTGTACGCGGAGCGGTTCGCCGACGAGCTGGGCCTCTATCGGAACGAGGCTGAGCGGTTCGGCATGCTCGACGCCCAGGCCTGGCGGGCAGGGCGGCTCGTGGTCGACACCGGCATCCATGCGCTCCACTGGACGCGCCAGCAGTCGGTCGACTACCTCCTCAACGAGGCGGGTCTCTCGTCGACGGACGCCAACATCGAGACGGACCGATACATCGCCTGGCCGGCGCAGGCCCTCACGTACAAGCTCGGCCAGTTCGAGATCCAGCGGCTCCGCCGCGAACTGGAGGCCCGCGATGGCGCCGACTTTGATCTGCGCGCGTTCCACGACGAGCTCCTGGCACACGGATCCTTGCCACTCTCGACCCTTGCCCGTGAGCTCCCGAACTGGGTCACTGCCCGGGCCTGATCGGGTCTGGAGCCGAAGCTCAGCGGCCGGACCGGGTCAGGAGTCGAAACCGATCCCGATCGCGTCAAGGGTCCGGAGGAGCAGTCCTCGCCGCCCCTCGTGTTCGTCTGCCCGCGCGAGTTCGCGCCGGACGGCCTCCACGGCCAGCCAGCGCGCGGGCTCGGGCGGAAACGGGACGGGCGATGAGCGGACGATCTCCAGCTGCAGCCGGTCAGCGGTCGGGTCGAGGATCAGATCGCGCACGACCGTGCCGGCCCAGCGCGAGGCACCCACGCCCAGGCCCGTGTACCCGATCGCGTAGGTGAGGCGCCCGCCGAGCGTTTGCCCGAACGTGACCATGAAGCGGCTCGTCGTGTCGATTGCCCCGCCCCAGCGCCACGGGAACCGCAGGCCGTCCAGCTGCGGGAACGCCCGGAGGAAGTGGCGCTCCAGACGGTCGAACGTCGCCGGCCGCTGGTCCAGGGAGGGATCGACCCGGTTCCCCGCGTGGTAGATGGCGTCGTAGCCGCCCCACAGGATGCGATTGTCCGCCGTGAGCCGGAAGTAGTGGAACTGGTTGCCCGCGTCTGACAGGCCCATCCGCCGGCCCCAGCCGATGGCCGCGAGCTGGTCCGGGGTCAACGGCTCTGACACGAGGACGTAGTCGTAGACCGGCACGAACAGCGGCTGCAGACGGCCGAACCAGCCCGAGTACGCCGACGTCGCGACGACCACGTGCTGGGCTCGGAGTATGGCGCCTCCCGCGGTCTCAACTCGGACGGCGCCGGCCTGGCGCGCGACACTCGTGACCCGGGTGCCCTCATGGATCCGGGCACCGCGCCGGATGGCCGCCTGCTTGAGGCCTCGCGCAAGCCTGGCAGGGTCCAGCATCACGGTCTGCTCGGGGCCGACCAGCAGCCCGGCCAGGAAGACCGGGGATCGAATCTCGACCTGCAGCGCGTCGCGGTCGAAGAGGCGCACCTCGGTGTCGTAGGCGGCGGCCAGATCAGCGTATTCGTGGAGCTCGTCCACCTGGTGAGGCTGGTCCGCCACGCTCATCGAGCCGGTCCGCTCCAAGGCGCAGTCGATCCCCTCCGCCCCCACGAAATCGACAAGCTCGGCCAGGTTCCGGCGCCCCTCGGCCTCCAGTGTCCGGATCTCGGCGGGGAAGTGGGCGACGCCATTGGCCAGGCCGTGCGTCAATGAGGCATCACAGAACCCGCCGTTGCGGCCCGATGCGCCGAACCCGATCCGCTCCATCTCGAGAAGCGTGACCCGCAAGCCCGGATCCGCATCGAGGAGCTGGATCGCCGTCCACAGGCCGGTGAAACCGCCGCCGATGATCGCGACATCCGTGCGTCCGTCGCCGACCAGTGGCGGCTCGGTCGAATCAGGGGCGCCAGCAAGCCAGAAGATGGACTCGATGCCGGGGTCCTGCTCCTGCCGGTCTTGCATGCATCCATCGTACCGGGGCCGTCCGACACGCGCCGCCGGGATCCCGCTCAAGGTGCGCATCGCCGCCATGGGCCGGTCGCCAGTGACGGATTTCGCACGATCACCGCCTGCTACCGACGAATCTCGCGTTGACGGTACGGTCGGGCATGTGGCACGATTCAGGTCCACGTTCCGTCCACCGCAACGGGTCGTCGCGCACCTCGCATCGTGCGACCGAACCGCCGCGCCACAAGCCGGAGGCATCATGGCCAGCTCCGCCAACCAGCCGACCCCTCTCGCCCGGGCCCGCCAGCTCGAGCTGTACCGGCGAGCGCTCAAGACGCTGCCCGGCGGCGCCAACTCGAATTTCCGCGCCTGGGGCGAGGACACCGTGTACATCGATCGCGGACGCGGCGGTCGGATCTGGGATATGGATGGCAACGAGTTCGTCGACCTGCGGATGGGCTATGGCCCGGTGATCCTCGGGCACGGCGACGAGCGGGTGGACGACTACGTCAACGAGCGGATGCGCCGCGGCGTGAGCTTCTCCCTGACGAGCGAGGACGAGATCCGGGCGATGGAGCTCGTGTGCGAGTTGACGGGCTGGGTGGACATGGCTCGCATGACCGTCTCGGGCACCGAGGCCACGATGCACCTCATGCGCCTGGCGCGGGCGTTCACGGGCCGTGACAAGATCGTGAAGTTCGAGGGCCAGTACCACGGTGTTCACGACTACGCCCTGATCAGCGTCGCGCCGAACAACATGGCCGAGCTCGGGGACTCGGACAACCCGGTCGGCCTGGCGTGGGGCCGGGGCATTCCGAACGCGGTGGCGGACACGATCATCCCGGCCCGGTTCAACAACATCGAGCGTCTCCGCCGGCTCTTCGAGAAGCAGGGCCACGAGATCGCCGCGGTCATCGTGGAGCCGGTCCTCGGCAACGCCCAGGGCATCCTTCCCCAGGAGGGCTTCCACAAGGCCATGCGGGCGCTCACCGAGGAGTTCGGGATCCTGCTCATCTTCGATGAAGTGAAGACGGGCTTCCGGTTCGCCAAGGGCGGCGCAGCCGAATTCTTCGGGATCAAGCCGGATCTCGCGTCGTACGCCAAGGCCATGGGCAACGGCTATCCGGCCGCCGCGTTCGGTGGCCGGCGCGAGATCATGAGCCTGCTGCCCGAGAAGGTCAGCCACGGCGGAACGTACGCCGGCAACCGCGTGGCTGCCGCGGCCGCGGTCAGGACGCTCGAGATCATCCGCGACACGGACGCGCTCGACACGGTGCACCGGACGGGGCGGCGGATCCAGGACGGCCTGCGCGAGGTGATCAACGAAGCGGGCCTGCCCTTCCACTTCACGGGTCACCCGTCCATGTTCGGGATCATGTTCACCGACAAGGTCGCGACCGAGTACCGTGACTGGGCGGACACGGACCACGCCCTGTACGACGCGATTGCCGTCGGGATGCACGCCCGGGGCGCGATGCCCGAGCCGGACAGCCGCGAGCCGTGGTTCATGTGCGAGGCGCATGCCAAGGACGATTCCGTGGACATCGCGGTGACCGCGTTCGAAGATTCACTTCGGGCTGCGCTCGACGCGCGAGCCCGCGGCGAGCTTCCGTCGGCCGATCACTGAGCCGCGGCACGTCGCCCGGACAGCCGACCTGACGATGGACGGCAGCGGCGTTCGGAGCGTCGACCGCGCGGCGTCGCTCCTCCTCGCCCTCGGTGAGAGCCAGGGCGAGGCGGGCGTCACCGAGCTCGCGCGCCGCCTGGGCCTCCACAAGTCGACCGCTTCGCGCCTCCTCGCGACGCTTCAGCGACGTGGCCTGGTTGAGCAGGACGACGAGACCGGCAAGTACCGTCTTGGCCTCGTGGTCATCCGGCTCGCCGAACGGGCGGAGCGGACCCTCGACCTCCGTTCCATCGCGCTGCCGGAGCTGGAGCGCCTGGCCCGCGCCACCCACGAGACCGCCGGCCTCGGCGTGCTCGACGCGGACCGGGTGCTGTTCGTCGCGCAGGTCGACGGCCCGAACCTGATCGCGTCGGGGGACTGGACGGGCCGCGCCTCGTCGCTTCACGCCAACGCGTCGGGCAAGGTGCTGCTCGCCTCGCTCGCCGAGCGAGAGGTGCTCCGCATCGTTCGGCTCGGCCTCACCCAGTACACGGACCGGACGCTGACCGAACTGGAGCCGTTGCTGGCGGAGCTGGCCCGGGCGCGACGTCGCGGCTATGCAACCGCCGCAAGTGAGCTGGAGCAGGGGCTCAACGCCGTGGCGGCGCCAGTCCGCGATGCGCGTGGGCACGTCATCGCCGCCGTCGAGGTCTGGGGGCCCGCCTTCCGGCTCTCACCGCGGCGCCTGCCTGAACTCGCAGCACAGGCCCGCGAGACCGCGGCCGCGATCACCGTGCGTCTCGGCGGCGTCGCCGCCTGATCGACCCCCCGCAGGGCCGTTCATCGGCTAC
>Ga0209619_10002173_pt1 | contig 14203 bp, 16 predicted proteins | sample Rifsed16ft3_FD_184011 | JGI IMG/M metagenome (GOLD analysis project Ga0209619, IMG submission 184011) | Soil microbial communities from Rifle, Colorado, USA - sediment 16ft 3 (version 2) | ecosystem: Environmental > Terrestrial > Deep subsurface > Rock core/Sediment | place: Rifle, Colorado... | reverse complement strand
GGGGCGCGCTCGAGCGCCTCGGTCAGGCCCTCTTCGCCGGTCCGCGCGACGGTGACGTCGTAACCCTCCTGGGTGAGGGCGTACTCGATGCCGCGCGCGACCGCGTACTCGTCCTCGACGATCAGGATCGATGCCGCCATGCCGGCCAATGGTAGCCCGGGCCGGGCGGCTCTCCGGGCCGGAGGACCGCCGGCCCGGGAATGCCTCGGGTCGGAGGGTGGCAGCACCCGTGCTACCATGCGCGCCGCACATCCCCGCGAGGAACCATGCCCGACACCCGACCCTCCCTCGTTGCGCACGCCCGCACGGTCACCGGCAAGGCGGTCCGCCACCTCCGTGCCGACGGCTTCCTGCCGGCCGTGGTGTACGGCCACGGGGTGCCCTCCGAGTCAGTCCAGATCGAGACGAGAGCCTTCGATGACCTGGCGCGCCAGACCTCGCGCAACACGCTCGTCGATCTCGCGGTCGATGGGGCCAAGCCGCGGCGCGTCCTCATCTACGACGTGCAGCGTCATCCCGTCACTCGTCGGCCGCTGCACCTGGACCTGTTCGTCGTGCGCATGACCGAGGAGCTGACCGTCGACGTGCCGCTTCAGTTCAGTGGGACGGCGTCGGCCGTCGACAAGCTGGGCGGGACGCTCTTCCATGCGATCGATGCGATCCGCGTCCGGGCACTTCCCGATCACCTGCCCGGTTCGATCGAGGTCGACGTGCACGGCCTCGCCACCTTCGACGACGCGATCCACGTGCGCGATCTCCCGCTGCCCGAGGGCGTGACCCTCGTCAGCGACGTGGACGACGTGGTCGCCAAGGTCCTGCCGCCGCGGGTGGTGGAGGAGGAGGCCCCTGCGGTCGAGGAGGTGGCTGCCGAGGCCGAAGGCGAGGGAGCGCCCGGCGAGGAGTCCGCCGCCGGCGCGGAGCGAGCATCCGAGTCCGGAGAGAAGCCCTGATCCGCTGATCCCCCGATTCGAGCCGGCTCGTCGCCGCGGGCCGCACGGGGCGGTCGCCGCGACGGAGAATGCGCGGCGTGGACTCGATGGGGGTGGGGGAGCCGGAGCTGGCTCCGGAGCAACGAGGTCCGCTCTCAGGCGCCCTGGCGCTTCCCGGCGGGCGGGTGGACGAGTGGATCGCCCCCACCCTCGCCTCGCTCGGCGCGGCGTTCCCGCCCCTCGCCGTCCTGTTCTGGGCGATGCTCATCCCACCGATTCGGCCGGCGGCCCTCGCCCTCGCCGTCGCGGGGTTCCTCATCCAGCGCCGGCGCGGCTCGCCGGCGGCGTGGCCGTGGGCGGCCACGATACCGGTGGCCACGATCATCACCTGGCGGCTCATCCCCGCCCCCGCGGGCCTGCCCTTTGCGGCATCGTGTGCCGACCTCCTCTCACCGCCGATGCTGTGGCGCGTCGCCGAGCTGGCGCTCGTCGTGGTCGCCGTCCTGCTCCTGGGCCGGGGCCTGGGGGTGGGACGGGGCCACTTGCCGCTGGGCCTTCCGGACCGCTGGTTCCTCGGCCTGGCGGTGGCGGCCGGGTTCCTGATCGCACCGGTCGCGCTGCTCCTGGGCGAGGACGCGGCCCGTCCGTTCTTCGGGCCGGTCCGTCTCCAGATCGGGCTGGCGGGGGCCATCCTCCCCGCGCTGATCTTCGCGGCCGCCAACGCGACGCTCGAGGAGACCGTCTATCGGGGCGTCCTTCTGGTCTGGATGGAGCGGCACGTCGGGACGGCGGGCGCGATCCTCGTCCAGGCGGCGGCGTTCGGGCTCGCCCACATCGGTCCCGACTTCATCTCGTCCCCGCTCCCCGTGCTCGCGGCGACATTCAGCGCCGGTGTGCTCGGGGGCCTCATCGTCAAGCGGACCGGATCGCTGCTCGTGCCGATCATCATCCACGCCGCTTTCGACGTCGCCCTCTACTACAGCCTCGCCTGCCGGCTCGCGTAGACTCCGCGGACCAGTGAGTGCCCATGCCCCGCCCTGAGGCCGCGGTGCGACCCGCCGGCACGGACACGGTGACGGTTCTGGCCCACGGCACCGTGCTATCGATGGAGGACGGCGCACCGGTGATCGTCGACGGCGCGGTCGCGTTCGCCGGCGACTCGATCGTGGACGTGGGTGAGACCGGGGACGTCCTCGCCGCACACCCCCGCGCCGAGGTCATCGACTGCTCCGGCTGCGCGGTGATGCCCGGCCTGGTCAACGGCCACACCCACGTGCCGATGACGCTCCTGCGCGGCCTCGCCGACGACCTGCGCCTCGATGTCTGGCTCGTCGGCTACGTCATGCCCGTCGAGCGCCAGTTCGTGACGCCCGAGTTCGTGCACCTCGGGACCCTGCTCGGCTGCGCCGAGATGATCCGCTCGGGGGTGACCACCTTCGTGGACATGTACTACTTCGAGGAGGAGGTCGCCCGGGCGGCCGCCGAGGCAGGCATGCGTGCGGTGGTGGGCCAGACGATCCTCATCTTCCCGGCGCCCGACGCGCCGTCCTGGGAAGACGGCCTCGAGCGCACGCGCCGCCTCATCGGGGAGTGGAAGGGCCATCCGTTGATCGTTCCCGCGGTCGCGCCCCACGCCCACTACACCTGCCCGCCGGAGGTCCTCCACGCCGCCGTCGAGCTCGCCCTCGAGCACGACGTCCCTCTCCACACTCATGTCTCAGAGACGGCGGTCGAGGTCGAGGAAGCGCGCCGCGACTACGGCCGGCCGGTCGTGCCGTGGCTCAAGAAACACGGGCTCCTCGGCACGAAGCTCATCGCCGCCCACTGCGTGCACCTCGACGACGGTGAGATCCGCGCCCTCGCCAAGGCCGGCGCTGGGGCGATGCACTGCCCCTCGAGCAACCTGAAGATCGCGAGCGGCTTCGCGCCGGTGGCCACGATGCTCGAGGCCGGGCTGCAGGTCGGCATCGGGACCGACGGGGCGGCCAGCAACAACGACCTCGACATGTTCGAGGAGGTCCGCCTCGCCGCCTTCGTGGCCAAGGCGGTCGCCAACGACCCGCTGGCCCTACCCGCCAGGCAGGCCCTCCACCTGGCTACGCTCGGCGGCGCCCGAGCCGCCCACATCGGTGACATGACGGGCTCGCTCACGCCCGGCAAGCGGGCGGACATCGCGGTGGTCGAGCTCACCGGGCTCCACGACACGCCGCGCTTCGGGCGCGATCCCGAGCGCGTCTACGCGCAGCTCGTCTACGCCTGCAAGTCGACCGACGTGCGCGACGTGTGGTGCAACGGCCGGCCGCTCATGCGCGAGCGCCGCCTGCTCACGGTCGACAGCGAGATCGTCTCGCGCGAGGCGCAGTCGGTGGCAGGGCGCATCGACGCCTTCCTCGTCGCCCGCGAGGGGAGCCTGCTCGACAAGCTCCTCGTCCTCGGCGGGCTGGTCGAGGAGGAGTCCTTCGAGGTCCAGGTGAAGGTCAGGGTTGACGATCCGGAGGCCCTCGAGCGTCGCCTGCGCCGGCGGGACGTCAAGGTCCTGCGCTCGTCGCGGCGGCGCCAGTTCGACACTTACTACCTGATCGACGATCCCGAGCACGATCGGGTGCGGTACCGCGAGGACGAGATCCTCGACCCGTCGGGCAAGGCGCGCGAGGTGCGCTACTCGCTCACCCTCACCGGCCCGGCCAAGGAACGCGAGTTCGAGCACTCCGTGCTCCTGTCACGATCGCGCTTCACGGCCATCGCCGACCGCTCGAAGCGCTTCTACCGCGAGTACTTCCGCCCGGCCGACGAGCGCGAGGTCGCCAAGGAGCGGCGGCGCTGGCACGTCCGCTACAAGGGCGAGGAGTTCGCCCTCAACCTCGACCGCCTGACGCTCCCCGGGGAGCCGGGCTGGTTCCTCGAGATCAAGGCGCGCACCTGGTCGGCCCGCGACGCCGAGACGAAGGCGCGCCTCATCGGGGAGTTGCTCGATCTCCTCGGGGCCGATGCCGCCCGGGTCACGCGCACCGAGTACGTCGAGCTGTAGGTGTGCCTCCCACACAGACGTCGCGGACAGCTGAGGTCATACCGACGCGGCGGCTGGGCCTATTCCACAGGGCATGAGGTTCGTGCTGAGCACGTTCGGCCAGCGGTCAGTTCTGTGGGTGGATTCCGTGGATTTCGACACCTCGCCGAGCGCGCTCGTGCCGATCTGTATTCCCCCAGGAATGAGGGCCCCATCCAGCCTGACACATGGGTGACGGTGAACCGTCAGAGCGGCAGACCATCGTCGCCGCCGCCTGGTCGGCCTGCGCTGAGGCAGAACCTCCCTACCTCTTCGGACTCCTCTTCTTCGACCTTCCCTTCACCGGTGTCATCCTGTGGCTGACGTGGGCGGCCGGGATGCTCGTCACCCAACGCCGACCGCTGTGGGCTGTGTTGTTGCCGCTCGGCACCGCAGCGGTGGTGGCTTGGGCGTCAATCGCCGATCGCGTCCCGATCAACGAGCCGGGCTACTACGCCGATCTGCGATCCGATCTCGGAGCGAGCGTCAGCGAATGCGGGCCAACCGGCATCCCGAAGTGGTGGCCGACGTGGCTCCCGATCTGACCCGCGCGAAAACCGACGCGCTCTCGCGGCCCTACTCCCGCCGCAGCACGAGCCCGATGCGTCCGTACGGGGCGGGCGGGTCGGTGTAGACGCGGACGCGGTCATCCGCCTGTGAGACGCGCGGCAGGTCCCAGGTCCGGTTCTGGGCCTCGAACGAGACCTCGTCGAGCTGCGGCCAGCGCTCGAGCATCCGCTGGCCGACCTCGTGCACGAGGTGCTGGATCGAGTTGCTGACGAACTCGTCGAAGACCGCGCCGACGAGATCGGCGACCTGCTCGGAGGCGACGTAGCGGGCGGCTTCGGGGGCCACCGCGATGCTCGGGTCGGCGTACCGCCACGCGGCGTCCATGAACACTTGCAGCGCCCGATCGGTCCGCTCGGGGAGGGTCGTGTACTCGTCGCGCATGAACTCGGCGAAGGCGCTACCGCTCAGCTTCACGAGGCGGAGGTCCGCGCGCCCGGCGACGAGGTCGCTCAGCTCGATGGCTCCATCCCGGCGAGCGAGCACGACGGCCGCCGACGCGTGGTCGGCGCGCAGCGCGGAGAAGACGCGCTCGCTGCGCCGAGACCCTTCCGCACCCACCTCGTTCGCGACCTCCACCGCGCGGAAGGGAAGCTCACGCCCGGCGACGTGGACGTGCTCCATGTGCTCGTAGCGCTCGAGGAAGCGCCGCCCGATGAAGGCCAGCCAGCCCTCGAGGGTTGAGCCCTCGAACTCAAGGGAGACCGCATGGATGAAGTTCTTCATCGTGTCGGTGGCGACGACCATCGAGTTGTCGCCCTCGGTGTAGGCGGGCAGGCAGGCATCGCTCCGCTCGTCGATCTCGATCTCGGCGGCCATGAGCGAGTTGTCGCGACCGGTGAATGCGGACTCGAGGATGGGCGTCAGGCCGCGCAGCGGCGTCGCGTGGGTGCGATAGGCGGTGACAGCGGCTTTGCCGTAGTGGATCCGCGCGCTGACCCCGGGACGTGTTGTCTGTTCGGTCATGTCCGTCAGCCCATCCTCGCGACCGCGACGCAGGCAATCCTCATCCCGTGCTCACCTCGGCGCTCAACCTGGCGCGCCGGTCGCGGGCGATGGCCACGACGTCGGCCAGGGCGCGGCGGACCTCGGCATCGCGGTCGGCCTCCAGCGCCGCCCGCAGCAGCGGCAGGAGCTCGGCTCGGCCCCGACCTGCGACGAACACCACGAAACGGAATCCGAAGCGTTGTTCGTGGGCGTCGTTGAGGCGGGCAAGCTCGCCGGCGGTGCTCTCGGCTGCCGTGCCCGGTCGGTCGAAGCCCTGCTCACGGTAGGACAGCTCCGAGCGGGCGCGCACCACCGCTGGGTCGGCGCCGAGGCGCGGATGGCTGTCGATGAGCTCGACCTGGTCGGGCTCGGGCATGGCCAGGGCGATCTCGAGCGCGCGGTCGAAGAGCTCATCCCAGGACGCGAACGGGCGCGCAGCCGCGAGGCGGGCGAGGAAGCGCGGTGCCCGCTCGAAAAGCGGCCCGACGGCATCGGCGAAGCGATCGGCCGGCAGTACGTTGAGCGTCGCCGGCTCTGGGAGCGCGGCGACGCCGGCGGCGCTCACGAGCCGCGGTAGGTGGTCAGCGAGTAGGACGCCAGGAGGAGCGGCACGTGGTAACTCCGGTTCGGGTCGCTCACGTGGAGTTCGACGCTCATGCGCGTGAAGAAGGGCCCACGGTCGCCGTCCGCCGACGGGCTCACCCCGCCGAGATCGAACACGAGCCGGTAATCACCCACCACGAGCTCCTCGGTCAGGACGCGCCGGATCCGCCCGTCCGTATCCGTCGTCCCCTCGCCGACCAGCCGCTCCTCGGTGCCATGCCGGCGATAGAGCGATACGCGGACCCCGGCGGCCGGGCGCCCCCGCTCGGTATCGAGCACGTGGGTCGAGACGGTCGGCTCGGCTTCGCCCATCCTCGTCCGGGTATCCTCCGCCGCAGCGATGGCCGACTCTCCCGACCTCTCGATCGCCGTCGGCGACCTGCACTTTAGCGCGCGCTGGGAGGCGGCGGCCCCGCGAACCGTCGACGCGGTCCGCCGTCTCCTGCCCCTGCGCGATCGGCTCATCCACGTCCGCTGGAGCGGCGAGGCGACGTGGATCCCGCTCGGGGACCTGGACCTCGGGACGGGCTACGAAAACCATACGAGCCATCCGGCCCCCGGCGAGATCCTCATCTATGCGGGCGACGTCTCCGAGTGCGAGATCCTCCTGCCCTACGGGGCATGCGATTTCTCCAGCCGGGTGGGGCAGCTGGCGGGCAACCACTTCGCGACGGTCGTCCCGGCCCACGGCGAGGGCTGGGAAGACGTGCGCGAGCGTCTCCGCGAGCTAGGGCGGCGCTGCCTGTGGGAAGGGGCCCAGGAGATCGTCATCGAGGCGCGCTGAGGCGCCGTGAGCGAGCTCCTCATCGCCGGCGGCACGGTCGTCAGGACCGCTGGATCACAGGTCGCCGACGTCCTCGTCACGGGCGAGCGGATCGAGGCGGTCGGACCGGGGTTGGCCGCACGCGTCGAGGGCGTTCGGACGATCGACGCCGGCGGGCTCCTCGTGCTTCCTGGCGTCATCGACGTCCATACGCACACACGCCTGCCGAGCGACGCAGAGCCGGACCGCTTCTTGCGCGACTCCATCGCGGCCGCTTTTGGCGGCACCACCACGTTCCTTGCGTTCGACAACCCGGGCACCGGCGCATCGGAGGTCGATCGTCCGCTCGTCGACGCCGTCGCCGACTGGCGTGCGCGCACCGAAGGTGAGTCGGCGGTCGACTACGGGCTCAGCATGGTCCTTACGGCCGATCGGGTCGCCCGGGTCGCCGAGCTGCCCGCGGTGGTGTACGCCGGCGTGCCGACGGTGAAGGCCTTCATGGTCTACGACTTCGGGGTCGACGACGAGGCGCTGCGGGCCGCCCTCGTGATCCTGAGACGGGCGGGCGGCATGCTCCAGGTCCACTGTGAGAACCGGGCCATGCTGGAGAGGCGCACGGCAGAGCTGCTCGCGGCCGGGAACGTCGAGCCGCGCTGCCACGCCGAGAGCCGGCCGCCGGAGGTCGAGGCCGCCGGGACCGAGCACGCGATGCGGCTGGCGGCGGACGCCGACGCGCCCGTGTACGCGGTGCACCTCTCGTGCCGTGAGGCGCTTCGCTCCGTGCAGGAGGCGAAGGCCGCCGGCGTGCCCGTGTTCGCGGAGACGTGCCCCCACTACCTGACCCTCGACGCTTCGCGTTACGAGGCGCCGCCAGGGGAAGCGGTCCGCTACGTCATCTCACCCCCGCTCCGCGAGGCCCTGCACCGTGACGCGCTCTGGGAGGGCCTCGCGGACGGCTCCCTCGACCTCGTCGCGACGGACCACGTGCCCGACCGCCTCGCGGTGGAGAAAGCGAACTGGCGGCAGTCGTTCGACCGGATCTCCAACGGCGCGCCGGGCATCGAGACGCTCCTGACGCTGGTCTACTCCGAGGGCGTCGCCCGCGGGAGGATCGGCCTCGAGCGGATGGTCGACCTGCTGTCCACCACGCCGGCGCGCCTGTTCGGCCTCGGGCGCAAGGGCGCCATCGAGCGAGGTCGCGACGCCGACATCGTCCTGTTCGACCCATCGGCCCGACGGGCGATCCGCCAGGCGGACCTGCACCATACGAGCGACTACACGCTGTACGAGGGGATGGAGGTCACCGGTGCCGTACGTAGCGTCTTCGTTCGCGGCGGGGAGGTGGTGCGCGATGGGCGCTTCGTCGGATCGCGGGGCTTCGGGCGCTTCCAGGAGCGTGGGGGGCCAATGCCTCCCGCTCTAGTGCACCCCGGGGCGTGAGGCGAGCTAGGTCCGCAGCCAATCTGCCGGTGAGGTCGGCATGGCCCGGCCCTGGGCGCGCTGGTGCTCCCGGAGGTGGAAGCGCGCGTCCAGGACCGTCTTGTCCCCGACGAGGACGAGGAGCAGACCGAGCGGCTGACCGAGAACGCTCACCGCGATGCCGCCGATCACGATGGACCCATGGAGGACGACGAGCCGGCCATAGGGTCGGAACATCTGCTCGTAGGGCGAGACGCGCAGGTACTCGCCCTGGCCGAGGTAGTTGAGCCGGAACGACAACAGGTGGCTGAGACCGAGCCCGGCGGCCGCGATAGCGATCTCCGGCGGCAGTTCGCCCAGCCGGAGCACGCTCCCGAAGGGGAACGGCAGGTCGCTCTCCAGGGATCGGGTCCCACCCCAGATGAGCGGGAACGTGAAGACGAAGATCCCGTGGCCCAGCCAGAACATCCCGTAGTGGACGAGGAAGAACGGCGCGAGGACCAGCGGCGTGGCCCTGGGCAGGCTCACGTTGAGCGCCGCCCCCCTCGACCTGCGCCAGGCCGGGCATGGCCACGCTGAGCGGACCACGGGCCAGCAGGATCTTCGGCACGTTGAGGGCGCCGACGATGCCGTTCTCGATCCAGTAGAGCACGAGGATAGCGGCCACGTCCCAGCCAAGGAGGAGCACGCCGAAGACGGGTAACAGGTTCGCCAGGACGAGAAGGACGACGCTCGTCACGGGAGTTGGTCGTATGCCAGCAGGGTCATGAACTCGGTGTAGTCCTCGTCGAGGACCAGACGGTCGAGGATCTCGCGAGCCTCGCCCAGGTGCCCGGCGCCCACCCCGAGCCGGGCCAGCTCCTCGTCGCGCACGCGCTCGTAGAACGCGGCCATGACCGGAACTCCGCCGTCGAGACGTGCGCCGTGACGCAGCCACTGCCACAGCTGCGATCGGGCGATCTCCGAGGTCGCCGCGTCCTCCATGAGGTTGAAGATGGCGACCGCGCCCGTGCCGCCGAGCCAGGCATCGAGATATTGGAGCGCGACGCTCACGTTGTTGCGCACCCCGGCCTCAGTCACACGTCCGTCGGGGACGCGCACGTCGAGGAGCTGCTCGGGCGAGACCTTGACGTCCTCGCGCAGGCGGTCCTTCTGGTTGGGCCGCCCTCCGAGGGCTCGATCGAAGACCTCCCCCGCCACCGGCACGAGATCGGGATGGGCGACCCACGTCCCGTCGAACCCGTCGCCCGACTCGCGTTCCTTGTCCTCGCGCACTCTCGCCAGGGCGACCTCGGTGACCTCCGGGTCGCGCCGGTTCGGGACGAACGCAGCCATGCCCCCGATGGCGTGGGCGCCGCGGCGGTGGCAGGTGCGCACGAGGAGCTGCGTGTAGGCGCGCATGAAGGGCACCGCCATGGTCACCTGGGCGCGGTCGGGGAGGACCATGTCCGGGCGGTCGCGGAACTTCTTTATGAGGCTGAAGATGTAGTCCCAGCGCCCCGCGTTGAGGCCGGCGGCGTGCTCGCGCAGCTCATACAGGATCTCGTCCATCTCGAAGGCGGCGAGGATGGTCTCGATGAGCACCGTCGCCCGGATGCTCCCCCGCGGGATGCCGAGGCGCTCCTGGGCGAAGAGGAAGACGTCGTTCCACAGGCGTGCCTCGAGGTGACTCTCCAGCTTGGGGAGGTAGAGGTAGGGTCCCGAGCCGCGCTCCAGGAGCGCCGCCGCGTTGTGTAAGAAGAAGAGACCGAAGTCGAAGAGGCTCGCCGAGATCGGGTCGCCGTCCAGGGTGACGTGACGCTCGACGAGGTGCCAGCCGCGCGGCCGCACGAGCAGCGTGGCGAGCTCCGCGTTGAGGCGGTAGGCCTTCCCCTCGGGGCTCTCGTAGGCGAGCGTCCTGCGCACCGCGTCCATGGCGTTCGCCTGGCCCTCGATGACGTTCTCCCAGGTGGGCGAGAGGGCGTCCTCGAAGTCGGCCATGAAGACGCGCGCGCTCGAGTTCAGGGCGTTGATCATCATCTTTCGCTCGCTCGGGCCGGTGATCTCGACACGCCGGTCGTTGAGGTCCGGCGGCGTGGGAGCGACCGACCATTCCCCCGCTCGCACGCCTGCCGTCTCCGCCAGGAAATCGGGGAGGCGACCGGCGTCGAGCTCGGCCTGGCGCGCGATGCGACGGGCCAGGATCTCCCGGCGCCGAGCGCCGAACTCCCGGTGGAGAGCCGCAACGAAGCCGAGGGCGGCGGGGGTCAGGACGCGATCGGCCGATCCGACGGTCGGGCCGGCGATCTCGAGACCCGTGGCGCTCACCAGCCCCCAGCCTCGCGGATGAGGCGGTGCAGCACGCGTGCCGCGACCGTGCGTCGGTACTCGGCCGTGGAGCGGACGTCATCGATCGGGTGGATCTCGTCGGCGAGGGTCGCCGCGGCCCGGTCGGCGGTCTCCAGGGTCGGTGCCGCGCCCTCGAGGGCGGCCTCCGTCCGCGGGGCGCGGATCGGCCGCTCGGAGACGGACCCGAGGGCGAGCCGCACGTCTCCCCAGGGGGAGGGGTCGCTGTCCGGGCGCTCGACCTCGTTCGGTCGCCAGGCGAGCGCCATCACCACCTTCGAGATCGCCTGTGCTCGCCGCGTGCCCACCTTGCGGAAGCGGACCTGGCGGCCGAGCGGCAGCGGGATGTGCACGCGAATGAGCAGCTCGTCTGGCCTGCGGACGGTCGTCCGGTACCCCGTCCAGAAATCCGACGCCGCCACTTCGCGCTCGCCTCGCGCGCTGCCCAGCACGATGCGTGCGTCGGTGGCGAGGAAGATCGGCAGCGTGTCGCCCGCGGGCGAGGCGTTCACGATGTTCCCGCCGATCGTGCCACGGTTCTGGATCTGCGCCGCGCCGATCGTCGCCGCGGCCTCCACGAGCGCGGGGAGCACCTCAGCGCAGAGGGGGGAACGCCGGATGTCGGTGTACGTGGTGAGCGCGCCCAGAACGAGCCCCCGAGCCCCCAGGTGTATCCCGCGCAGCTCATCGAGGCGCCAGAGGTCGAGTACGCGCTCGGGGGGGTCAACCAGCTCGCCCGCGATCTGGACCATCAGGTCAGTCCCCCCGGCGACGGGCTGCCAGCCGTCGCCCCCGGCGAGGAGGTCATAGGCCTCGGCGAGCGTGAGGGGGGTCGCCACAGGCGGCTCGGCGGGCATCCCGCGCTGTGCTCAGCCTCGCGTCGGCTCGATGAGCTCGAGGTCCCGGAAGTAGCGGCGATAGAAGCCGCGATCCCGAGTCAGCAGCCGATCGGCCTGCAGCATCGCATGAGCGCCGACGAGGAAGTCGGCCACGATGCGAGCGCGGGCCCCTCCCTGGGCTCGATAGCGGCGCCAGGCGGAACTGGCCGCTTCCGCGCTGTCCGCTCGCAGCGGGTCGAACCGCACCCCGAGCTCGTCGATCACGGCGCGGAACCTCGTCACGTCGGCGAACCCTGCGCCGGTCTCTGCCCACACGACATCCGCGGCCACGACCCCGCCGGCAAGAACGCACTCACCGAGCGCCTGTGCGGAAGCGGCACCGAACGTCTTGTCACCGCCCAGGACGTCCACCAGGACACTCGTGTCCACGGCCGTGATCACGGTTCCATCTCGGGCTGGTCCGGCGGGAGGTCCGCCGGTCCGCGGATCAGTTCGATGAATTCGTCAGTGGTCATGCCGAGGTCCAGCGTTCCGGCGACGCGCTGGATGCGCTGCAGGACGTCGGCCTTACGCAGGACCAACCGTCCGGTTTCCTCGCTGAACTCGACCTCTTCCCCTGGCCTGATGCCGAGCCGGTCGCGCAGCGGTTTGGGGATGGTGACCTGGCCGCGCTCTCCAACGGTCGCCTTCATGCGAACATGGTATGTCCAGTATGGTATGTGGTCAACGGTATGGATTGGCGCTCAAGTCAGGCGCGCTCTGTCGCGGCGGCCTGGGCGATGGCCTCCACGATCTTGGTGTAGCCGGTGCAGCGGCAGAGGTTTCCCGCGATGGCCTCGTTGATGGCCTCGTCGGTGGTTTCGCCGCCGGCATCGAGGAGCGCGCGGGCGGCCATGAGCATGCCAGGCGTGCAGATGCCGCATTGGGCCCCGCCCGTTTCCAGGAACGCGGCCTGGAGGGGATCCAGCTGCCCGGCGATGGCCAGGCCTTCCACCGTCCGCACCGCGTGCCCGTCCACCTGGCAGATCGGGACGAGGCAGCTGTCGACGACGGCACCGTCGATCAGGACCGAGCAGGCTCCGCACTCCCCCTCGCCGCAACCTTCCTTGGTCCCGGTGAGCCCGAGGTCCTCGCGCAGGACGTCCAGCAGGCGGCGCATGCCGGGCACCTCGAGCTCGACGAGGTCGCCGTTGACGATGAAGCGGAAGCCGCCGTCGCTCATCCGTTGTCCCCGATCAGTGCGGCGAGCACGCGTTCGGGAGTCGCGGGCAGCTCGTGGATCCACACTCCCGTGGCGTCGTGGATCGCGGCGACCACCGCCGGCGCGGCGACGTCCATGGGCAGCTCGCCCACGCCCTTCGCCCCGTGCGGGGAGCCGCTGAAGGGCACCTCGACGAGGATCGACGTGATCCGTGGGGCATCGAGCGACGTCGGGATGAGGTAGGTGGCCAGCCGGTCGTTGAGGTAGCGGCCGCGGTCGAGCTTGATCTCCTCGATGGTCGCGTAGCCGACCGCCTGGAGCGTGCCGCCCTCGACCTGCCCCTCCGCGAGGATCGGGTGGATCGCCTTGCCGACGTCGTCGGCCGAGACGACCGAGCGCACGTGCACCTCCCCGGTGTCGAGGTCGACGTCGACCTCGGCTACCGCGCACGCCCAGCCGTAGCAGGGGTACGCGTCTCCGCGGAACGAGGCGTCGTCCCACTCGACCCCGGGATAGCCGTCGAAACGCTCCTCGACGCTGATGGGCAATGCCAGGGCTGCCTCTGGATACACGTCCGCGAACGGCCGGCCCGTTCGGGCCTCGACGTCGTCGCGCAGCCGGCGAGCCGCCTTCACCAGCAACCCGCCGACGACCATCGCCGTACGGGAGGCGACCGTCGGGCCGCTATCCGGGACGAGGGACGTATCGGGCGGCGCCAGGGTCACGTCCTCGACGGGGATGCCCAACTCGCCCGACACGAGCTGCGGGAAGATCGTCTTCGTCCCCTGGCCCATCTCGGTCGCAGCGGTAAGGATGCGCACGGCACCGTCGGCCGACAGCTCGAGGCGCACGACGCTGGCCAGCTTCTTCTCCCCCGAGCCGGTGAACCCGGCGCCGTGCCAGGCCAGCGCCATGCCGACCCCCGAGGCGATGCGGACGCGCGGCGTCGCGAGCACACCACCGCCGGCGGCCTCGGCCGCCTCCCGTTCGCTTCGGGCGCGCGCCGTCCGCTCCCGGATCCGCCCGAACTCGGAGGCCTCGGCCGCCCGCTCCAGCACCTCGAGGGCGCCCACGCTCTCACGCAGGACCTGGCCGGTCGGCGTCGTGTCGCCCTCGCGGTAGGCCCACAGGCGGCGCAGCTCGTAGGGCGAGATGCCGAGCGCCTCGGCGACCCGGTTGACCTGCGTCTCGGCGGCGAACTGGACCTGAGGCGCCCCGAAGCCCCGGAACGCGCCGTTTGGCGGTGTGTTCGTGGCCACCACGCGCGAACGGATGGCCACGTTCTCGCAGAGGTAGGGCCCACCGGCGTGAAGGGTGGCCCGCGAGAGGACCACCGGCGAGAGCGTGGAGTAGGCGCCCCCGTCGAGGACGATCTCGATGTCCTGCGCGACCAGCCGTCCCTCTCGGGTGACCCCCGATCGGTAGGTCACGATCGCCGGGTGGCGCTTGGTCGTCGCCGCGAGGTCCTCATGGCGGTCGTAGATCATGCGTACTGGCTTGCCCACGCGCTGGGCCAGGAGGGCG
>Ga0209619_10002167_pt1 | contig 14211 bp, 13 predicted proteins | sample Rifsed16ft3_FD_184011 | JGI IMG/M metagenome (GOLD analysis project Ga0209619, IMG submission 184011) | Soil microbial communities from Rifle, Colorado, USA - sediment 16ft 3 (version 2) | ecosystem: Environmental > Terrestrial > Deep subsurface > Rock core/Sediment | place: Rifle, Colorado... | reverse complement strand
CCACGACATTCCCAGGGTGTTCTTCGATCCGGCGCCGGTCCTGATCGACGATCCCCTTGCCAGTGGTACGCGCTACGATGCGATCATGAAACTCTGGGATAACGTCGATGGCTATGCGGTCGCCATTCTGATGAACGATCCCGATGCCTCGTTCGTCGACTATGTCGGCTCCCACCCGGGAAGTGATTGGCAGAAGATTATGGGCCAATTCGAGACCGCGACCGCGACCCTTGGGGAAGCGCTTGAATGAGCGTGCCGGCTAAAAGCTAATGGGGCATCGCAATAGTTTTCGAGAAGTGTGGCAACTGAAAACAAAAAAACGAAGCTGACCTTTTATTCGCGGGATAGCAGTCGCTGTTGATTTCGCTCTGAGTTATTCCCAATGGTTTCCAAAGATGGATTCTTTCAGCTTCGCTGGGCCTAAATCTGCGCCGCAGACACGGCACCACTTCGTAGTCATTGTAACGACTCCTGGAATCCCTGTTTGTCCGAACTGGGTAAACTCGTGCTTGCACTGCGATCGAGCGGCTTCCATTCCGTGCGCGTCTATATTTTTATAGTATTCACGGCGCGCCTCTTCATATCTAGCCCGTTGCCTATTCGATCGCATGACGGCAATGACGATTACCAACACGATGAAGCCGAAGACGTACCACATGGAGCACCTCCTTCTAGGTTGTCGGAACCTGGCAAGGCGCATGCTACCCAATCGGGATGCTACTCGCTACAAAACTAATGGGTTCAGCATCGGAATAGTTTTCGAGGGGTAGAGGTTGGAAACAAAATCGGAGCCGCCCCTCTTTATTTGCTCTCTAATTATTCCCGCGAACGAACGATGACAAGTGATTAAACAATATTAAAGGTGTGGGTATTGGTTGGCGATGTGCGAGCATAAAAATTTGCGTTATTACAGTGGCTGCTGGTAGTGTGCCGCGCCACGCAAGTGCATCAACTTGGCAACTGAAGACCTAATAAAAAGAACGGGGAGTTAGTCATGGGGTTTGGCATCTTTAGCAGGATTGTTGTGATCGCAGGATTGGTGTTCGGGCTAACGTCCTGCGGCGGTGGGGGCGCATCCAGTGGCATTCTTGCCGCGGCCACAGCCTCAGGGGCGGTTCTGCAATATCTCGTGGTTACGCCTGGCGTTCCGCCGACTCTGTCCAAAGGATCGACCCAGCAGTTTGTGGCAACGGGTTACTATTCCGACGGCACCTGGCAAACCCTTACTCCTTCGGTAACCTGGAATTCCTCCACTCCTACGATGGCCTCCATCAATGCTGCCGGTCAGGCTGCAGGTTTGGCGATCGGCAGCACAAACATTACTGCCTCGGCAGGGGGAATTGCATCGCTCCCTGTGACGCTGCATGTGATGCAGGCCAAACTGACATCCATTGCAATCACCTCGACTAATCCGACGAGTATAGGGGTGGGGCAGGCCTCGCAGTACGCGGTAACCGGCACCTATTCTGATGGATTCACGCAAGACATCACTCCATCCGTCTCTTGGTATGGCACCTCAAGTGTGGTTGACATGAATACCATGTATACGACCACCCCGGGCCTGGCCATTGGCATAGCACCTGGGGCGGCGACAATCACCGCAAACGTAAATGGATTCACAGCCAGCGCCTCGCTCACGGTGACGAATACTTACGCCGTCGGCGGCACGCTGAGCCAGTTGCCTGCGGGCGCTTCCATCACGCTGTCGAATACCGTTGGCGGCACCACGGACAGCGTCACCCTGAACGCAAACGGCAGCTATTACTTCCCGGTCGCGCTGGCGGCGGGCAGTACTTACGACGTGAGCGTATCAACAAATATAGCTACTCCTCATCCATGTACTGTGGTCGACGGCAGCGGCGCCGTCAGTGCGACAACGCCCACTCCCGTCACCTCCGTGCAGGTGGTGTGCGGACCGGCGGTTGGCACGCTTGCTGGTGGTTCCCTCCTCGGTAATGCCGTCGATGGCACCGGCACGGCCGCTTCGTTCAATTTCCCGGAGGGGGTCGCTGTCGATGCGGCGGGTAATGTGTACGTGGCGGATTCCTCGAATAGCCTGATCCGCAAGATCACGCCGGCAGGCGTGGTGACTACTCTGGCAGGTACAGCAGGAACGATAGGCTTTGCGGACGGCCCCGCTGCAACCGCCAAGTTTTGGTCTCCCAGCGGCGTCGCGGTCGATACTGCGGGCAATGTCTATGTGGCGGACACCAATAACAACAGGATCCGCAAGATCACCCCGGCCGGGGTCGTAAGCACCTTGGCTGGTTCCAGCACAGGCGCATCGGGCTTTACCGACGGCACCGGCTCGGCCGCTTCGTTTAATTATCCAAACGATGTCGCGCTCGATACGGCAGGCAACTTGTATGTGGCAGACTGGAGCAATAATGCCATACGCAAGATCACCCCGGGTGGAGTGGTGAGCACCGTTGCGGGCGGAGGCGTTTGGGCAGTTGGTTCCACCAATGGTGCGGCTGCAAGCGCAACGTTCAACGCGCCCAGAGGCGTTGCGGTCGATACGGCTGGCAACGTGTATGTGGCAGACACCGGCAACTATTTGATCCGCAAGATTGCCGCCGGGCAGGTGACCACCTTTGCGGGCAGCACCCTCAGCGGAGTGTTTGGGGGCTTCGCCAACGGCACGGGCACAGCTTCCATGTTCGATTCGCCTATGGATGTCGCGGTCGACGGGGCTGGCAATGTGTACGTGTCTGATGTGAACAATTACTTGATCCGCTTCATCACGCCGAACGGGATGGTGACCACGCTGGCAGGCACCACCAAAACAAGCGGTTTTCAGGATGGCCCGGCTTTGTCCGCTACTTTTGGGGCTCTCAGGGGCGTTGCGGTTGACTCGGCCGGGAACGTGTACGTATCGGATGGAGACTTGATTCGCAAGGTCACGCCGTAGCCGCAAACATCGTGGTGGTGAAAAATAATAAACAGGGGAAGTCATGGGATTTCGCATTTTCAGCAAGACTGTAATGATCGCAGGATTGGCGTTTGGACTGGCGGCCTGCGGCGGTGGCGGTGGCGGCACGACTGGCGGTGGTACGACCGGCGGTGGCGCTACGACGCCCACTTCCCCCACGGGCGCGTCGCTTTCGTACATTATTCTCACGTCCGGCTCGGCGAGTCTTCCTAAAGGGATAAGCGAGCAATTTATTGCAACGGGTGTTTATTCGGATGGCACCAAGCAAAACCTTACTGCTTCGGCCACGTGGAGTTCCTCCAATCCCGCCGTAGCGACCATCAGCAATTCCGGTGTAGCGACGGCGGTTGGAGCGGGAACCACGAAGATCACCGCAACAGCAGGAATCGCATCGCTAAGTTATACCCTGACCGTAACGACGGCTGCACTGAATTACATCTCGGTTACGCCACCTGCTCCGACCGTCGGGGCCGGGCAAACCAGGCAATTCACAGCGACCGGTACCTTTTCGGATAGCTCCACGCTAGATATCACTTCAAACGTATCCTGGTCTTCAAGCAATATTTCGATAGCTAATGTGAATTCCACCGCACCTGCGCCAATGGGCCTCGCATCTGGCTTAACACCAGGTACGGTAATCATTACCGCCACCAATTGGTCGGGCACGAATTCGATCCTGGCCAGTACCACACTGACAGTGGCGGGTTATGGCGCCAGTGGTTTACTGAGTCTCTTGCCTGCTGGCAAATCCGTCGTGTTGCAGAATAACCTCGCGGACGACGTTACCCTCAACGCCGACGGAACGTTCATGTTCAACACGCCCCTGGCAACTGGCGCGACCTACAATGTGACCGTCCTCACCCAGCCGACGGGAGTGCATCCCTGTAATGTAGTGGATGGCAGCGGCATGATCGCAACCTCTCCCGTCACTTCGATCCAGGTGGTGTGCGCGACGGCGGTGGGCACCTTTGCAGGTACTCCTCATGTGTATGGAACCACCAACGGCCCCGGGTCTTCCGCCTCGTTCTACAATCCATCGGGTGTAGCGTACGATGCGACATCGGGCAACCTGTATGTCGCGGATACGGCCAGTCAAGTGATCCGCCGGATCACGCCGACCGGCGTCGTGAGCACCTTGGCCGGTACGGCGGGCATGGCGGGTTTTGCCAATGGGGTGGGCACAGCCGCAACGTTCTTCAACCCAACCGGCATAGCGGTCGATGCTAATGGCAATGTGTATGTGGCGGACTCCGGGAACAACGCAATCCGCAAGATCACGATGCCCGGCGTGGTAGTGAGCACGCTTGCAGGATCCGGACTAGTGGGGGCCAACAATGCTGTCGGTACGAGCGCTTCCTTCGACAATCCGAACGGCGTCGCGGTCGATGCCGCAGGCAACGTCTATGTGGCCGATACCTACAACAATCTGATCCGCAAGGTCACGTCAGCCGGCGCGGTGACCACCTTTGCAGGTACAGGGGCCGGTGGTGGCACTAACGGTTCCGCAGCGTCTGCTACATTTAACTTTCCTAGTGGTGTCGCAGTCGATTCCATTGGCAAAGTGTATGTGGCAGACAGTAACAACGGTTTGATCCGCCTGATTTCTGCGGGGCAAGTGACGACCTTTGCAGGCACCAGCATGAGCAGTCTGCTGGATGGTCCCGCCACGTCGGTGTCGTTCAGTTGGCCGGTTGGTGTTGCAGTCGACGCGGCAGGCAACGTGTATGTGGGAGACCGCAACAACCATCTGATCCGCAGGATATCAGCGGGGAATGTAACGACTTATGCAGGCCTGACTCATTACATGGGATCATCCACTGGTTCGTCCGGTTTCCACGACGGCCCCGCTTGGATAGATGCGTCCGCTTCGTCATCTGCTTTCAATTCTCCAAGCGGCGTGGCAGTCGACAGCGCTGGCAATGTTTATGTGGCGGACACGTGGAATCACTTGATACGCAAGATCATGCCGTAAGCATACGGCTCAAGCAGAGAAACACGCCGCCAGCCGGCGTGTTTTTTTGTGTTCGCATGTGATTTAAAGGGGCCTGGCTCGAAATGAATTCGCGAGTTAATGCGAGTAGATGGGGCAGCATCGTAACGATGACAAGTGTTAAAGCGGCGCGGCATGCGTAATTGGCTATTGAGATGGAGATGTGTAGCTGCTGGGAAGGCAAGGCATTAACGGTAGCGTGCAGCGTGATGTAGAGTTTTTCAAGAGCATATTCAATAAAAAAGGGAAAGTGCAATGATAAAAATAACCAACAATACACTGCAGCGTATGGCAAAGCTTCTTTTTTCCATAACGCTTTTGTTTGCATTGGCTGCATGCGGGGGCGTCAATAAACCGTTCAATCCTCTGAATAGCGGAAAAGCGATCAAAGCATCATCTATCGCTGTTATCAGCGGAAGCCACCGTGGTGGGGATATGCAATTGGCAGCGCTTATCACCAAAGGTTTGGCCGAGCGATCAACTTTTCGTGTGTTGTCTCAGGATGATATTGAAAAGCGGGTTCCCGAATACCCAACAGCGATTGAATTCCGCGACGATGTAAAGGCCAGTGACGAGAAAGCAATCTGGTTCAAGCCATCTGAAAAGGCAAGGCTGAATGCCATGCAGGCTAAGCTGAAGGTGGACTACCTTTTCGTAGTCTGGAATTCCGAGATATCGGTAGTCACCGACAGGAATGGGTCAACTTATTACGTTTATCCTATTGGCAACATGATCGAGTACCCGGGTACCAAGGTGGTGGCCTCGACCAGAACATATGATCACAGTTCTACATCCATCCTGGCCCTGTTCCGATCAGCGGACTATTACATAGTTGATGCGATGGAGGATGCTGCAGACAATATTGTGGACGAATTCCTTGATGTGACAAAGTCGAAAAAACCATAACGCGAGGGTAATGACCATGAGTTATCGCACAATCGAATTGCGGGCCTTCCGGGTTGCATTAAGCGCAGCGGCTCTCTTGATTATCAGCGGCTGTTCGCATTACGAGGTCGACTTTGATTTGACAGACGGCAGCTTCAGGCCAAAAGGAAAAAGTATCGCGGTGATTTCCGGCACCAAGGAGCAGACGAACGTTGTTCTGGCCAAACTGGTAAGCGATTCTTTGCGGAGAAAGAGCCGCTATCAGGTAGCCTCCATAGCAGAAATCAATCAGGCAGTGGCGTCTTATCCGCAGACCATCAAGGGGCCCTATAAGTCTGCATATTTTGTTATAGACACTGACTGGGATCTGGGCGACAGAAACAAAATCGCCAGCATCCAGCGCTCGCTCGGCGTTGATTACCTCTACGTTATTTGGGCGCCTGTTGCGGTGCAACATAATGGTGGAGAGGTACTTTCCGTTCCTGCCGTTGCTCAGCTATTTGAACGGCCCAACACAAGTGTAGTTGCGCAGACATCAATGGCTGTTTTTGTGGGAGACGAAAATAACGTCTACTTAAAAGAAGGTGTGGAAGAAATCGCCCGGCAATTGGCGGAAAATACACATATGGCGAGTGGCGCGAGAAAGTGAACCCAAGCGAAAGCTAATCACAGCCAGGGGGCAGCTTCGAATTGTTTTGGGAAAACACGAATGGAGCCTGGAAGCCTGCACTCTGGCGCCCGGCGCCGCTCTCAATATCCAATGACAGATGATGCTGTACCGCATGTCCGGAAGCCGGGCCGAAATTGATATCGGGCTCGGGCAAACGGTCATCAGCGGCGCGCAGCGTACTGAGATCGGTGCCGTATCCCTGCGCGGCAGATTCATGTTCGGCGAAGCTGTTTCCATGGATATCCTGCCGACGTGGGGCAGCGGGCTGGACGACTGTGAACTGGCCCTCCACTGGGGAAGGCAGTTCGGATCGCTAAAGATCGGGTACCGCAGGCTGAGCAGCCCCAGTGCCGCTTTGGGCGGCCCATTTGCCGGCTTTGCTCTCTACTTCTGAGTCATCAAGCTGTTCAAAGGATGTTGCTTTTGATTTGATAAGCTGCCTGCGCCATGTCGGCCGCGTAGAGGGAAAGGATGACCGCATGTACCAGCTCTTCATCGCCAACAAGAACTATTCCTCGTGGTCTTTGCGCCCTTGGGTGCTGATGCGCGAACTTTCCATTCCGTTCACCGAGACCCTCATTCCCTTTGGCGATGCGCCGGGGCAGCTTTCCATTGCCGATGTATCTCCATCCGGGAGAGTTCCCTGCCTGAAGGATGGCGAGTTGCTCGTATGGGACTCACTCTCTATCGTCGAATACTTGGCCGAACGACACGCCCACGTCTGGCCTGTGGATGCAGCGGCGCGCGCATGGGCGCGCAGCGCCGCGGCCGAAATGCATTCCGGCTTCTTCGAGCTGCGCGGAAGATGTTCCATGAACTGCGGCGTCCGCATTCGGCTTCATGAAGTCGCTGCACCGCTTGCGCTCGAACTGGAACGCCTGAATGCACTGTGGCAGGAAGGACTGCAAAAATTCGGCGGGCCGTTCCTGGCCGGACCTCGATTCACGGCGGTTGACGCCTTCTTCGCGCCGGTTGCCTTCCGGGTGCAGACCTACGGCTTGCAATTGCAGCCCGCAGCCATGCAATATGTGTCGCGCCTGCTGCAACTGGCACCGATGCAGGAATGGTTCTCGGTGGCGCTGAAAGAGCCATGGCGCGATGAACAGCATGAGGCCGAAATGCATGCGGCCGGCACCCTGATCGAAGATCGCCGGAGCGCGCCGTAAACGGCATGATTTTTCACACAGGGAGCGTGTAGACAATGATTGGGGCAAGCTCATCATGGAGTTGACCGAACTCGGTTTGGATAGCGGGCTTGCAGAACAGGCAAGCCAGCTGTGTGGATCAGGCCAGCGCCTGGCGCGGGTGACTGCGGTCGACCGCGGGCGCTATGTCGTGCGCGATGAATTCGGCGAAGTGCCCGCCGAGACGACGGGCAAGTTCCTTTATCACGCCGAATCCTCCGTGGATATGCCTTGCGTGGGCGATTGGGTGTGCGTGCAGTATCACGATGCTGATACGTTCGCGAGCATCCATGATGTCGTGCCGAGAAGGTCTTTCCTGCGGCGTAAATCTCCCGGCAAGAACATCGATTTCCAGATGATCGCGGCGAACATCGACGTGGCCTTTCTCGTGCAGTCGTGCCATTTCGATTTCAATGTGCGCAGGCTGGAGCGCTATCTGGTGATGGCCAACGAGGGGCATATCGAGCCGGTGCTGCTGTTGACCAAGACGGATCTGGTCAGTGCGGCGGAGCTAACGCGCATGCTCGCCAATATCCGCGCGGCCGGCATCACGGCCAGGATCATCACCCTCAGCAACCAGACGGGCGAGGGCGTCGAAGAGGTCAAAGGGTTGGTGGTGCCGGGCAAGACCTATTGCCTGCTCGGGTCTTCGGGCGTGGGCAAGACGACCCTGATCAATCTGCTGCTTGGAAAAGGCGAACTGGAGACGCGCACCGTCAGCGGCACCGGCGAGGGCAGGCACACCACCACGCGCCGCCACCTTTTCATGCTCGACAACGGCGGCCTGATGATCGACATGCCGGGGATGCGCGAGCTGGGCATCCTGAGCACAGGCGAAGGGCTGGGCGACAGCTTTGCCGATATCAAGGCGCTTGCGTCCAGCTGCCGTTTCGCCGATTGCAGCCACAACAACGAGCCGGGTTGCGCGATCCGCAAGGCGATCGAAAGCGGCGAGCTGAACCCGGAGCATTACCAGAGTTACCTGAAGCTCAGGGCGGAATCCGAATTCAACGAGATGTCGTATGTGGACAAGCGCAAGAAGGACAAGGCGTTCGGGAAGATGGTGAAGTCGGTGTTGAAGCAGAAGCGCTAGTGAGATAATCCGAAGCACATCCTGTGAATGAAAGGAGCGCCTCATGAGCACCGATGACGAAATCTGTTGTCCTCGTTTCAATCCCGAACCCTGGGATGGCAAGACCGTCACTTGGCAAGGCAAGCACTTCGTGCAGGACCGCGTGACCAGCCTGTTCCACCTTCCCCTCAACTACGGCGCCGTGATGACGCGGGTGGATGCCGCCATCCGCGCTGCCGGAGCCAAACTGGAAGCGCCTGTCATGCTGACCGACGAGAATTCGTTGTGGGGTGCGGACGTGTTCGTCGAAGCCGGCAAGGATGTTCCCGGTGCCAGGATGGTCGCCATCTCCGGAACGTTCATGAGCAAGGTGTTCGAAGGGCCGTTCAGCCAGGTCGGACATTGGGTGGAGGAGATGAAGGCGTGGCTGAAGAGCGAGGGCAAGCGCTACAGCAAGCTGTATTTCTACTACACGACCTGCCCCAAGTGCGCCAGAAAATACGGCAAGAACTATGTCGTGCTGCTGGCGAAAATTGACTAGCGCGGTGCTACCGGTTCAACTCGACTCATGAAGCGATTTTTCATAACGCTGTGCCTGTCGATCGCGCTGGTTCCGCCCGCGAGAGCCGTGGACGAAAAGGCTGAATCCGCCGGCGTCGTGGATTCGTTTGTCGTCGACCGCCGCAAGGAGCAATTCGAAACCAGCTTCGCCTACGCGCTCTTCCCCTTTCCATACTCTCTTCCCGGTATCGGCAGCGGTCTCTCCGTGGTCGGCGGCGCAATGAACATCAGGGATACGTACACCGATGTATACGGCATCGTGTACGGCGGCGATGTCGAGGGGGCGGCACTTGGCGTGGGCGATTTCCACATCGTTCCGCGCACGCTCATCCTTGATGTTGGCGCGGGTGCGCTGAGCAAGGCCTCGATCCAGAACTTCAGGGAGCGGGGCATGAACGCGGGCAAGGACAATTACCTGCTGATGGATGTCGACAATGCGGAATATTTCGGCGGCAGGCTGACGGCCACCTTCTTCGAGCGCCGCTTCGAGATGTACGGCGCATGGTACGGCGGCGCCTCGAAGCTGAGCAGCATCCGCGACAAAGACGGCAACGTGGTCGTCCAGGCGACGGACGCTTCCCGCCAGCGCTCGCACACCACCATATTCGGGGCACGCATCGATCTGACCGACGACTATGACGATCCCCGGCGCGGGTTCCGTTTCGCCGTGACGCGGTCAGCGTCGCCGCCCGGCAATTCCGGGCCGGACCTTGCCGTGATGGACTACAACATGACCGCCTACCTTCCCGTCGGCAGGCGCAACACCTGGGCTTTCAATTACCTGCGCTCGGACGCAATCGTCAGCCGTATGGGCGAGACCGATCCGGCCAGGATCCAGGATCAGATGGGCGTTAATTGCCGCGATCCTGCGCTCACGCCACAGCAACAGCAATACTGCATCGACGCGGTGAACCTGACTATCGCGAACAACACCTACGGCACGGCGACGTCGCTCGGCGGATTCGACCGTCTGCGCGCCTATTCCCAGGGGCGGTTCCGCGGAGCCCACACCCTGTTCTACGGCAGCGAATTCCGCTGGAATCTCACCGACGAGGCCAGGCCGTTCGACCTTTTCGTCATGAAGGACATCCGCACTTCGCTGCAGCTCGCGGCCTTCTACGAAATGGGCAGCACTGCCGACCTGCGGGCGGAACTGGGCGATACATGGCGGGAATCCTATGGGGTCGGATTCAGGATGGTCACGGCGTCGGGGGTTGTGTTCCGCGGGGATGTCGCGGATGGGCATGACGGCATCGCGACCGCCATCTTCATCGGCTATCCGTGGGAGCTTTGAACGACATGGGACAACAGGGGAAGGCCAGCCGCGGCCTCCGCTGATCCCGATCAGGACTTTTGCGTTGCCATGAACGACCGCACCGCTTCTTGCGTGCCGTAGTAATCCAGCTTCATCACATTGAACAGCGACCTCCAGTAGCCATCCACGACGAGGTACAGGTACTGATGACGCGAGGCTTCGAATGCCTGCGGCAGGTATTTGTGCGAAAGGTAGGGATACTTGTGGTGCACCTCGTGATAGTTGACGTGACTCCACAGCCACTGCAGCCACTGTGGGGTGAGCACGACCCAGCCGCTGACCTGCTGGCGCATCCATGCATCGTTTTTCGTCTCTTCGGATTCCGCGTTCTTGTCAGCAGCGCGCACCACGGGCGGGATGCCATAGTGGTCGGCGAGCGCGCGCACGCTGAACACCAAGGGCAGGGCTAGCATGGTGGCGCCCCAGGTGAGCGCAAGCGATATGCCGAGCGCGGGCAGCAGCAGTAGATAGAAGCAGAGCGCAACGCCGAGGTAGCAGATGTCTCGCAGCACGCGCTGCAGATCGCCGCTCATTGCGATCCTCACCAACACTTGATATTGGGCGAGCAGCGCGACGAAAGGCCCGACTGTCACGGCGAACAAGAACGAGGTTTGATGCATGGGGTTCTCCGGGTCAAGGCCGGGCTGGTGCGAATAGCGGTGATGCTCCATGTGGAATTGGCGGTTCGCTTCCAGCGGGATGAGCACGAGGCCGGCCAGCAAGCCACCCCAGAGTTCGTTCCAGAACCGGGAGCGGAACAGGACCCGGTGTACGGCCTCATGCGACAGCACTCCCATGCCGATCAGGAGCATGGCATTCCAGATCGACACCGATGCAATGAAGGACCACTTGATCCAGGAGTCGTCCATTTGCCCGGCGATGTGCTGGGTCGCATAGAAGGCGCCCAGCAACATGAATACCAGGAAGAACGATTTGAACAGGTTGGAGCCAGACGGGATGATCTGCTCTTTCGGGTTCGGGATGCCGTTCGGCTTGTCTGCACTATTCATCTCATTCTTTCAATGTCGTTGATATATCTGCGTGGGGCAATTCTTGTCGCATGTTTGGTCTGATTGTGGAATTATTGCATACCGATCACAGGTAGCGGGATACGGGCGCCGAATACGGACCACCAACGGAAGTCCTCGTGGTTGGCAATATTCAACTATTATTTGCCGCCTTAAGCATCTAGAATTTGTGCCGATAAAAATTACGATTTCCAGCCCCGCCAATATGACCAATACTGAACAACCTCCGGTTCAAAGCAGCGTAGTGCTGTTGCGCATACGCGACTATGCGCGCCGCCCTGTGGCAGAGCAGGCGCGCCTGAGCGCGCAACTGGATACCGTGCTAGCCCTGTTGTTGCCGGAGATTCCGGAACGCTCGCGCCTGGTGCTGTCGGGCAATGGTAGTGCTGCGGTGGCTGTGCTGGACGACGCACCCGCTGCGCTGGCTTTTGCCGAGCGGGCGCTGCATGCCTATGACGCCGGCCTTGATCTGTGCATCGGCATCGACCACGGGCCGGTCGAGGTGTTGAACAGCGATACCAACGAAGAACTTGCCGGAGACGGCGTGGCGACGGCTTCGGTGCTGGCTGCCTCCGCCGCGGATACCGGTCTGCTGGTGACGGAAAACTTCCGCACCGCGCTCGCGTTCATGTCTCCCGGCGCGGAAAGTGCGCTGGTGCCGGCCGTCAATCTGAGCGATGCCGGGCTGCGCACTTATGAGGCATATACCCTGGACCGCGCCGCCACGGTTCGCCGCGGGCGCAACTTGATGCTGATCGCTGGCGTCGCGGCCGGCGTCTTGCTGGCCGTCGCGATGTCGCTGCGCTTGTGGATGCCGGATCGTCCGCGGCCGCTGGCGGCTGAGCTCGGCAAATTCTCCACCCCTGTCGTTCAAAGCCTGACGAGGTACTTCCATGGCCGCTAAACTCAAACAGTTGGGGCGCTATCGCATCAAGAGCGAGCTCGGTCACGGCGCGATGGGCGTGGTGTACAAAGCCCATGACCCGGTACTCGACCGCACGGTGGCGCTCAAGACCATCGTGCTGGACGAGGACGCGCAGGAGCGGGAGGAATACCATCTGCGCTTCTTCCAGGAAGCCAAGGCCGCTGCGCGCCTGAACCACCCCGCGCTCATCACCATATACGATTTCGGCGAAGAGGGCTCGCTGGCCTACATGGCGATGGAGCTGCTCAACGGCATCGAGCTTTCCGAGCGCATGAAGCAGGGGACCATTCCGTTGCACGAAGCCGTTTCGATCGCGGAGCAGGTGGCGGAAGGCCTGGCGTTTGCGCACGACAACGGCGTGATCCACCGCGACATCAAGCCCGGTAACATCACCTTGCTGCCGCGCGGACGGGTGAAGATCATGGACTTCGGCATTGCGCGACTGAAGAGTTCCGAGCTGAAGACCCAGCTCGGCACGCGCCTGGGCACGCCCAAATACATGTCGCCCGAGCAAAGCAGCGGCGGCGCCATAGACCATCGCACCGACATCTTCTCGCTCGGCATCGTGCTGTATGAGATGCTGACCGGCGGCAAGCTGTTCAGGGGCGAAAGCCTGACCCATGTGCTGCACAACGTGGCGACGTTCGAGCCGCCGCCGCCAAGCCGGCTCAAACCGGAAGTCACCTCATTGCTCGACCTGGTGGTGATGCGCGCCCTGGCAAAGAAACCACAGGACCGCTACGGCAGTGCATGGGAGATGGTGGATGACCTGCGCAACTGCCTGCTGGAACTCTCGCCAGCTGTGCTGGCAGCTCGGGGTGGTGCCGAGGCCACCGCGAAGAAGGAGGCGACCGGAGAGGCGACAGACAAGACCATCGCGCTCAAGCCGAAATTTGACGGTACGGTCAGCGTGCGCCGCGTATCCACGGATACAGAGACCAGCAACCGCATGCCCCTGTCGCCCCGTTTCGATTCGGCAGCGGCATTCAATCGCCTGCAATCGCCCGACCCGCGCGACCTGAAGCGCCTGGGGCGCACACACAAGGCGCCCGGACTGCTGCGCCGCCTGTGGCTAGACCGGGGCTTTGCCCGGTTCGCATTCACGCTGGCATTGTCTTTCGCGGTTGCCGGGGTTCTGGCTTTGAGTTGATGTCTGTAGCGAGGAGCATGTAGCGCGGCTCATCCGACCAAGGTGACTAGCGACCTCTGCTCGCCGGCCGCCTTATTGCGCACGCCGCCCCACAGATCGACGACCTATTGGTCGGGACCGGTCGCAGCTCTTGTTCAGCCCGCCTCTTCCTTCGCCATCTCCAGTTCCAGCCAGCTTTCTTCCAGTTCCGCCACTTTCGCCTGTAGCCGCGCGTGCTCGGCATTCAGCCCGCTGATTTTCGCGCGGTCGGGGTTCGCGTAGGTGGCGGGATCGGCGAGTTGCTGGTTGACGGCGGCGAGTTCGGTTTGTGCCGCGGCCAGCGCGGTTTCGAGCTTGTTCTGTTTGGACTGCAGCGCTTTGCGGTTGGGCCTGGGCGCGTTCTGTGATCGCGGCTTTTCCGGCTGGGGCTGCGCGGCGGCTTCGCGCGGGCGGCGGGTCTCGATCCATCTCTTGGAGTCTTCCAGATCACCATCGAACAATTTCGCTTCGCCATCGGCCA
>Ga0209619_10002162_pt1 | contig 14230 bp, 17 predicted proteins | sample Rifsed16ft3_FD_184011 | JGI IMG/M metagenome (GOLD analysis project Ga0209619, IMG submission 184011) | Soil microbial communities from Rifle, Colorado, USA - sediment 16ft 3 (version 2) | ecosystem: Environmental > Terrestrial > Deep subsurface > Rock core/Sediment | place: Rifle, Colorado... | reverse complement strand
GGCTTCCGCCGCTGAAGTTCAAGCCCCGGAATGGCGGATGCCGCCGACCACCGTCTTTTAGACCGCCAGGTGGAACCGCGCCGACTCCTGCCCCTCCGCCTCGAGGACGATCCGCCCGCCCATGGGCAGGACCACGTTCTCGCGTCCGTGCCCGCTGGGGAACGTGGCAAAGCAGGGGATGTCGAGATCACGCGCGAATCGGGCGACGACGCCTGCGGCCGAGCATCCCGGCACATACGTCCGCGCCCTGCAGCCGACCATCTCTCCGACGACGATCCCCCTGACCCCATCGAGCCGCCCCGAGAGCGCGAGCTGGGTCAACATCCGATCGATCCGGTAGGGCTCCTCGTTGACCTCTTCGAGAAAGAGGACCTTTCCCCTCGTCTCGATCGCATAGGGGGTGCCGAGCGAGAACGTGACCAGGGTGAGGTTGCCGCCGGTCAGCTCTCCTGCGATCCGTCCCGCTCGCGTGAGGAAACGTCCCCGAACGGTCCCCGCGAACGTAGTGCCGTCAAGAATCAGGGCGCGCAGGCTCCGCCGGGTCAACGGGTTATTCCGGCGGCTGAGATCCGGCTCCACCATCGGCCCATGAAACGTAACGAGCCCTGCCCGCTGCGTCAAGGCCAAATGGAGAATGGTTACGTCGCTCGAGCCGAGAAAGACCTTGGGGTGTCGGCGGATCAGGGCTAGGTCGAGATACGGCAGAATCCGTCCCGCCCCGTACCCGCCGCGGGCGCACACGATCCCCTGCACGTCCTCCCGAAGGAACATCGCCTGGAGCGCCGCGGCCCGATCCTGATCGCGACCCGCGAGGAACCCCCAGCGATCGTACAGGTGCGGCGCCTCGAGCACCCGGAGGCCCAGGCGGCGCAGGGCGGCAAGCCCGCGCCGCAGGCGCTTCGGATGCACCGGCCCGGACGGGGCCACCACCGCCACACAATCCCCCGCCCGCAGAGGCCTCGGTCGCCGCTTCCGCATCGCCCCCCGATCCCGTCCGTCCCTGAGACTTATCCACCACGCCGAAGACGACCGGCGCGCATCCTATTGCGCGCAGGGCTCACCGCCTGCGGGTTCCCATGACCGCAAGCGCACTGCGAATCGTGTTCACGTGGATGGCGACGGTGTCCGCGGTCCGGCGCGCATACCCCCCCGCCAAGACGACCACCACGGGAATCCGTTTCCGCATGGCCTCCTGAAAGATCATGCGGTCGCGCCGCTCGAGCCCCGCAACGCTGAGCGCGAGACCTCCCTCCTGGTCGTCGGTGTACGGGTCGGCGCCGGCGACGTAGACGAGAAGGTCGGGCCTGAAGATCTCCACCGCGGGCAGTGCGTGCCGCGCCAGGGCGTCGAGGTACGCGTCATCCCCCGTGCCGGCCGGAAGCCCGATGTCCAGATCGCCCCGCTGCTTGACGTCGGGATACAGGTCCTCTTGGTGGATGGAGCAGGTAAAAACGCTGGGGTCCTCGCGGAAGATGAAAGCCGTGCCGTCGCCCTGATGGACATCGCAATCGACGACCATGGCCTTGATGATCCGCCCCTCCTGTGTGAGGGTCCGGATCGCCACGGCGACGTCGTTGAAGACGCAATAGCCCGCGCCGTGATCCGGGTACGCGTGGTGGCCGCCCCCGCCGATATGGATACCGCACCCGGCCTCCAGGGCAGATCGCCCCGCCCGGATCGTCCCCTCCACGCCGATCCACGCCGCCTCGACCAGTGCCTTGGAATAGGGAAGGTCGAGCACCGCTAACTCTTCGGGAGTGAGCGTGCCGTGCCGCACCGTGTCCACATAGGCTGGCGTATGCACCAGGAGGATGTCCTCGTCACGGGCGGGCGGCGGCTCCTCGAAATCCTCGGGCGTGGCGAGACCGAGCGCAATGACCCGTTCCCGGATCAACCGGAACTTGACCATCGGCAGGATGTGGTCCCCGAGATCGACTTCATACTTCGGAGAATAGAATAACCTCACCCCGGCCGTCCGCATCGCCTGACCCATGGCGGGGTCATGATAGCAGAAAAGTATTGACCTGGCCCACCCTCTTGAATACCGTGCGGGCCGAGGAGCAGATGATGAGGGGGGTGTCGGGACAGCCATGGAGGCGTGTCAGGGGCGCGGCAGCGCTTGTCGTCCTCATGCTGGCGGCCTCGGGAGGCTGCGCGAGAGTGAGCACCGGGCCCGTTCCCGTCGAGGGAGTGGTCAGCGGAAAACACCAGCTCCCGCCGCGCGAAATCCCATCGGAGACCCCGGGAAAAAGAGTCCCCCGCTACTTCCTCTGGATCAAGACGAAAGCAGGACCGGCCTTCGTCGAGGTTTCTGAGGACGTCTTCCACGCCGTGCAGGAAGGCGACACGGTGTGCCTCTACTGCGCGTCGAGCGGCCGGTGATGTCCCGTCCGCAGGCGCCTCACCGTCCCGCCATCGTTTTCTCAGCCAGGGCCTTGAGATCGTCCGAGTCCAGCTCCTCGACCGCCTCGGGAGAAGGATAGAGCGTCAGGACGTGTCCCGTCGCTTTCCGAAGTTCCGCATCGGCGGGCGCGAGGTCGGGGAGCATCTGAAGGGCGCGGGCGCGGGCGGTCCGCTCGAGCGTCAGGACCGGCAGGGTGAGGACGTCATCGGATCCCTCCTCTTGAAACCGCAACGCGCCCTCGGCCGGAGGCTGCTTCAGAAACTCCAATAGCGCCTGCGCGTTTTCGGCGTCCCACCGCTCGCGATATTCGTTGGTCGGGGGCCGCTCGGCCTTGAGCTTGATCGGCCCCTCGAGCCAGCCTTCCGAGTAGTAGTAATCCTTCCAGCCGCCGCGAAATCCGTGGGTAAAGAGCAGATGCCCCTCGTCGGTCACCTGGAGCGGGTGCCGAAGCTCCTGGATCTGTTTCAGGGTCTTCCAGCCGTAGGCGAAATACATGACCGCGCTCCAGGCATCTGCGATGGTCTCCCCGAGCGCGCCGACGACCGCACGCTCGAGCGCGCTCCCCCGCAGCCGGACCCGAGTTGCGCCGAACGCCGCTTCCGATGCGAGGGCGATGTCCAGGATGCCCCGCACGATCTCTCCCCCGCTCCCCGGGAACGTGCCCCGGCCATAGAGCCCCTCGGCCACCGGGCGATCCGATCGCGTTCTGCCCGCATCCTCTATATAATAGAGGACGAACTCTGCCTGGCCGACAAACCGGCCGGGCCAGGCCTCGACGTCGAGCGTGTACCCCTCGACGCGCCGGCCGTTGAGTTTCAGCAGCGCATGGTCTTGAGGGAGCGCTTCCTTCGCCACGCCTGTGAGGGTACGCAGTCAATGGAGGGCTTGGCAAGAAAAAAGGTGGGGTCAGTGGGCGGAGATGGCGATGATGAGGACGCCGCTTTCATGCGGGGGGCCGCCGAGGAGGATGGGGCGTCCGCCACGCTGGAGGCCGACCAGGGTGTTCACGCCGGCCGTCGTGATCCTGACCTCTACGCGCCCCCCGGCCGCGCGCATCAGCGCAACGCTGAGCTGCCGGCCGCCGGCGATGGCGGTCCGCCAGGGCTGTTCCGGACTCACCTGCCCCCGGTGGGTCTCGAGCAGCCGATAATTCGTGTAGGCAAAGTCCCGCTGCAGCTCCCGCACGAGGGAATGGATCGTGGGGTCCTGGCGTCCCCCGGGTTCGCGCGAGGCGAGGATGACCCGGACCTCGACCGGGATCGCCTGCGCATACACCAGGGAGACCGGCGACACGAGGAACACGAAGACCATCAGGACGCCGCGCCTCATAACTGCCCCTGCGCCACAACCCAGATGACCTTGAGGCCCTCGCCGGAGGTCGTCAGGACCATCGCGGACACTCCTTCTTCCGGATCGATGGCCTGCACGTCCACCCCTTCCTCGCCGGGCTCCACCGCCACGGTGTGCACCGGCGGCGTCACCACGGGTGCCTCCCACATCCAGTACCCCGTCGAAAGGACCAGGAAGGCCGTGACGAGCGCGCCGGCCAGCGAGAGCCGAGGTCGCTCCCAGCTCGCCTCCCAGATGCCGCGGATCCACGCCATGAAGGACCGGGGGGGGCGCCCGCGCGCAATCCGGGCCCGGACCCCCGGCCACAGCGCAGGGGCCGCCTCGGCCGCGGACTCCTCATGCGCCTGGCGCAAGAGCCCTCGGAGCTCTTCGAGATGCTGAAGCTCCCGCGAGCACGTGCCGCAGCCGGCCAGATGCGCCTGCACCCGGGTCAGCTCAGCATCGCTGAGCTCGCCGTCCACGTACGCATCCAGGGCGCGCCGATACCGCCGATGCCCCATCACGTGACATTCCCTCCTGCTACGACATCCTCAAGCTCTGCTGGAGACGCTGCCGGGCGTGGAAGAGCCGGGACATGACCGTTCCGATCGGTCGGCGGATCACCCGCGCGATCTCCGCATACGACATCCCCTCGAACTCCCGTAAGAGAATCACGGTCTTCAAATCGGGGGGAAGGGCCTCGACGGCGGCGCTGACGCGTTGCCTGAGCTCCCGTCGGTCCAAATCCTCCCCCGGGTTCGCCCTGCCGTCGACCGGCTGAATCGCCGCGTCCTCCGTGGACACTTCCGGCTTGCGCCGGCGGAGCAGATCGGTCGACAGGTTGACGACGATCCGGTACAGCCATGTCCGGAACTGCGCGGTCCCGCGAAACCCCGCGAGGGCGAAATACGCGCGCGCAAACGCGTCCTGAGCCGCCTCCTGAGCGTCCTCCCGGTTCCCCAGCAGGCGGTACGCGATTGCGTAGGCTCGGGCTTGGTGTCGCTTGACCAGCTCTTCGAACGCCGCGACATCTCCCGCGCGGGAGCGTTCCACCAGCTGGTGGTCCTCCATGAGGCCGACTCCCAAACTGTAGACGCGACCATGCCGCCATTTATTTACGACTCCAGCATATCCTAGAGCGCGGCCCGAGGGCAACGGACCGGCCCCATCACCCGGCTCGACCGACCGCGATCCCCGCCCTCGCGGGGTACGGGCACAGCCTGTGAACCGGGCAGCTCGGGCATCTCGGCTTGCGGGCGACGCAGATCGTCCGGCCGTGGGCCTGGAGGAGGTGGCAGAACCGGACCTTGAGCGGACCGGGCACCAGGGGATTCAGATCGAATTCGATCTTGTCCGGATCCGTCTGTGCAGTCACACCGAGGCGCTGGGCCAGCCGACCGACGTGGGTGTCGACTCCGATGGCGGGCTCCCCGAAAGCGTTCCCCCGCAGGATGTTCGCAGTCTTGCGCCCCACGCCCGGCAGCGGCAGGAGCTCCTCGAGCGTCCGGGGCACATGGCCGCCGAACCGGGCGCCGATCGTCCGGCAACACTCCTGTATCGCTTTGGCCTTGTTCCGGTAAAAGCCCGTGGGGCGAATTTCCGCCTCGAGGACGGCCCGGTCCGCGCGGGCCCAATCCTCCGGCTTTCGATACTTTTCAAAGAGCGTTGCGGTGACCTGGTTTACCCGCTCATCGGTGCACTGGGCGGCCAGGATCAGGGCGATGAGAAGCTCGAGCGGCGTCGTGTAGTGCAGCGCCAGTCCGGCCCCCGGATACGTCCGGTCCAGCAGGCGGATGATCTCCCGGACCCGGCGCGCCTGCTGCCCCGGCGTCTCGAGGCGAGGGGACCGTCGGGCAGGCCGTCTCGCCTTCCCTGCCCTCACCTGGGCTGCTCGCCTCCCCACCCCCTGCGCTCCGCTCAGTGGTTGGTGGTTAGTGGTTGGTGGCTGGGGAGAGGCGGTTGCGACGGCTTCTGCGTCATTGTGTTCCATAACCATCAATCACTAATCACAAGCCACGTCCCTCATTCGGTCACCAGTCACTAATCACCAGTCACTAATCACCGTCTCTCAGGGTCGTTTGCGGGAGGGCTTGGCCTTCGGCCGCCGCGCCTTTGGTGCGGGCCGGCCTCCCCGCCCCGTCTTGCCTTTCAGCATCTGCAGGTTCCCCAAGAGCTGGTCAAGCTTGCGGTGAAGCTCTACCACCTCCTGCCGGCTCGGCGGCAGATACGAGCCAAGACCCTTCCGCAGACCCTCCTCCCACTGCCGGTATTTCTCCTCCAGCCGCTCCTGGAACTGCTCGGTCCGGCGGTTCCACTGCTCCAGCAGGCGCTGTCCTTCCTCCTTGGCCACGGTGCCCCGCTGAACCAGCTCGTCCACCATCCGCCAGGTCTGCTCTTGAAACTTGACGGCGGCCTCCGCGGAGGCGTTGACCGATTCGCGCAAGAGTCGGGTGAGCTGCTCCGTCCACTCCTTCATCACACTCCTCCCATCACCGGCGCTCCAAGGCGCGGCCCCCTCAGATCCCCAGCACCTTCGCGGCGCGGTTGACATCGCGTGGCTTGACCCAGCAGATGGCCCCGTAGCGGCCTGCCCCTGCCGAAACGGCATCTACGGCGGTCACGTTGATCTTCGCCGCCGCCAGTTTGCTCAGCCAGTCGAGGCAGGCGCCGACGCGGTCGTCCCCCTGGACGAGAAAACCGGTCTTCTTGGAACTGATTTTCCATTTCGCCCTCCGAGCCACCGCGACAAATGCGGCAGCATCGTCCGGGATGAAGTCGAGCTGCGCTCGCCGTCCCTGCGGGAACCCTGTAAAGGCCAAGAGATTGACCCCGTTGTCCCTCAGCACCGCAAGGATCTTGACCCCTTCCCCCGGCTTGTCGGGGACCTGAACGTAGAAGTAATCGACGCGCCGAATCATCTCTGCCATCGCCCCCTCCTTCGATCCGCCACTGGACCGCCCCTTCCCTCTACACGACAGGGTCTGCCTCGTCCCGCGCTCCCCCTGAGCCCCATTATCTGCTCAGGGCGGTGACACTCTCCGTGGTGTTAACTATTTGAAAAGACTGATTTGTCAGGTAGGTGCTCCCGATACCGGAATCCGGTACGGGTCAAGGCCGTCTCCGTCCATCCTCCAAGCGTCCCTGCGGTCAGTCAGATGTACAGCGAGCAGGTGGGTCAAACAACCCGGACGCTAGCATACTTGGGGCCCGGAGTCGCGCAAAATTGCGGGATGAAGCAGAATCGTGCCGGCTGCCGATAAAGCGCGCCCGGAGAAGGGCTACCGGTGAAGCGGAAGGACGGATGAAGGACTGAGGAGGAATGCCTCGGTGCGGAGGCGGTCCAGGAAGGTGCCGATCACGGCGACCTCGAAAGGACTCAGATTGAGGAATTGGTTGCCCATTCCGGTGACGGCGGCCGGCTGCCCGTCGCCACCCGACACCCACACGACCCGGGCGCGCAGAGCGAGCGGGTCGGACCCGCCCGGCAGGACGAATCGAAGTTCGATCTCCGTCCCCGGCGGGGGCGGCGCCTCCGCTGCGACGAACATCCCGCCCTGGCTGAGGTTGAGGCATCTGCCGCGCGCCACCCTGCCCGCGACCGCGTACTCTACGTCGAACTCGACCGGCGTCCGCTCATGCCCCCGGCTCCGGGCCTGCGAGACCCATTGCCGCACCAGAATTGAGTCTACGGGGAATTCAAAAGCCACCCCGTGCGGAACGGCGGCGCCCAGCAGCGTGCGGACCCGACGGTCCGTCCAAACCACGGTGCCGCGGACCGGCTCTTCCTGACAGACATGAATCAGGATGGAGACGCCCAGAGGAAGGGTCGCGGGCAACAGGCACGCGGCGCCGCCTGCCCCGATGTTCAGCGTGGTGCCGGTGATGGTCTTGGGGCCGCCTTTTCCGTAGCTACGGGCGGTGCACCGCACCGGCAGATAGGCGACAAAGCGCGGCCAGCGTCGGACCTTTTTGAAGTTCTGGTGCGGCACTATCTCTCTCACGCGTAACCTCCGGAAAAACAACAGGGAAGCAAGAAGCATGCCAGGCACGCCGAGCCGTGCGAGCGTCCTGGCCCTCTGCCCGGTCATCCACTTCCTGCACGACGGGTGCGACAATGCGATGTAGATTTCGGGTCCTGTCCGGAGGACATTTTGCATTGACATGGGGGCTATGTCGCCCGTAGCGTATCTGTGCACCCGCCGGCGAAGAGAGACGACGCGTTGACGCCACCCTGAATCCCGGGACCCTTGAAATGCGTCTAATGGTTAATGAAACTTCCTCATCTCCTCGGATGGACGCCTGGGGCTGGTAATGACCGTTCAGCCCAAAGTCAAGGGGCGGACAAAGGGAGGACTGCGGACGAGACCGGCCCCCACGGCAGGGGCGGTCCCGCCGCCCCCTGCCATGTCCGGGGACGCGGAAGACCGCGCCCTCGTCGAGCGGCTCAAGACGGGAGAGGAACAGGCCCTGGAGGCCCTCTACCACCGCTATTCGGCCCGGGTCTATCGGCAGGCCAGCATATTGCTCGGCAACGAGGCGGAGGCGGAAGAGATCACCCAAGAGGTGTTTCTCACCCTCTATACAAAGGCCAAAACGTTTCGAGGTGAGGCCGCCTTTTCGACCTGGCTGTACCGCCTCACCCTGAACGCCGCCCTGACCAGGCTCCGCCGCCGAAAGAAGGGCAAAGAGGTCTCCTACGAGGACTATCTGCCCCGGTATGAGCCGGACGGCCATCATCTCGGCGGCGAAGGGTCGGTGGTCGATTGGTCGCACGACGCCGAGAAACAGCTCGCGGGGAAAGAGCTGCAGCGTATCCTGCAGCAGGCCCTCGACCAGCTTCGCCCGATGGATAAGGCGGTCGTGGTGCTGAGTGATCTGGAGGGGGTCCCCAATCGGGAGATCGGGAAGACCCTCGGATTGAGCGTGCCGGCGGTCAAGACGCGGCTGCATCGGGCGCGGCTGTTCCTGCGGGGGAAGCTGGCGGTCTCCCTCGGGCATTCACCCTACTAGGGACTCGGACATGGCCAAGCGCAGCATAGTGGGCCGAGCACAGTCCGCGATCTGTCGAGAGATTACGGATCTGCTCGTGGACTACATGACAGGAGAGTTGGATCCCGAGACCCTCTCGGCCTTCGAAGAGCACCTGGCCCTTTGCCCGGATTGCGTCGCCTTCCTGAACACCTACAAGAAGACCGTGCAGGTCACCCGGTCCCTGCGCTACGGGAGCATCCCACCCGAGTTAAGAAAACGCGTGCACGAGTTCGTTCACCGGCGGATCAAGAAAGGGCGCCGGGGCCGCTGATCACTTGCGGTGCGCCGGGCCGCCCCGTCTCGTGATCACCCGATGGTTGAGCAGTCCGCGCATCTCCTTGCCTCCTCCGGTGTCTCATCGTATGTAACTGAAGGGTCCAAGAAGTCCTCGGGATGCTAGAGGTTACCCTCAACCACATCGGAAGAGGAGGCACGCCGTGAACGCCATCGCCGTGGTCCCCGGGAAAGCCGGAAGTCTTCATTTGCGAGAGCTGCCCAAGCCCTCGATCAAAGACATCCCCAATGGGCGTGGGGTCCTCGTGAAGATCCTGCAGGTCGGGGTGGACGGGACGGACAAGGAGATCAACGCCGCCGAATACGGCCAGGCTCCTCCGGGGGACGACTTCCTCATCATCGGCCACGAAAGCTTCGGCCGTGTGGAAGCCGTCGGACCCAATGTCACCGAGCTCGCACCCGGCGATTACGTGGCGGCCACCGTACGCCGGCCGGGCTCGAGCGTCTACGATCGGATCGGCACCTACGACATGACCACCGACGACACTTACTTCGAGCGCGGCATCAACCTCCGCCACGGCTTCCTCACCGAATACATCGTGGACGACCCGGAATACCTTGTGCGCGTGCCCGAGGGATTGAAGCACGTCGGGGTGCTGATGGAGCCGACCAGCGTGGCAGAGAAGGGCATCGTGCAGGCGTACGAGATCCAGCGGCGGCTGCGGGTCTGGCAGCCGCGCCGCGCGGCCGTCCTCGGCACGGGCCCGTTGGGGCTCATTGCCACGATCCTTTTGCGGCTGCGGGGTCTCGAGGTCGTCGCCCTGGGCCGTACCCGTCCGCCGTACCTGAACGCGCGGCTCATCGAGGAGATCGGGGCCCGCTACGTCAGCACCCAAGACCTCCCGCTGACGCAGGCATCGGCGCAGTACGGCCCGTTCGACCTCATCCTGGAGGGAACCGGGTTTTCTCCGCTGGTCTTCGAGGCGATGGAGGTGCTGGCGAAAAACGGCGTCCTGGTGATGCTCAGCGTCACCGGAGGCGACCGGAAAGTGGAAATCCCCGCCGACAAGATCAACCTGGGCTTCGTCCTGGGCAATAAGGTGGCCGTTGGCAGCGTGAATGCCAACCGCGAGTACTTCGAGCTCGGCGCCAAAGACCTCTCGCAGGCCGAGCTCGAGTACCCCGGATGGCTGTCCAACCTCCTGACGCATCCCGTAAACGGGCTGGAGAACTACAAGGAAATGATGCGACTCCTCACCGAAGAGAAGAACGCCATCAAGGTCTTCGTGGATGTCGCGAAGGGCTGAAGGGGATGGCCCATCGGTGAAGCCGTGCTGAGCGCGGGAGGGTGGTGGGACGGTCCGATGGCCGATGCACTGAGGCGTCACTGGCCCGAATACCTGATGGAGGCGGCTGGGCTTGGGATCTTCATGGTCTCGGCCGGCGTCTTCGGGACGATCCTCGAGTACCCGGGTTCTCCCGCCCACCAGGCCATCGGCGACCCGGTTCTGCGGCGGGTCCTGATGGGGATCGCGATGGGGCTGACTGCCATCGGGATCATCTATTCGCCCTGGGGCCAGCAGTCCGGAGCGCACATCAATCCGGCGGTCACCCTCACTTTTTTCCGGCTCAAAAAGATCCAGCCGTGGGACGCGTTTTATTACATCGCCGCACAGTTCGTCGGAGGGGTCGCGGGCGTTCTCCTGGTCGCAGTGTCCGTGGGCAATGCCTTCGCCTCTCCCCCCGTCAGCTTCGTCACGACGGTTCCTGGCGCTCAAGGGCCCGCGGTGGCATTCGTGGCCGAAGTGGCAATCTCTTTCCTGCTCATGTCCGTGGTGCTCGTCACCACGAACACCGAGACGCTGGCGCGGCACACGGGGCTATGTGCCGGGGCGCTGGTCGCCCTCTACATCATCGTGGAAGCCCCCGTCTCCGGTATGAGCATGAATCCGGCGCGCACCTTCGGGTCGGCCGTTCCGGCGCAGCTCTGGACCTCGCTCTGGATTTACTTTTCGGCCCCGCCGCTGGGCATGCTGCTGGCATCCGAAGTCTACCTGCGGCTCAGGGGGGCTCAGGCGGTCTTCTGCGCGAAGCTGCACCACGACAACGACAAGCGGTGCATCTTTCATTGCGGCTACGGGGAGCGCCGCGCGTAGACCGGCGATCGACCCGTGGCAGGGTGAAGAGGGGCACGCCCAAGACTCGGACCTCTCGGTTGATATTCGACAGTCGGGCGGTGGATAATGCAGGCCTCAGGGGTGGCACAGCGACGGTGGCGCCCGTGGACACCGAAGGAGGCATCATGGCTCGGGCAGACCATTTTGACGTGATGATCATCGGGACGGGCGCCGGCGGCGGGACCCTGGCCTACAGGCTGGCGCCCTCGGGAAAGCGGGTCCTGCTGCTCGAGCGGGGAGACTACGTCCCCCGCGAGAAGGACAACTGGGACACCAAAGCCGTCAACCTCCACGGCAAATATCAGACCAAGGAAGTCTGGTGGGACAAGGACGGCAACCCCCTGCATCCCCATACCAACTACTACGTCGGTGGCAATACCAAGTTCTACGGGGCCGCATTGTTCCGCCTGCGTCAGCAGGACTTCGGCGAGATCACACACGCCGGCGGCATCTCTCCCGCCTGGCCGATTACCTCTGAGGACATGGACCCCTACTACACCCAGGCCGAGCACCTCTATCATGTGCACGGCCTGCGGGGCGAGGACCCCACCGACCCGCCGGCCCGCGCGCCGTATCCGCATCCGCCGGTCAGCCATGAGCCACGCATCCAGCAGCTGAGCGACGACTTCGCCCGCCTGGGGCTGAAGCCGTTCCACGTGCCGATCGGCGTCATGCTGGACGAGACACACCCCCGAAAGAGCCGGTGTATCCGCTGCAGCACCTGCGACGGCCATCCCTGTCTCGTCTCCGCCAAGTCGGACGCGCAGGTCGTGTGCGTGGATCCTGCCCTGGAGCACCCGAACGTCACGCTGCTGACGAACGCCTACGTGTCGCGCCTCGAGACGAGCCCCACGGGTCGCGAGGTGACAAGGGTTCTTGTGCAGCGCAACGGCCAAATGGAGGAGTATTCCGCCGACATCATCGTGGTCTCCTGCGGCGCCATCAACTCCGCCGCCCTGCTGCTGCGCTCGGCCAGCGACACGCATCCGCGCGGCCTGGCCAACGGCTCGGATGTCGTGGGCCGCCACTACATGGGGCATAACAACGCGGTGATGCTGGCCCTCTCCCGATGCGCCAACCCGACCGTGTTTCAGAAGACCCTGGCGGTAAACGACTTCTACTTCGGAACCAAGGAATGGCCGTACCCGATGGGCCACATCTCCTTCGTGGGAAAGACGGACGCGCACACGCTGGCCTCCGGGGCGCCGCGGATCGTTCCGAACTGGACGCTCGAGCTCATGGCCAACCATTCCCTCGATTTTTGGCTGACGTCCGAGGACCTGCCGGACCCGAACAACCGCGTCACGTTGACTCCCGACGGGCAGATCGTCCTCGCCTACACCCCGAATAACCTCGAGGGGCATGTGCGGCTGACGGAGACGCTCAAGGGCCTGCTCAAGCATGCGGACTGCCACGAGGGCCTGATTCCCATGAACTTCTTCGTCGGCCAGCGCATCCCGCTCGCGGGGGTCGCGCATCAGTGCGGCACGGTTCGCTTCGGTCGCGACCCCAAGACCTCGGCGCTTGACACGAACTGCAAGGCCCATGAGCTGGACAACCTGTATGTGGTGGACGGCAGCTTCTTCCCTGCGAGCGGTGCGGTGAATCCCGCCCTCACGATCATGGCCAACGCGCTACGCGTCGGGGATCATCTGCTCACGCGCCTGCGCTGAAGGAGCGAACGATGCCACGTCCTCGGCCACATTGGAAAATTGCCACAGCACTGCTGATCCGCGTTGTCCTCGTGCTGGCGCTGGTCCTGCCGGCGATGGGGGCGCAGCACGCGGCGCCGCAGCCCCTGGTGGCGACCGTCGGTGCCGTGGGGATGACCGTCGCAGACATGGATCGGGCTGTTGACTTCTACGCGCAGGTCCTCACGTTCGAGAAGGTCTCGGACGTGGAAGTTGCGGGTCCCGGCTTTGAACACCTGCAGGGTGTCTTCGGGCTTCGCATGCGGGTCGTGCGCATGCGGCTCGGGGACGAGTTCGTCGAGCTGACCGAATATCTGGCGCCCAAGGGACGGCCGATGCCGGTGGAGACCCGCAGCAACGACCGCTGGTTTCAGCACATCGCCATCATCGTCAGAGACATGGGCCGCGCCTATGAGCGGCTCCGCCAGCACAAGGTCCCGCACGCCTCTTCCGGGCCCCAGCGGCTCCCCGACTGGAACCCCAACGCGGGCGGCATCCAGGCCTTCTACTTCAGGGACCCTGACGGACATTTCCTGGAAATCCTCCAGTTCCCTCCCGATAAAGGGGATCCCAAATGGCGTGGCCCGTCGGACAAGCTTTTTCTCGGCATCGACCACACGGCCATCGTCGTCGCCGACACCGACGCCAGCCTGAAATTCTATCGCGACGCCCTCGGGCTGAAAGTCGTCGGCGAGAGCGAGAACTACGGCATCGAGCAGGAGCACCTCAACAACGTCTTCGGCGCGCGGCTGCGCATCACGACGCTGCGCGCCGCAGCGGGACCCGGCATCGAATTGCTCGAATACCTGACGCCCCGGGACGGCCGCCCGATGCCGGCGGACGCGCGGCCCAACGACCTGATGCACTGGCAGACGACGCTCACGGTCCGGGACGCGGAGGCGGCTGGCCGACGCCTGCGAAGCGCCAGGTTTGCCTTTGTCTCGCCCGGAGCCGTTGCGATCCCGGAGGGTAAGCTCGGGTTCTCGAGAGGCTTCTTGGTGCGGGACCCGGACGGACACGTCATGCAGGTGGTGGAGAAGTGACGCGGGCCCGTCGCGTCGGAACCGCATGAGGAGGGCGCTCGTGGAGAGTGCGATCGACCGGCGCATGACAGACGAGTGGCTCGAAGCCGACGGGCTGGGCGGCTTCGCCTCGGGGACCGCCGCCGGCATCCGGACGCGGCGCTACCACGGCCTCCTCCTGCCCGCGACGACCCCGCCGACCGGCCGCGTCCTCCTGGTGAACGGATTGGAGGTGTGGGTCGAGACCCCGACCGGTCGCTTCGCCCTCTCCTCTCAGCGGTACGCCCCCGGGGTCGTCCATCCCGACGGCGCCGGCCGGATCGTGTCCTTCGAGACGAACCC
>Ga0209619_10002161_pt1 | contig 14232 bp, 16 predicted proteins | sample Rifsed16ft3_FD_184011 | JGI IMG/M metagenome (GOLD analysis project Ga0209619, IMG submission 184011) | Soil microbial communities from Rifle, Colorado, USA - sediment 16ft 3 (version 2) | ecosystem: Environmental > Terrestrial > Deep subsurface > Rock core/Sediment | place: Rifle, Colorado... | reverse complement strand
CCTGGGGCTGGAGAAGGTCCCAAGGGTTCTGGAGTTCACAGATTAAAGCGGTACGCGAGCTGGGTTTAGACCGTCGTGAGACAGGTCGGTCCCTATCTGCCGTGGGTGGACGATATTTGAGGAGATCTGTCCTTAGTACGAGAGGACCGGGATGGACGTACCTCTGGTGAACCAGTTGTCGTGCTAACGGCATCGCTGGGTAGCTATGTACGGAAAGGATAAATGCTGAAGGCATATAAGCATGAAGCCAACTCCAAAACTAGATATCGTTTTCCTTTATAGGAAGAGAGACACCTTGAAGATTACGAGGTTGATAGGCCAGAGGTGTAAGTATAGTAATATACTCAGCTGACTGGTACTAATTAGTCGAAAAGCTTGACTTTTTATTTTTATTCATACAAAGAGTCAATTGTTACCGTTAAGTTATTCATTATCTATATTTTTTCCGGTGGGCATAGTAAGAATGAAACACCCGTTCCCATTCCGAACACGGTAGTTAAGGTTCTTACGCTGATGGTACTGGTGAAAGCTGGGAGAGTAGGTTACTGCCGGGAATAATTAAAAAAACCCGTCTCGAATTTTCGAGATGGGTTTTTTATTTAATTAAGCAAATTTTTTTATACTTTAAATAAATTTTAAGATGCTGTGGTATGCTTTCAAAAGACGATATTTTTAAAGAATATCTAACATCGAAAAAATTAAAGTTTACGTCTGAAAGACAGGCGATACTGAATCGTGTGTTTGAAAACCACAAACATTTTGAGGCAGACGAATTATTGGTCGATCTTAGACTTAACGACATGAAAATTTCAAAGGCTACAATTTATCGTACTTTAGCCTTGCTCGTAAAAAGTGGCTTATTAAGAGAAGTTATTTTTGGTGAAAGACATGCACATTATGAACACGTATACGGCCACGAACACCATGACCATTTAGTATGCAATAATTGTGGAAAAATAATTGAATTTACAGAACACAGGATAGAAAAGCTTCAGGAAGAAGTTTGTAGAAAGAATAAATTTAAGGCAGATACTCATCGTTTACAAATCCAGGGTTTGTGTGAAGATTGCCGGGAAAAGAACGAAAAAGCAGTGGGATAAAAATATTATTGAGACGGGGGTATAATTATGTCACGCGTATGTGAATTATGTGGGAAAAAAACTCAGGTTGGAAATCAGATAGAACGGAGAGGATTGGCGAAGTGGAAGGGTGGCGTTGGTAGGAAAATTACCGGCAAAACAAAAAGAACGTTTAAGCCGAATTTACAGATGGTGAGGGCTAAGATTGGCGGATCTGTCAAGAGAATGAAGGTTTGTACTCGCTGTATTAGCGCCGGTAAAGTAGTAAAGGCGCCATCATAGAAGCAAAGTTACACTGCTATCTTTCTATGAAAATTGATAAAAAGACTATTGAATACATTGCAAATCTTTCCCGGATTGAACTTTCCGATCAGGAAAAAGAAGTGTTTATTCACCAGCTCAGTGATATATTGTCATATATAGAAAAACTGAACAAATTAAATACTGAAGATGTTAAACCAATGGCATACTCCATAAATACAACCAATGTATTTAGAGAGGATACATTGGAACCGCCAATATCAAGAGAAGATGCCCTAATCAACGCTCCTTCCACTATGGGTGTTTTTTTTAAAGTACCAAAAGTAATTGAATAAAAATATTCAGATAATAAGAGAAGCATCTTTGAGACTCTTAGGATTTACCGCACTCCAAATAAAAGAAAAAATATTATCCAGAGAAATACAAGCAACCGAACTTGTCGGGAAGCTATTTAAATGGATAAAAGACATTGAACCGAATGTTCAGGCCTTTATAACAACGTGCGAAAAAGAGGCCTTAGAAAAAGCTGTAGAAATTGACAAAAAGATTGGGAATCGCCAGAAGGTAGGATTGCTTGCAGGCATTCCGATCGCCGTTAAAGATAACGTCTGCACAAAAAATTTAACCACTACCTGTGCTTCAAAGATCCTTCAAAATTTCACCCCCCCTTATGATGCCTTTGTTGTTAAACGTCTGAAAGAAGAAGATGCCATAATTATAGGCAAAACGAATTTAGACGAATTTGCAATGGGGTCATCTACAGAAAATTCTGGTTATAAAATAACACGCAATCCCTGGAGTCATGAATGTGTTCCCGGTGGATCCAGTGGTGGTTCAGCCGCAGCAGTAGCTGCAGACTTCTCATTTATGTCTCTGGGGTCTGACACTGGCGGTTCTGTTCGACAACCAGCGGCTCTTTGTGGTGTTGTGGGTATAAAGCCGACGTATGGCAGGGTGTCACGATATGGGCTGATCGCCTTCGGGTCTTCCTTAGACCAGATAGGCACTTTTACGAAGGACGTAAAAGATGCAGCACTCCTATTGCAGGTAATAGCCGGGTATGATTCGTACGACTCGACTTCTGCGCAGGTATCCGTTCCAGATTATTTGTATGGAATTGATTCAGGCGTTAAGGGATTACGGATTGGTATCCCTAAGGAATATTTTGCAGGCGGCTTGAATACAGAGGTCTGTAAGGCAGTAAAGGATGCCTTGAAGCTATATGAAAAGCTTGGTGCAACGGTTGTCGACATATCCCTGCCGCATACCGAGTATGCCGTTGCTGTTTATTATATTGTTGCAAATGCAGAGGCAAGCTCTAATTTAGCCAGATATGACGGTGTGAAATATGGTTATCGGACGAGCGAATCACGCGGAATAATTGACATGTATTGCCGTACTCGTTCAGAAGGATTCGGTAATGAAGTCAAACGCCGTATTATGCTGGGAAACTATGCACTGAGTTCCGGCTATTATGACGCATACTATATGAAGGCATCGAAGGTAAGAAATCTAATAAAAACTGATTTTGATGCTGCCTTTGAAAAGGTGGATTGCATAATGTGCCCAACGTCTCCTGTTCCTGCCTTTAAAATTGGGGAACGCGCTAATAAACCTTTAGAAATGTATCTTTCCGATATCTACACCATTCCGGCTAATCTTGCAGGCATTCCGGGTATTTCCATTCCTTGTGGATTTTCAAAAACAGGGTTGCCTATTGGAATGCAAATCCTTGCAAAACATTTTGAAGAGAAAAAAATCTTACAAATTGCATATGCTTTTGAACGAGAGACTGATTTTCATTTGAAGAAGCCTCCACTAAAAAGTTCATCCGTGTAAGTGTGATTAAATTATAAATGGCCACAGAAACACAGAGCCTCAGGTAAAACTTTCTGACTGGGTGTCTTGGTGGCAAAAAGAAATTGCTGAAGGTTGTTAATATGGAATACGAAGTTGTTATCGGTTTAGAAACTCATGCAGAACTAGCCACAATAACCAAGTTGTTTTGTGGATGCAGTACGAAATTTGGCGCCGAACCTAATACGCATGTGTGTCCAATTTGTCTTGGTATGCCAGGGGTTTTACCGGTTATGAATAAAAAGGCATTTGAATATGCATTAAAGGCAGCAGTTGCTTTGGATTGTGAGATTAACCGCTTCACGAATTTCGACAGAAAAAGTTATTATTATCCCGATTTGCCTAAAAATTACCAGATATCACAAAATTATTATAATCTGGGTGTCGATGGGTATATGAATATGAGCGTGAATGGGTCAATAAAAAAGATTCGCATCCATAATGTCCATCTGGAGGAAGAGGCGGGCAAACTTATCCATCCGGAAGAATCAGGGGCTGATTACAGCCTTGTAGACTTCAACAGGGCTGGTGTCCCGTTGCTTGAGATTGTTTCGTATCCGGATATGAGAACTGTGGATGAAGTGGAAAGCTATATGCAGACCTTGAGGAAGATACTTTTATACACAGAGATTTCCGATTGCAAGATGCAGGAAGGTTCTCTCCGGTTCGAGGCGAGTATTTCACTGAGGAAAAAAGGGTCTGACAAGCTCGGCAACAGGGTCGAAATAAAAAATCTTAACTCGATGAAGTCTGTTATAAAGGCCATTGAATACGAGGCAATCAGACAGTCTGAATTACTGGACAGGGGAGAATCCATTGACAGGGAAACCAGATTGTGGGATGAGGTGGGCGAGAAAAGCCAGCGGATGCGTTCAAAGGAAGAATCTCAGGATTACCGCTATTTCCCTGAGCCAGACCTTTTGCCTGTCCTGATTGATGAAAAGTGGCTGTCTGCAATAAAAAATTCTATACCCGAACTTCCACTGGCAAGAAAACAGAGGTTTATTGAGGCATGTAAACTCTCAGATTATGACGCCGGTATCCTTACAGAAGAAAAGGTGCTTGCTGATTTCTTTGAGGAATGCGTGAAAATTCTGGATCGTCCCAAGGCCTTTTCTAACTGGATAATCAATGATTTATTGAGGGAAGTAAAGGACAGAAAATTGGACATCAGCAATCTGCCAATTAAACCCGGGCAATTGGCAGCGTTAGTTGAAATCATTGAGAAAGGCACCATCAGCAGTACCATTGCAAAAGAAGTTTTTTCTGAGATGATTCAAACGGGCAAAGAACCCCAGAAGATTATTGAAGAGAAAGGAATGGCGCAGATCAGCGATGAGGGGTTGATTGAATCGGTAATTGATAAAGTGATAGCAGGCAATCCCAGTGTAATAGAAGATTATAAGAAGGGGAAAAAGAACGCCCTTGCCTTTCTGGTAGGACAGGTAATGAAAGAAACCAAGGGCAAAGCAAACCCAAAAATAGTGAACGAGATGTTGGTGAAAAAAGTTGGTGTATGAATTTTGAGTATGGCATAATCTAAAAGGTCTTACCTGGAGCATAATTTTCATGCCCAGGACCTTATGCCAAGAATAAAGACCCGTCCCCATTTCCACATGTATAACGCTCCCCAAATAAATGGCAAAAAGCGATAAATGCCTCATTCTACACAAATCGATATTACCTGTAGTATTGCTATTGCTGGCTGGTTGTACGCCAGTTATATCCAGGCAACTTAGGGAACAGGGAAGACCAGATATCTCTTTTAAAGAAATATTAAATGCCTCTGAACGCTATCAAGGTCAAATGGTTATCTTGAGTGGAATTATTATAGAGGCCAAAAATACCGAAGAAGGGACATTGTTTGAGATATTACAAAGTCCTGCTGGGTTCCGGGGAGAACCCAAAGATACTGACAAATCGGAGGGAAAGTTTCTGGTGCATAATGATAGCCATCTTGATTTAAATATCTATACGAAAGGGCGATCTGTTACCGTTGCAGGGCAGATACAGGGGAAAAGGGTGCTGCCTTTGGGAGAAACAGAGTACACCTATCTACTGATACGCACGAAAGAAATATATCTTTGGCCGATTCTCAGAGGGCATCATCCTTATAGCTATTATTCCTTTGAAAGGTATTATTGGTGGCGGGGAAGCCTTTTGCATCGCAGCATTATACCGAAGAAATCTCACGCAACTCCAAAGAAGTAATATTGAAAAACAAATCGTTTTGGGCTCGAACTTAAAGTTTCGAGCGGCCTCGCTTGTTTAAGAAAACGAACAGGCGGCACATAAGCTTGTAAACCAGCCCGGAGAAGGCGGCCAGCCAGGCCAACAGCGCTATGTATACAAAATAGCGCGGAATTACCTGCAGAAACTCCAGCTCCATCGCCCGTGCCATCTGGAATGTACAAGCAGTATACATGCCCAGAGGGAAGATCGCTCCCCAATATAAGGGGTCGTACCTCAGTGGGAATCGCTTGTAGACATACCTCCACGTGGCCAGAATGAAGAGCATGGGAATCCACCACGTCCCAGTCGCCCAAAAAAACACCGTGAAACCTTTCAGGAAGGGAAGCAGCGACCGAAGGAATGGAGCGTCTGGCGCGTTGGCAATCAGCAGAGAACCGGCCAGTGTAGAGATGGCCATTGCCCCCATGTTTATCCAGTAGGGCGGCGACAGGTCACCGGGGGAAAACTTGAAGAACGTGTAACGGTAGAAAATGAGGGAAATCATCCAGATGTAAAGCATACCGCCCCACAGCCACATAGACAGGGCAAAGAAGTTTACCTCAAGCTTGTAAGGCTGTTTCCAGTGTGAGGCTATGAGGGCGCTCAGGACTGAGATCGACTGGGTGGAGACAACAGCAAGCAGCCACGCACCGGTGATGCCCTCGTCCAGAGAGGGCTTATTCTCCTTAATGGTAAAGGCGGTGAAAATGGTGTAGGTCAAACCTATCCAAAGAATGATTCCCAGTACCCATAAAAATGTTGCTGCATGGTAGTTCCCTGAGATCAGCACGAACTGGCTGCCGAGAACGCATGATCCGGCAATGGACGTGAAGAAACCAGGTCCACGCTTGTGGTCGACCATGTCGCTGAAGAACTGGCTCGTGAACCAAATGACTCGCAGCACGTTCAGGAACCATAAGACCAGGTAAGTAACGATATTCAGCCAGAACAGGGCAACAGCTACAAGCGGCATCCCTAGCAAATAGGCTGCAATGGAAATAATACCCGTGGCCATAACCATTGCAAAATAGGCCGGAGACAAATCCTTTACACCCTCTTTCAAGCCATTCAGGAGCAGTGAATAATCGGACTTTTGGTAATCTTTAGGTTCTGGGAAAATAGCCATGATCTACCTATAAGGTTATTGGTAACAGTTCAGCGCACCGCAGAGATCGCATAACAATCCCCAAATCCCCCTTTGTTAAGGGGGACACCCGAAACAATCCCCCTTAGAAAAGGGGGACTAAGGGGGTTGTCACTCTGCGTTCTTCACGCACTTTTGCGGTGAACAGTTACGGTTATTGATAGTGGAGATGAAGAACTTTTAAAATTAGGCCTTCGGCAGCGACTTTTAGCTCCCCTCTAGAAAGAGGGGCTGGGGGTGTGTTGCGGCAAACTTACACACCCCTTTATCCCCTCTTTTTAGAAGGGAATCACAAAAGATTCGTCCTCGTGTAAACGGGGATTGAAATTCCTTAGCATAAAATTGGCCGTCGCACTTTTCTTGTCGGTTGCATTGCATTGTTAGGTTGGTCTCTGTTTTAATTTTATATCCAAATAATTAAGATGCGACCCTCGATATCCCTGAGCCGTGATTTCAGGATTGATCACGCTATGTTGGCATGCTGCAACATAACTTATTTGCCTTCATTAAGTATTCTATTAATCCAATATCTCGGCTCACGATGGAGATGTGAAACTGCCACAACTATAATTGTATCGGCATCAACACCATAAATAAGTCCGTATGGAAATCTTGAAAGCAGGCAGCGCCTGAGATTAGGCTCGATCTCCGGACATGACAATGGATAACTAACTATCCTTCTAACAACCCTGTCTAAATCATCAAGAAATTGTGTACCCAGACCGAAAGATTGGGAATCATACCATACAACTGCGTCGTCAACCTCTGATTGTGCTGGTTTTAGAAAGCGAATGTTCATCTGGCTCGATGTTTGCTCATCACCTTTTCATAAGAAACTGTCTCTAATTTGCCTGCCTTGTATGCCTGCCAGCGATTCCTTGCTTCTTCAGCCCAGATACGGTCGATTTCCGGGTCTGGCCTGTCAAGCTGCGTTAGGATTGAATCGACAAGTTTAAGCTTCTCGGTATCCGACAAAGACCGTATTTTTGCCTCAAGCTCTTTGTTAATCGTTGCCATAGTCTTTCTCCTTTCTTATACCTTATATTATAAAACTATTTCGGCCCGTTGACCCGCCACATGCTGTGGGTGATGCCATGGTTGATTAGTGATGCGCAAAATAAATTTGATACAAACCGTTAATCCACTTAATCAGTCCTTCCTTCCGACTTGTTCGGGTTAGGTTATTATCTGTCTTAATTTTATATCCACCATTATTTAATAATTAAGATGCGACCCTGGATATCCCCATTAATAATTAAGATGCGACCCTGGATATCCCCATTTTATGTTCTTCTCTTTTTGTATTTCACCACAGGTTCTAATAATGTCAGTTGTTGTGAATGAACTGGCTTCATCGCTTTAATAAATTCGTCCCACTTGTCAAGTTTTATGTTCAAGTTGTATCTCTCATTTATTTCGTCAAGTTCATCTTTAATTTTCAGTCCTGAAAATTGCATTGAAAGTTTTAGCAAGTCAATTCGCATTAAGATGTCTTTTGTAAAAGTCCGCTTTGCATCTGAAAAAGTAATAGCTTGAAGAAACTCTTTTGTCTTGTCACAATTCAAAAGTATAAGAGTGTAAGCAGCAAATTCTAATTTGTCGAAGCCAAGCAAATAACAAGTGTCGTCAAGCATAATCGGCTTTCTGTTTTGTGGTAATACTAAATTGAAAAAATAATTTTTGTATAAACCTGAAATGGATATTTTATAAGGTGCAAATGAGTAATCGCCAATTCCGAAAATGGAAAAGTCAGGCTTGTTGTTGTAGATACTTGATTTGCGTAAATCAAATTGAGATTTGTTCTTGTGTAAATAGTTGAATGTTTTCGGAAATTCTTTTTTGATAAACGAAGTGTCTTGCCCAACTTTTTTCTGTGTGATGATTGTAAATTTTCTTGTCTTGTCAATAACAGTTTGTTTGAGGTCTGAACTTTTCAGCACTCCGTAAACCAAATCTTCTTCAAGATTAATTTCCTGTTGAAGTCCGTTTACAAAATGTCCGTTCACTCTGTCTAACTCCATAATTGAAGAACAATCGTGTTTTATACCTTGTCGCCACTCGAAAGGAGAAACTCCGTCAATGTCGTTGCTGTGTTTATAGCGTTCAATATCTGAAACAAATTTGTACTGCACCCAACCAAATTTGTTTATCAGTTTAGAGTGATTGTAAAAATTGAATTCGTTGCAAACGAATTCGGGAGTTTCATTGAGTTTGCAATAAAGCAATGATGCTTCAACTGAAACATTAAACTCTTTCTTACTGTCAATAGTTAGTTTTTGTAAGTCAGAAATTTTGTAGCTCCGTTGCTTTTGGTCGAACACAACATTTTTGATAACCGAATTTTTTACAAGGAAAGCAAAGTATCCATTTGAATTTTGGAAAGCATCAAACATCATTAAAGTAATGTATTCGCCAATGTCAAAATTTCCTTTGCCCGTTATTGCATCTAAACCGCTATGGTTTTTAAAGTTTGATTTTGTTGGAAGGTTGCCCGATTCTAAACTACTTAGCTTTGAGTTGGTAACCCAAGGTGGATTTCCGATTACTAAAATTTCTTCTTTTGAATGTTCTTTTGAAATTTGTTTGAAGTCAAAATCGAAAACATTAAAGTGGCTAATTTCAATTTCGGGTTTTCTTGCATCAGGATTGTCAATAAAGAATTGAAGAATATTGAACTTGGTTTCCAACACATAAGGTTTGTAAATCTCTACTGCAAATATTTTTTCAATTCGTTTGAATGTGCTTAGAGAAGCAATAACAAAATTTCCTTTTCCGCAAGTTGGCTCAATTATGATTTTAGGATCGGATGAACCTTGTTTCAAAAATTTAGCAACTTTAGTTGCTAAATCAGAATTGGTTTGAAAGTCACCGTATTCATCTCTATCAGGTTCTTCAACTAAATTTTCTGTCGAACAGATAATTTCTTTAAGTGCCTCAAACTCCACCTCACTATCAAAAAAATGTTTGATGCCGCAGGCATCAAACATTTTTTGATTAGCAGTTTCAAGTGTTGTTGTTCTGTTCAGCTTCTTGCGTAAGAAATCTGAAACCTGATGAGTAATATTTGCTTCAAATACTTTCATCATTTAGGTTTATTATAACTAACTATTTTGGAAATTCCTGGAATATCTTCAGACAATGTTACAATTTTTTGATATTGTAATCTCCATTGCAAAGCATTGGAAATAGTTAAATACCCTTGTTCTGGTGGTGTCTGTATAATTTGTTCAGCTAATTTTGCTAAAGTTATTTCGTCCGCAGGTATATTCTTGTCATTGAGATAAGCTATGATGTCAGCTTCATTGGCTTTGTCTTTAACCATTTCTCTCAAACGGAAAGTTGTTGTGTAGTCAGCAGTTCGTTCTTTTGAAACGAATGAACAACTAACAAAATTCAAAGTTGCAGTTTTGGTTTTGGGGTTATCTGATTTGTCATAAACAAATACAAGAAGGTTGTAACCAAGTCCAAAGATTTTCTGCTTTGCATCTTTAAAAGGACAAGAAGATTGAGGTTGTTTTATTGATGTTACTTTGATGTCTGTTAAAATGTCTGCGGAGGGTAAGTCAACACCGCTTGCGGAAGAGCCAATTGTAACTTCATATTTATCATTTAAGTGCTTTTGAAATTTTTGTTCAATGAGTGTTCCAACGGCTTTACCGTCAGTAACTCCGAAAAGTTCTTTATGTTGAAATTTAGATTGAGCAACACAAAAATATTGAGCTTCTTTAATCAGTTTCGCTATGGTTAATTTTTGCTTCATTGTTTATCTAAAAAATATGTCGGTAAGGTAGCGATTAAAAGTATGAGTTCGTGTTTGTCGAGTCGAAAAGTCAGTGAGATTTTGTACACAACTGTTTGAACTTTTGCAGTCAGTTCGATTGAAACACTGTCGCCAATAGAGCGAGGTTAAAGGGTCACATCTTAAATAAATATTTATATTTTGTGTTGTCCATAATTATAGTGATTTTTAATTTTTCTTTTCGCTTTAAATTAACAGAAGGGATAGGCTTTGTAAACTGGAATTTTTCGATAGTATCCTCGGTGCAGCAATTTCAGTTTCGTTGTGTGAAGCGAAGCGCACCCAACGAATTACTTAAAATCTCTTCTTTAATTTTGCTATTCATACACACGATATTGCTATGCGTCTTAAGCCAGCGCCATGAATTGGCGCTTGGAGATCATAAATTATTAATTCTATAGTATTTTAAACCGCATCTTACTTATACTTTCCTAATACCTTTTCCAAATCCTTAGCTTTTACACGTTTTTGTTTATAAGCTTCATGTCTTCTCAGGGCTTCCTGTTCCCATATCGATTCTATATCAGGATCGGGCTTCTCTAAACTTGCCATTAATCCATCAATTAAATAAGATCTCTCTACTGCTCGCAACTTTAAAGCATCTTCTAATAATGTTTCACGAGGTGTCATTTATTAGCCTCCAAAATTATTTAAAGTGTATCAAAGAAATAATCCCCTAAACCCCCGCCCTGTTTCTCGTAAAATATTCGACCTTCTTCTAAGTCTTTTACCGCGGAAATGAGGATTTGAATTTTCATTCAAATTGCTTCCTGAGATTCTTTTTCGCAATATCCCAATCCACAACTTCTTCAATACCATCATTCATTCTCTTTTCGGTTTCCCCAAGGGCAGCTTCATGCCATGCAGGCGAATCATACTTTTCTTCATCACTACTTAAATCTTTCCAAAGGGCTTCCATGACTCTTAGCTTATCAATGTGAGATAATTGTTTAATTTCCTGTAATATCCCCATCTTTTTCCCTCTCCGTCTAAAAGTTGCGTAAAGTTGGGTTGAACGGAAGTGAAACCCAACACCAACCGTTCACAGCACGCAATAATCTTTTTAGGTTTCACGCATCAACCCTTACTACCGGGACTGCGAACTGCCCATGTAGTTCCCGTTCCTATCCCAATAAATAGTCATATTGCCAATGCTTGTGGTACTAGGGCCGCATCTTAAATAATAAATATTGATATTTTCTATTGCAGTATATTGTTTTTATGACTTGTCTTTTTGCTTTAAATTAACAGAAGGGATAGGCTTTGTAAACTGGAATTTTTCGATGGTATACTCGGTGCAGCAATTTTAACGAAATATAAACAGATGAATGCTGAGTTGGTGCGGAGCAGCATTGTCCGGTTAGATTTCTGCGCGTTTTATTCCATTGCTCGAAAGCTGTCATTCCCGCATGTTTTTAGCGGGAATCTAGGATGGACGAACCTCTGGATACCCGATAAAAGCATTCGGGTATGACAAAAGCCGGTGCAGGCAAATTCCTAACCGGACAATGCTGGGTGCGGAATAAAAAATTGAGTGATACGATAATAAATTTGAAGAAACGGTTGTTTAATATTTAACCTAAAAATTGCAGTCGGACGCAGATAAATGTGAAATGTACATGGTAGGGGTTTAAGATTTTAAACCCTTACAGATATCTGTATTAATCTGTGTCCAATTACAGAATTTAGGTTTAAAATGTGGTGGTTCATGGTCGTTGTAGTTCATAAAGATTACGATTCCAAAGAATCTGGAAATTTCGGGCATTGCAATCTCCTCAAACCCTTATTACAATATTTCTTGACTTTTTCTGTGATTATAACTACCTTAATTAAGCTAAATCAAGGGAAATACTTAGCCACAGGACGCTGAGGATGCAAAGAAACAAATACAAAATATATTTTATGGATTTTTTACTAGGACGCAGATAAACACAGAAAACACGGATTGTTTATAAGGTAGGGGTTTAAGATTTTAAACCCCTGCAAATATCCGTGAAAATCTGTGTCCTATCTAACAGGATTGGTGTTTAGTATGAAAACAAAGAATGATATACGGACGCAAATTCTATCAAAGGTAAAAAAGGTCGTTGTCAAGATAGGTACGGGCGTGCTCACTACCGATGATGGGTATGTGGATAGGGAGCAGATACGGAGACTCGCCGGGCAGGTCGTTGAATTGAAAAAGATGGGCTACGATGTGGTTGTGGTGAGTTCCGGCGCAATTGGCTCTGGCATGGGAGAACTGGGCATCGAGAAAAGACCTTCCACTTTACCAGAGTTACAGGCAGTTGCTGCGATAGGCCAGAGCAAATTGATTGGGGCATACGACGAGTGTTTCAAGCTTCACGGTTACCATGCGGCACAGATACTCCTTACCCGTGAGGACTTTGAAGACCGCCAGAGGTATCTGAATACCTGCAATACGATCCATACGCTGTTTCAGATGAATGCCATTCCTGTCGTAAACGAGAATGACACGATTTCCGTGGATGAAATCAAGTTCGGTGATAACGATGCGCTTTCCGCGCTGGTGACGAACCTGCTGAATGCAGAGTTGCTCATTATCCTCTCTTCCGTTGACGGGTTGTATGATAGATTTCCAACGGCAAAAAGCAAGGCAACCGTTATTCCCATTGTAGAAAATATTTCTTATGAAATTAAGCAACTGGCATTTGATTCGAAGACTGCAAGGGGGGTGGGCGGCATGCAGACCAAGCTGGAGGCGGCATCCGTGGTAATAAATGCAGGTGAAGCGGTGATTATTGCTAATGGACGAATGGATAACGTATTGAAGAAGATTGTGCAGTGTGAGAACGTTGGCACTCTGTTTCTCCCAAAAGAGGAAAAGCTAACTAGCCGCAAGAGATGGATTGGATACACAATCAAACCAAAGGGAAAAATATATGTCGATGATGGCGCCGTGCATGCCTTAGCAGAGAAGGGGAAAAGCCTGCTTGCCTCTGGCATTGTAGCGGCGGAAGGATCTTTTGGTAAAGGCGACATTGTTTCGGTCTGTAAAAAAGAAGATAGGACAATTTTTGCCAGGGGTCTAACAAACTATTCTTCCGAAGAGATAGAGAAGATTAAAGGATGCAGTACCTCCAGTATCGCAAAGGTGCTGGGGTATAAGTTGTACGATGAGGTTATTCATCGGGATAATATGGTCATTTTGTAAAGACGTAAACAATGTCTTTACAAAATGTATAAGTTATAAAACGAGGCCGACGGGACTCGAACCCGCAACATCCAGATCGACAGTCTGGTACTCTAACCAATTGAGCTACGGCCCCTGAATTTAATTATTTTCACTCTTGTTTACAGACAATGGTGGGCGATATAGGACTCGAACCTATGACCCCTTGCTTGTAAGGCAAGTGCTCTAGCCAATTGAGCTAATCGCCCGTAAGAGATTTCAAAGTATATCATCTCATTTTTTATGAGTCAACAGAATTCTAACGTTTCCATGTGATTGGCAAAAAGAGAAGTATCAAACTGTAAATTTCCAGCCTGCCCAAAAGCATACAGAAACTTAATATCCACTTACCGGCATATGTCATATCACTAAAATTAGCCATTGGACCAACCTTCGCTAATCCTGGTCCACAGTTTGCCATACAGGTAGCTACAGCAGAAAAGGCGGTGATTATATCTGTGTTTAATGCAATGAGTGCCAGGGAACAAACACCAAAGAATCCCAGATACACGACAAAGAATACAGAACACTCCGTAATAATTTCTTCGCTTACCGATTCGCCGTTCAGCTTTACATGTTTTACCATGCGCGGCCTTAAAATCCTGCCAAATTCCCGCATGCTCGATTTCAGCAACAATAATATTCTCACGCATTTTATACCGCCGCC
>Ga0209619_10002155_pt1 | contig 14247 bp, 12 predicted proteins | sample Rifsed16ft3_FD_184011 | JGI IMG/M metagenome (GOLD analysis project Ga0209619, IMG submission 184011) | Soil microbial communities from Rifle, Colorado, USA - sediment 16ft 3 (version 2) | ecosystem: Environmental > Terrestrial > Deep subsurface > Rock core/Sediment | place: Rifle, Colorado... | reverse complement strand
CGCCCACCCGCCGCCACTTCGCCCCCTCGTGCGACAACACGGAGTGTCCCCATGGTAACCGCCATCGTCCTGCTCGACGTCGACCGCGACCAGATCAACCCCGTTGCCGAACAGCTGGCCGACCTTCCCGGCGTCACGGAGGTGTACTCGGTGGCCGGCCGATACGATCTCGCCGCGATCATCCGGACCCGCACCAATGACGAGCTGGCCGACGTCATCACCACGCGGATCCGGCAGGTGGGGGGGATCCGTGACACCGAAACGCTGATCGCGTTCCGCACCTACTCGCGGCACGACCTCGAGGCGGCGTTTTCGCTCGGCGACGGATGACAGAACCGGCTCCGCGGTTGCCGAATAATTCGACGCCGTGTCGAATCTCTCTACGCTCTGCAGCCCCCGGTGCCGCGCCGCGCGAGGGAGATCACGCCCTACCAAGGCCTCCACAACTCGTTCGCTCAGAAGCAAATAGGGCCGCTTAGGAACTGCTGCCGGGCCGGAGATACTGCCTTGGCACAGCCATTGCTGGCTTTCAGCATGGGAAGGTGTGCCCCGCCCGGGGCACGCGCACATGCAGACAGGCGCCTACACCCACAGCCAACCGCCGGCGTCGAGTCTCCCGACGCGGCATTTCGTTCGTCTGCTTCGCGAACACGCAGCGCTATTTCGCCTCCAGGAGCTCGCCGTCGCTCGCGCCCGCGGGCTCTCAACCGCCCAACTGCGCTGCCTGGCCGAGTTCGAAGGCGCGCCTGAGCTGACCGCCAAGGAGCTGACCCACCGCCTGGGACTGAGCCACAGCCGGTTATCGCACGTCCTCGAGTCCTTGGAGGGCAACGAGATGATCTCGCGACGCATCAACCCGGACGACCGGCGGATCATCATCGTGGACCTCTCGCCCAAGGGACGCGAGGCCGTGGAGGTGCTGGAGGCGGGATTGGGCCGCTGCTACGAGCCTGCGCTCCGCGCCACCGCGCGCGAGGCGGCCGAAACCGCGCTCGGGGTCCTGGCGCGGATGCTCGAGGCGGCGCGGCCCGGGCTGCGCGACGTGTCGAGACGGACCTCATGAACGTGCCGATGGTTTACCAGGAGTGCGACACATGGAGCTGAAGAGACGGACGTTCTTGGCTGCGGTGGCAGGGTCCGCCGGCACCGGCGGCCTACTCAAGGGGCTCTTCGGAATCGATCTAGACCCGACCAGGGCCCTGGCCCAGGCGAATCCGCCCGTTCGCGGGAAGATCACCACCACCATCTGTCCCTTTTGCAGCGTCGGGTGCGGCCTGCTGGTCACGGTCGCGGACGGCAAGGTGGTCAACGTCGCGGGCGATCCCGATCACCCGATCAACGAAGGTGCGACGTGCAGCAAAGGCGCCGCCCTGAGCCAGATCCCGAACAGCGGCCGGCGGATGACCAAAGTCCTCTACCGCGCCCCGGGAACGGCGGCCTGGCAGGAGAAAGACTGGGACTGGGCCATCCAGCGCATCTCCCGGCGGGTGAAAGAGACTCGAGACGCCACGTTCCAGGCGCGGGACGACCAGGGACGCATCGTGAATCGTACCATGGGCCTCGCGAGCCTGGGCGGAGCCGCGCTCGATAACGAGGAGTGCTACTCGCTGAGCAAGCTGGCGCGCGCCCTGGGGATCGTGTACCTCGAGAATCACGCGCGTCTTTGACACAGCTCCACGGTGGCCGGTCTGGCCGCCTCGTTTGGCCGTGGAGCCATGACCAACCATTGGACCGATCTGCAGAACGCCGACGTGATCATGATCATCGGGTCCAATGCGGCGGTGAACCACACGGTCTCCCTCCGTTGGGTCCGGAAGGCCCTCGACGCCGGCGCCAAGCTCATCTCGGTGGACCCCCGGTTTACCCGGACCTCCACCCAGGCCGACGTGTACGCGCCGCTCCGTTCCGGAACGGACATCGCGTTCATCGGGGCGATCATCAACTACGCGCTCACCCGCGATCGCATCCAGCGGGAGTACGTCGTCGCCTACACCAACGCCGGGTTCCTGCTCGACCCGCAGTATGCCTTCGATGACGGCTTGTTTGGGGAGATGAAGAACGGCGCCTATACGCGGGAGCACTGGCGGTTCCAGCGGGACGCGAACGGCGCGATCCGCACGGATCCCACGCTGGAGCACCCCGATAGCGTGTACCAGCGTCTGAAGCGCCACTACGCGCGCTATGACTTCGAGACGGTCTCGCGCGTCACGGGTACGCCGGTCGAGAAACTACGGGAGGTCGCGGAGCTCTTCACCTCCACCCACCGGCCCGACAAGTCGGGCACGGTCATGTACGCCATGGGGATCACGCAGAGCAGCCACGGCACCCAGAATATCCGGGCCCTGTCGATCCTCCAGCTGCTGATGGGCAACATCGGCATGGCGGGTGGCGGCATCAACGCCCTGCGTGGGATGCCCAACGTCCAGGGTTCCACCGACCACGCGCTCCTGTTCCACATCCTGCCCGGTTACCTGAGGGCGCCAACCGCCGAGGACCAGTCGCTCGAGGCCTATCTCGCCCGCTCCGCGCCCACGACGGCCGATCCGCTGAGCGCGAACTGGTTGAGCAATTACCCGAAGTACATGGTGAGTCTGCTGAAGGCCTTCTGGGGAGATGCGGCGACCCCGGGCAACGAGTTCGCCTACCACTACCTGCCGAAAGTCTCAGGCGACTGCTCTCACATCAGCCTGTTCGAGGCCATGGGCCGCGGGGAGATCAAGGGGCTTCTGGTGTTCGGCCAGAACCCGGCGGTCGGGGGACCGAATGCGACTCGCGAGCACGCCGCGCTCGACCGGCTCGACTGGCTGGTCGTCTCCGACCTGTGGGAGACGGAGACGGCCGCGTACTGGAAACGCCCGGGCGCCGACCCCTCGAAGATCGCCACCGAGGTGTTCCTGCTGCCGGCTGCCGCCTCGGTGGAGAAGGAGGGCAGCCTCACGAACTCGGGGCGCTGGGGTCAATGGCGCTACCAGGCCATCGAGCCGCCCGGAGCGGCCAAGAGCGACCTGTGGATCCTGGACCGGATCTACCAGAGCCTCAAGGCGCTCTACCGGCAGGAGGGAGGCGCAGCCCTCCCCGGTCCGGTCGTCGATCTGGCGTGGAACTGCGGCGCGGGCGACGCGCTCGACCCGCAGCTGGTCGCGCGAGAGATCAACGGTCAGTTCCTGGTCGATCGCGCCGTGGGAGACCAGTCGTTCAGGAAGGGCGACCAGGTGCCGGCCTTTGGCCTGTTGCAGAGCGATGGGTCAACCAGCAGCGGCAACTGGCTGTTTTGCGGCTCCTACACCAACGCCGGGAACCTGATGGCCCGCCGACGGAGGTCTACCCCGCAGGACGACCCGATCGCCCTCCACGCGAGTTGGGCGTGGTGCTGGCCGGTGAACCGGCGAATCCTGTACAACCGGGCCTCCTGCGACCCGGCCGGCCGCCCCTGGGCGCCGCACAAAGCCGCCGTCGCCTACGATTGGGCCCAGGGCAAGTGGACCGGCGACGTCCCAGACGGGCCCTGGCCGCCGCTGCGGCTTCCTACCGGGGAGCTCAACCCAACCGGCCGGCGGGCCTTCATCATGCTGGCCGACGGACAGGCCTGCTTGTTCGCCCCGGGCCTCGCTGACGGTCCCTTCCCGGAGCACTACGAGCCGGTCGAGAGCCCGGTTCGGAACATCCTCTCGTCGCAGCATCGCTCGCCGGCGGTCAAACTGTGGCACCCGCAGGAGGTGGGAGATGCCGCGGACTACCCGATCATCGGGACCACGATTCGGGTCGCCGAGCATTTCCAATCCGGCGGCATGACGCGCAACATGCCGTGGCTGGTCGAGCTGGTGCCGGACAACTACGTCCTCATCAGCCGCGAGCTGGCCAGCCTCAAGCGGATCCAGAACGGCGACCGCGTTCGGCTCAAGACCATCCGCGGCGCGATCGAGGTCTATGCCGTCGTCATCCACCGTCTGAAGCCGTTCCGGCTCGGTGGACGCACGGTCCACGAGGTGTGTGTGCCTTACCATTTTGGCTTCATGGGCCTGAGTCAGGGTGCCATCGCCAACACGCTCACGCCGCACGTGGGCGACGCGAACACCATGATCCCGGAGTACAAGGCGTTCCTGTGCGACCTGGAGCGCGTTGAGGGAGGTGCCCCATGAGCCGCGCCGTGCTGTTCGATTCGACGCTGTGCATTGGCTGCCGGGGTTGTCAGGTCGCCTGCAAGGAGGAAAACCGTAACCCGGCGGAGGTGACCAAGTTCTTTGCCGCGCCCGGCGGGTATCAGAACCCCCCCGCGCTCTCGGCCACGACGTTCACCCTGGTGACCTATCATGAGCTGGAGAACGCGTGGGGCGATCCGAAATGGGCGTTCGTCCGGCGCCAGTGCATGCACTGCCTGGACGCGGCGTGCGTGGCCAACTGCCCGGTGAGCGCCATGCAGAAGGCAGAGGACGGGACGGTTTTCTATGAGCAGGCGAAATGCATCGGCTGCGGGACCTGCGTCAGCGTCTGCCCCTTCGGGGTCCCGGTGCTCGAACTCCGCGAGCCGGGGCCCCGCGTCTGGAAGTGCACCTTCTGTCAGGATCGCGTGAGCCACGCCACGGTGCCGGACGTTCTCAACGAGGGGCGCAGCACGCCGGATGTCCTGGACCAGCCCAAGAAGGCGCGCCACCTGGCGGCTCGGCGAGCCCCTGCCTGTGTCGCGGCCTGCCCCACCGGCGCGCTCAAACATGGTGACCGGGACGCGCTCCTCGCCGAGGCGCGGGGCCGGATCCAGCAGCACCCGGAGCGCTACGTCAGCCACATCTATGGCGAGACGGAGGCCGGGGGCACGGCCTGGCTGTACCTGGCGGCGGTGCCGTTCGGCGACATCGGGCTGCCAACCCGCTTCGAGCATCTGCCTGACGCACCCCACGAAAGCGCCACCTTTGGCGCCTGGCCACCTCACATGCTCGGCCTCGGCGCCCTCGTGGGCAGCTGGTGCTGGTATGCGCGGCGGCGTGAGCGCGTCGCCGCAGCTGAGCCTTCCGACGCCGAGGAGCGGGCCCCGTGCTCCCCGCCGACCTAAGGGCCCAGCTGGACACCGAGCTCGGCGCGCTGGCGAGGCTCGACGGGATCGAAGGGATCGCTCCCGACTACCTACGCTTCTGCGAAGCGGTCGCCCGCTCCCAGGCGGCAGCGCGGGCGGCGGCCCGCGCCACGATCTCCAGGGGCACGTCGGCGACAACGACCATGCCTCCAGCGACGCGGCGGCTGCGGCGCGACTTGGTGGCGTTGGACGAACGACCGCTGCATGACCTGCTCGACGATCTGGTGCGCGCAGCCCACATCACCGCACCGGATGAGGATCCCCTCCGCATTCTAGCGGACGCGGCGGACGAGGAGCCGGAACTGCTGGTTCAACTCGCCGCGGCCGCAGTCTTCGATGACGACGCCGGTCTTCCCCGGGGGATCGCTGAAAGGCTCGGCCTTCCTGCCCCTGCGCTTCGCTTCGTGGGGCGCCTGCTCGCCCAGCCGTTTGTGGCCGAAGCACGGCATCGCCGCGGCCCAATCCCCGAGCTGGACGCGCGGAACGTCGACACGCCGGAGGCTGGTCGCTGCCCGACCTGCGCCTCACCACCGGCCCTGGCCGTACTCTGTCGCGACGATGGCCGCCGCCGTCTAGAGTGCGGGCTGTGCGGTGACACGTGGCTCGTGCCCCGCCTCATGTGCGTGGCGTGCGGCAACCGAGACCAGTCCCGGCTCGCGACGATCTCCGCCCACGGGCACGACGCCTACTGGGTCGAGACGTGCGCGGCGTGCCGGCGGTACCTGAAGACCGTCGATGAGCGACGGCTGCCGGAGGATCATATCCTCGTGCTCCGCGCCGAAGAGGCGGCCTCGTTGCTCCTCGACCTGCTGGCTGAAGACGCGGGCTATGTCCGGCCCGATGGCTACGGTTCCCCACTCCTCGAGATGACACTATGAGACCCTTGAAACCCCTATTCGCAGCGGCGCTCCCTCTCTCGCTGGGTGTCGGACTCACCTCCCCGGCCACCGGCCAGGCTCCCAGACTGGGCACCGACGAGAACACCTGGCTCCAGATCGGCGTCCTCGCGCAATTGCAGTTCGAGGCCGCTGACCGGACGGGCGGCGTCAACACGGACACGTGGGGCTATGATTTCTTCGCTCGCCGGGTCCGGGTCATGGGCCGGGGTTCCATCCACCAGAAGGTGAAGTTCTGGTTCTCCACCGACATTCCCAACGCGGGCAAGGCCGGCGTCGCGAACAGCATCATTTGGAACGACGGGTTCGTTGACGTCCAGTTGCTGCCGGAGATCAACCTCGCCGTGGGCCGGTTCCTGGTGCCGTTCTCGCCCGACAACCGGGCGTCCGCCGGGTCCTTGCTGGGCATCGACTACAACCTGAACCTGCTCAAGATCCCGACCTTCCTGGATCGGGCCTTCTGGCGGGACGACGGCGTGGAGGTACGAGGGGTGCTGCTGAAGGGCCTGATTGAGTACCGGGGCGGCGTGTTTCACGGGGTCCCGCACACCAACCTGGCCGCCGCGGGCGAGCCCGTCCGGCTCAACAACCCCGACCACCATCTGCGTACCACCGGCATGATGATGATCAATCTGGCCGACGCCCAAGCCGGCTGGTTCTACAATCCCAACAGCCTGGGGGCGCTCAAGCTGCTCTCCGTCGGCGCCGGCTACGACCGCATCCCCAACAGCGCGCCGAACATCGCGAACAGCGAGGCCTGGAACGTGTTCGCCATGGTGGACCAACCCGTCGGCAAGGGGCGCATCAACGGCCTGGCGGCCTACTACGACTGGGAGGGTCCGGTCTGGGTGGGCGGGTTCGAGGGAACCACGATGGGCGTGCAGGTGGGCTATTTGCTGCCGGTCGAATTCCTCCAAGGCAAATGGCAGCCGGTGGTGCGGTTCCAGCGGCAAGACAACCCGGACGCCAACTTCACGCTCAACACCGTCAACCTGGGGCTCAACTATCTCTTGAAAGGCCACGCGATCAACTTCAAACTGGATTATGCCATCAACGATCGCCGGGCGGCCGGGGAGGACGTAGACACGATCCGATTCCAGACGCAACTGGTCTTCTGACCCAGAGCCTCCGGCGCCGCTGCTGAAGGACGCTCGCCATGGCCCCGCTCGCATGGCTAGAATACCAAGGGGAACTGCCGCCCGCTCCCACGCACCTGTGGTCTTCGTACGGGAGGGCAAGATGGCTTTCCGGATCCGTCGGGTGGACTACTTCTATAGCACCGTCCAGGACCAGCCGGGAGAAGCGTACAAGCTGTTGTCCCAGCTCGCGGAGTTCGGCGTCAACCTCCTCGCCTTCACCGCCGTGCCGGTCGGGCCGATGCGATCCCAGTTCACCTTGTTCCCAGAGGAGACGCAGCGCCTGCGGGAGGCGGCGCGGAAGGCGAACCTCGCGCTCGACGGCCCGCATCCGGCCCTGTTGGTGCAGGGCGGCGAATCCCTCAGCGAGTTGGCCGAGGTGCACCAGAAGCTCTATCAGGCCGGCGTCAATGTCTACGCCTCGAGCGGCGTGACCGATGGACGGGGAACCTACGGCTACGTGGTGTACGTCCGGCCCGAGCAATACGAGCGGGCGGCTTCGGCGCTAGGCCTTTGAGCCGGCGTCCGCCGCGCTTAGCGATTCCGCAGCCTATTCCGGGGTGACTGAGGCTACCAGTTCAGCCAGTAGGATGCCTTCACCAGGAACGTGTGGTCGGCGCGGAGGCGGAACAGCTCGCCAAAGTCGCCGGCCAGCGACCGGCTGCCTTCCGTCAGCTCCGAAGCGCCACGCCCCTGGGTCCACACCAGGAACAGCGTGGAGCCCGGCTGGTATTCCCAGCGCAGCACCACATTGGAGCGGAACTGCTTGAAGTTGAACCCGCCCGGATTCGTCACCACCGCGGGATCGGCGTACGGCCGGTAACGATCCTGGTACGCCTCGGCCCGAGGATCGGCCAGCTCGCGCACGTCGCTGTAGGTGCCCTTGCTCACAAACGGCTGCGCGTACACCTGGAGCGTGAGGTCGGGCGTGAACGTGTAGTCGCCCCGCCAGGTCAGGGACGCCGTGCGCTGCCCCAGGTGCGCGAAGGTGTAGTGCCGCGTGCCGGCGCTGTCCGTGAAATGGCCGTACCACTGGGCGTCGCGCCGGTTCCACGAGAAGCTCACGCCCAGCCAGCTGGAGAACCGCGTCGAAGCGCGAGCGCTCACGCCAGGGCTTACGTTGAAGAGCCGGGTGCGGCCCTCGTCCTCGCGGGCGTAGTTGAACCACAGGTTGGGGACCAGGGGGCGCCGGTCGTCGGCGTTGGTCCCGCCCCAAGCGGAGATCGCGGGATCGGTGCGAACCGCCGGCCCGCCGCGGGCGCACCGGTCGCAGAAGACGCCGCCCAGGCGGCCGAGCGTCCCTCCGAAGTGCAACCACCAGCGATTCTTGAACTGGATGTGCGTGTTGGTGTTGAACGCCCGCTCGATGGGCAGGCCGCCGGCGGTCCAGTGCTGCCACCAGTTGAAGTTCCAGTAGGCCTGCTGATAGAACGCGGCCGGGCGGGTCCAGCGAAGGTTGAACCAAGTGCTCCAATTCTGCTCGTCCGCTCGGCGAAGATATCCCAGATCGTTGATCTCGAACCCCGCGGACCGACGTCCGTACGCCGTCTCGAACCGGGTTCGCTCACCGCCGAACTTGGCGAACCGGACCTCCCCGGCGTAGCCGTCGAGCGCCGTTCGGGTGGAATCGTACGGAAGGCCCCCGTCGGGCCGTTGATAGTAGTGCACCGGATCCCGCTGGGTAGCGGCCATCACCTCGGGTGACCCCGCCACCCGGGACAGGTCGAACTCGCCCGACAGCTGATACCGCTTTCCGGGGAATCGGTGCCGGAAGTCCACCGCGCCCACGTAGGCCTCGCGCCGGAGGTAGGGTGTGCTCCACCGGTCGAGATCGCGATTCACGGCGGTCACCAGCAGGCCCACGTTGCTCTCGCCCTGGCGCAGGTCCTGCTGAGCGCGCAGCACGGCGTAGTTGGTGGCGGGCTCGAGCGTCGCTCCGCCCGCGCCGCCCACCCACCGCGTGACCGCGTCGAGCAAGCCGAGCGACATTCCTTGGGGGAGCCGTCCGTTGAGCTTGACCGCGCCGAGAATGGCGCTGGCGGCGGGGGCCTCGGGCGTGGGATACCGGCCCGCCAGCTGGGGCGAGCGGCCGATGCGCCGAGAGTAGAACAGCCCCTCGCCCGTGCTGCAGTCGTTCACGATGAAGCAATTCACCGGCAGCCGGAACAACCCGCTGCCCTCCACGAAGAACGGCCGCCGCTCGTCGAAGAAGGTCTCGAATGCGGTGAGATTCACCACGGCCGGGTCCGCTTCGACCTGACCGAAGTCCGGGTTGACGGTCCCGTCCAGCGTGAGGTTGGAGGTGAGGCCGTACTTGATGTCGGCGCCGCCGGTGAACTCCTGTGAACGCCCGAATCCGCCGCCCTCCGGCACCGAGACGTTCTTGGCGACGCCGTACGGCCTGACCTCGAGGCGTCGCGGGGCCGCGAGTCCCGTGAGCCCGGTGATCTCGCCCAGCTGGGACACCAGCCCGGCCTGCGACACCCGATACAGCGGCCAGCTCACCCGCTCGGTGTAGCGCTGGATGTCGCGCCACACGCCGAACCCGAACGTGTTGCTGGGGCCCGGCGTGTACCGGAGCTGCGAAAGCGGGATGCGGAACTCCGCGGTCCAGCCCAGGGAGTCCACCGTGGTGGCCGCCTCCCAGACGGCATCCCAGGCGTCATCTTCTTCGCCATCGTTGTAGATGGCGTAGTCACGTTTGACACCCGCAGGATTCACCGCGAACTCGTACCCCGTGCGGCGATCGCGGTAGGAATCGATCATGATCTTGATCTGATCCGAGGCCGCGCGCACGTCGCGGCGCGCCATCAGGCGCAGGATGCTGTCGGGATGCGGGTCAAACATCCGCACGAACACGAAGAAGTTGTGGGCATCGTACGCCACTTGCGCCTCGGTGCGGAACCGCGGTTCACCATCTTCGCGCGGCTGAAACTCGCGGAATGCCGTAATCCGCTGGGCTCCCTGCCAGACCTCGTCGTCGGCTTTGCCGTCGATCACCGGGGGCCGCAGCGCTCGGGCCGCGACGGGTGGAGGGTCCGCGGCCGGCGGATGATTGGCCTGGGCATTTGATGCGACTTGAAACGCGGTCAGTAGGACCGCGGTGAGGGCGGCCAACGGCATGTGCCCGCTCACGACTGGGTCGACCCTTTAGATGACCCGGCCGCGCTAAAGGTTGCGCCTCGTCACCGCCGCGATGGCGCGCCGAACGCGGAGCAACGTTTTCGCGTGATGAAGTGTCTAAGCAGCTCTACGCGCTGGCGGGTTCCGCCGGGCGCTGCGGTGCAGCGTGGACTCAACGCTCGGGCGCGGTGGGGCCTGGGCGATGAGAGCGGCGGTGGGTCCCGAAGGGCGCGTCAGTACCGGTGGCCTCGGCGCCACGGAGGACCGTTGCGCGTGATCCACGGCGTAGGCGGCGCCGGGCCGCCGGTACTGCTAGCGACCGGAGGGATCCCACCGCCGCTCTCATCGCCTTAAACCTCCGGAGCGCCCAGCGCGCCGTGACCACGCCGCACCAACGCGCCCTTTGGAACCCGCCAGCGCGTGACAGCGGCAGGGTCCTCACCCCCACGCGGCGAACAGCCCCACCACGCCGATCACGACCCCCAGCGCCATCTTCGCCGCTGCCGCCACGGCGCGGCCCAGCACGGCCCCCCAACCGGCCCGAGCGGCCACCTCGGCGCGCTGCTCCCGGGCATACTCGAACAGCGCCGCGCCCAGGAACGAGCCGACGAACGCCCCGATCACGCTGCCGATAATCGGCACCGGCACACCCACGATGGCCCCCGCGATACCACCGACCAGGGCGCCCCAGCCGGCGCGTCGCGAGCCCCCGTAACGCCGCGCGAACCGGAACCCGATCCAGGCTTCCAGGATTTCTCCAACAAACGCCAGCCCCACCACCAGAGCGATGGTCCAGACGCCGACCGTGCGGAAGCCGCTCAGCCAGCCGTATCCCAACACACCGGCGACCATCACCCACAGGCCGGGAAGCCCCAGGGGAATGAGGAGGAGACCCGCGACGATGCAGGCCACGAGCAGGATCACGCCAGCGGTTTCCACGAGCCGGGGGGCAACCTAGCGCCGCGTGGAGCACGCCGTAAGCCGCCGCGGCCATTGAACTCTCGGGGATTGCACGTACTGTTCTGCTCCTATGGTTGGAGCCCCGACGCCGCCGACCAGGTTCAAAGTGGGTCTGGTGCAGATGCGCATGACCGCCGACCCCGCGGCCAACCTCGCCACCGCCGTGGCCCGGGTGAAGGAAGCCGCCGCCAAGGGCGCGGCGATCGTGTGCCTGCCCGAGCTGTTTCGCACCCTCTACCTCGCGCAGCGCGAGGATCACGACAGCTTCAACCTGGCCGAGGCCGTGCCGGGGCCAAGCACCGAGGCGTTGGGGAAGGTGGCGCGTGACCTCGGCATCGTGGTGATCGCCCCCGTGTTCGAGCGACGGGCCGCCGGGTTGTACCACAACACGGCTGCCGTGATTGATGCCAACGGCGCGATCAAGGGGATCTACCGCAAGATGCACATCCCCGACGACCCGGCGTATTACGAAAAGTTCTATTTCACACCCGGCGATCTGGGCTTCCGGGCGTTCGACACCAAAGTGGGTCGTATCGGCGCCCTGGTCTGCTGGGATCAGTGGTACCCCGAGGGTGCGCGACTCACGGCGCTCCAGGGCGCCACGCTGCTGTTCTATCCCACGGCGATCGGTTGGCACCCGTCGGAGAAGGCCAGGCACGGGGCGGAGCAACTGGACGCTTGGCGTACCATCCAGCGGGGGCACGCGATCGCCAACGGCTGCTGGGTGGCCGCGGTGAACCGCGTGGGCCTGGAGCGGCCGGAAGGCACCGGCCAGGGGCTCGAGTTCTGGGGCCACTCGTTCGTGTGCGATCCCTTCGGCGTGCTGGTCGCGGAGGCACCCAGCGACCGGGAGGCCCTGCTCATCGCGGACGTGGACCTGGCGCGCGTGGAGGAAGTCCGCCGCAACTGGCCGTTCTTGCGTGATCGACGGGTCGACGCGTACAGCGGGATCAACGCGCGCTATCTGGGCGACGCGCAGTAACGCGATGGGCACACCTTCCGGATCTCACGTTTCCCGTTTCCCGCTTCCCGTTTCCCGATGACACCAAGCGCGGCGACCCCGGCGAGCCTCGGGTTTCGCATGCCGGCCGAATGGGAGCCGCACCAGGCCACCTGGATCGGCTGGCCGCACAACCGGACCGACTGGCCCGGCAAGTTCGCGGCGATTCCGTGGGTGTACGGCGAGATCGTGCGCCAGCTCGCCCCCGGTGAAACGGTTCGCATCCTGGTCAACTCCCAGGCCCACGAGTCGCAGGCACGCCGAGTGCTCGGCAGGGTTGGGGTAGATCTCGAGCGGGTGGAGTTCTTTCGGTTCCCCACCAATCGCGGCTGGACCCGGGACTTCGGGCCGACCTTCGTGCGGAAAGACGGACCGCCGGCCAACGTGGCGATCGCGCGGTTCCACTTCAACGGGTGGGCCAAGTACCCGCACTGGAAGAAGGACGACAAGGTCGCCGATCTGGTGGCCCGGCACCTCAAGCTCCGCGCCTTCGAACCGAGATCGCGCGCCGGCCGCGTCATCCTCGAGGGCGGGAGCATCGACGTCAACGGTCTCGGCACGTTGTTCACCACCGAGGAATGCCTGCTCGATCCCGCGGTGCAGGCCCGTAACCCCGGCCTCTCACGTTCGGAGCTGGAAGGGATCCTCCGGGACTACCTGGGCGCCACCAACGTGCTGTGGCTCGGCTTGGGCCTCGCGGGCGACGACACTCACGGCCATGTGGACGACCTGTGCCGCTTCGCGGGTCCGCGCACCGTCGTGCTGTGCCAGGAGACGAATCCCAAGGACGCCAACTACCGGCCGCTCGCCGAGAACCGCGAGCGCCTCGAGGGGATGCGGGTCGAGGACGGTTCCAGTCTGGAGATCGTGGACCTGCCGATGCCGGCGCCGCTCTACTTCGACGGGCAGCGACTCCCGGCGAGCTACGCCAACTTCTACATCGCGAACGCGGCCGTGCTGGTGCCCACGTTCAACGATCCCAACGATCGCGTGGCGCTGGGGATCCTGGGCGAGGTGTTTTCAGACCGGCCGGTCGTGGGCATTCACGCCGTGGATCTGGTGTGGGGCCTGGGGACCCTGCACTGCCTCACCCAGCAGCAGCCCGCGTAGCCGCGGCGTCTACCGGCGCCGTGTCAGGCCCCGCCGCGCGCGCAGCGAGGGGCCCCGGTTGACCACCGGCTGCGCCCGGGACAACGGCTGAACCGGTGCGAACGCCGGCTCGAACCCCGGCACCACTTCCCGCGGAAAGGTCTGCCCGATCAGCTTCTCGATGTCGGCCATGAGCAACCACTCATCCGGCGACATCAGCGTGAGGGCCAGGCCCTGTGCGCCGGCGCGGGCCGTGCGGCCCACCCGGTGCACGTAGATCTCGGGGTCGGTGGGCACGTCGAAGTTCACCACCAGCTCGATGTCGTCGACGTCAATCCCGCGGGCCGCCAGATCGGTCGCCACCAGGATGCGGATCCCGCCCTCGCGAAACTCCTCCAACGTCCGGAGCCGCGTGGACTGGGCCTTGTCGCCGTGCATCGCGGCGGCGGGCACGCCTTCGTGCTTCAGGTGCCGCGCCAGCTTGTCCGCCCCGTACTTGGTGCGGGTGAATACCAACACGCGCCGCATGAAGTCGAGCTTGAGGATGCTCACCAGGGCGTCCTTCTTCAACAGCTTGTCCACCGCGAAGATCCCGTGCTCGATGCCCTCCGCCGGCGAAGCGCGTCGATCGGTCTCGACCGCCGCATGGTTTTGGAGAGCCCGCCGGGCCAGCCGGTCCACGTCGTCCGAAATGGTGGCCGAGAAGAGGAGCGTCTGGCGCACTTTCGGCAACGCGTCCAGGATGCGGCGCACGTCCGGCGCGAAGCCCATGTCGAGCATCCGATCCGCCTCGTCCAACACCAGCACTTCCACGCGGGAGAGGTCGAGGTGCCCGCGGCCCATATGGTCCAGGAACCGCCCCGGGGTCGCGATCACGATGTCCACGCCCCGGCGGACTGCCTGCGTCTGCGGCTCCATCCCCACGCCGCCGTAGATCGCCGCGGCGCGAAGGTAGAGATGCCGGCCGTAGGCGCG
>Ga0209619_10002152_pt1 | contig 14255 bp, 16 predicted proteins | sample Rifsed16ft3_FD_184011 | JGI IMG/M metagenome (GOLD analysis project Ga0209619, IMG submission 184011) | Soil microbial communities from Rifle, Colorado, USA - sediment 16ft 3 (version 2) | ecosystem: Environmental > Terrestrial > Deep subsurface > Rock core/Sediment | place: Rifle, Colorado... | reverse complement strand
CGGGTTCGGGGATCGGGACGCTGTGCAGCGCGGCAGCGAGCCCGGGGATCGCCGGCCAGTCGATCGTGCCGCCGGCGTCGAGGGTGTCGAGCACGATCCCGGGGAACTCCTCCGGGATCTCCTCCGATCCGATCAGGTACCGGTCGCCGACGACCAGCCGGGGAACCCCGGCCGACTCGATGTCGAGGGCAGCGCTGGCTGCGATGAACAGATCGGCTCCTTCGGAGATGGAGGTATCGACGAGGAGGATTTCCAGACGCCCGTTGCTCATGAGAGAGAACGCCAGCTCTTCCGGCGGGATCGCCTCGTCGTAGAACAGGTCGGGTGCGCCTCCCGCCGCCTCGAAAACACCGGGGAGCACCTCGGTGATCACGTACTCACAGTGCCCGCAGGCGGGAAGGAAGAAGACGACGGCGCGTACTACCGGCTCCTCCGCTGCGGCAGTCCGGGCGCCGCCGAGGAGCACTACGAGGACGAACAGGATCGGGGCCACGCGAGATCGCTGGTTCACGAGTCGCCTCCTACGCCGACTCGGCAGGTGCCGCCTTCGGATCCGGATAGAACCTTCGCTGTGCCCACAGGGCGACGTACACGAGCCCGACGAGCACCGGCACTTCGATCAGCGGGCCCACGACTCCGGCGAGGGCCTCGCCCGAAGTTATGCCGAATACCCCAATGGCCACCGCGATGGCCAACTCGAAGTCGTTGCTGGCCGCGGTGAAGGCGAGGGTGGCGGTGCGGTCGTAGGGGAGGCGCAGGCGTCGTCCCACGGCGAATCCGGCGACCCACATGATCAGGAAGTAGGCGAGCAGGGGAAGAGCGATGCGCGCCACATCGAGAGGCTGTGAGGTGATCTTCTCGCCCTGGAGGGCGAACAGGACCGCAACGGTGAAGAGCAGGCCGAGCGTCGCCACCGGGGCCACCCGGGGCACGAACACCGACTCGTACCATTCCTTGCCCCGAACCCTCTCTCCCCACCGTCGGGTGAGGTAACCGGCCGCCAGCGGCACCCCGAGGAAGATCAGGACGATGCGGGCGATCTCCCAGAGCGACACCGCGAATGTAGAGGTGTCGAGGCCGAGCCAATCCGGAAGGATCTGCAGGTAGAAGTAGCCGAGAACCGAGTAGAAGGCCACCTGGAAGACGGCGTTGAGCGCTACCAGCACCGCCGCGGCCTCCCGATTGCCGAGGGCGAGATCGTTCCAGATGAGCACCATGGCGATGCAACGGGCCAGGCCCACGATGATGATCCCGGTGCGGTACTCGGGGAGGTCGGGCAACAGCAGCCAGGCGAGGGTGAACATCACCAGGGGGCCGACCACCCAGTTGAGCACCAGGGAGGTGACCATCATGCGCCGATCCCGAGCCACCGTACCGATGCGCGAGTAGTCGACCTTGGCCAGGACCGGATACATCATGGCGAACAGGCCGATGGCGATGGGCAGGGACACCGTATCGACCTTGATCGAGTCGATGGAGTCGTTGAGATCGGGGAAAAGACGGCCGAGTCCGAGACCGATCGCCATGGTGAGCCCGATCCAGAGCGGCAGATAGCGATCGAGCATCGAGAGGCGGGCGACGACCGACGACGCCTCAGCCGTGCGTGTCGCGTCGGTCACCGATCGACCTCGTGGCTCTCCAGAGTGACGACGCGCTGCACCAGCAGGGAAACCAGTTCTTCGGTCTTGGGGATCTTCCCCGACAGGATCACCTGTTCGTCTACCACCAGGGCGGGGAGTCGCATCACCCCGTACGCGGCGATCTGCTTGTAGTCGGTCACCTTCACCACGTCGCCCTGGACACCGATCAGATCGAGCGCCTCCCGGGCTCGCTTCTCCAGTGTGATGCAGTTGGCGCATCCAATACCGAGAACCTTCAGCTTCATTGCGATTCCTTTCAGACGACGGCGTTCAAGAGGTATCCGGTGATGAGGATCCCGGTGGCCACGACCGCCACGAAGGTGGCGAGGAGCCGCATGGAGAGCACGCGTCGGAGCAGCACGAGTTCCGGAAGCGACAGCGCCACGACCGACATCATGAAGGCGATGGCGGTCCCCAGCGCCACGCCCTTGGCGTGCAGCGCCTCCACGAGCGGGATCGTCCCGGCGGCATTCGAGTAGAGGGGAATCCCGAAGAGCACCGCGACCGGTACCGCCAGCGGGTCGTCGGGACCGGCCCAGCGAGCGAAGAGGTCTGCGGGCGCCCAGCCGTGGATGACGGCTCCGATGGCGATGCCTGCCAGCAGATACGGCCAGATCCGGCCGAGGATGGCCCGCACCTCGTACCTTGCCGCGGTGAACCGCTCTCCCCACGTCGGCCCGGCATCCGGTGTCGAGTGGTTCGGTGCCCGCGCCGCAAACACGAACGGCTCTACCCAGCGTTCCAGGCCGAGCCGCCCGATCACCGCACCGGAGACGATGGCGACCGTGAGACCGGTGGCGACGTAGAGCGCCGCCACCTCGACCCCGAACGAACCGGCCACCAGGATCACCGCCACCTCGTTGACCAGCGGGCTGGCGATGAGGAAGGTCATGGTCATCCCGAGTGGCACGCCGGCGGCAACGAAGCCGATGAACATGGGCACCGCCGAGCACGAGCAGAACGGCATGACCACTCCGAGGGCCGCGGCGAGCCCGTACCCCACCACCCGCCCCTTTCCCCCGAGCAGATCCCTCGTCTTCTCGACGGAGATGAACGAGCGCAGCACCGTCACGATGAAGACCACGCCGGTGAGCAGGAGCGCGATCTTGACCGTGTCGTACAAGAAGAAGTGGATCACCTCGCTCGTTCGCGAGTCCTCCGTCACCCTGGGGAGGCCGCGCACGACCCAGTCGGCAATCCGTCCATTGACGGCGTAGAGGCCCACCCCCAGCGTGGCTGCCGCGGTGACCCTCGCCCAGGCGACACCGGTTCGAGGCGGCGATGCCGTGTCCGTGGTCACTCCGCGTCGTCGCCCTCTCCGGTGAGCACCCGGCGGATCTCGTCGAGTGCCGCCGGTACCAGCCGGTAGTCCACCCAGCGTCCCCGGCGGGTTCCTTCGACCACCCCGGCGTCGCGTAGGACCTTGAGGTGGTACGAGAGCAGGTTGGGGGGGACGTCGACCGAGGTGCGGAGCTCGCAGACGCAGCGCTCGCCCCCTCGAAGGACCTGGAGGATCCGTAACCGGGTGGGATCGCCGAGCGCCGCCAGCCGGGCCGCCGTCGCTTCGATCACCATTGATTCAAGAAACCTTGATGTGACCACGGGCGCATCGTCTCTCCGGCCGCCCGCGCCCTCCAGGGCCGTTGGTCACACCGGTGGGCGATCTCACCCGTCGCCGGTGACCCCGAGACGCCCGAGGAGGTCGGCGACCCGACCGCGGATTTCGTCGCGGATCGCCCGCACCCGGTCGATCGGGAGCCCGGACGGGTCGTCGAGGTCCCAGTCCTCGTAGCGGACCCCGGGGACGTAGGGGCACTCGTCCCCGCACCCCATGGTGACGACGACGTCGGCGTCGTGGATGATCTCGATCGTCCACCTCTGCGGGACGGCCGTCGACATGTCGATGCCGATCTCCCGCATCGCCTCGGCGGCGACCGGGTTCACCGTTGCCGCCGGATCGGAGCCCCCGGAGAAGACATGGACGCGGTCTCCGCCGAGAACCCGGGCGAACCCCGCCGCCATCTGGGAGCGGCCGGCGTTGTGGACGCAGAGAAAGACGACGGTCGGGGTAGTCGTTGACACGGGGGAACCCTATCCCCACCACCGCACGAAGAGCGGGGCCAGGACCACGGCGGGGAGCGAAGAGCGGGGCCAGGACCACGGCGGGCGAGAGTATGGCGGCCGTCACCGACAGCGCCTATCCCCACCACCGCACGAAGAGCGGGGCCAGGATCACGGCAGGGAGCATGTTGGCCACCCGCACCTGTTTCAGATCGAGCAGGCGCAGCGAGATCCCCAGGAGCAGGATGCCGCCGGCGGCTCCGAGCCCGTCGAGCATGGGGTCGGTGAGCACCCCGTCGAGCGTGCCGGCGGCGAGGGCGATGCCGCCCTGGATCACGGCGACCGTCACCGCCGAGGCGGCCACCCCCCACCCGTACACGGCGGCAAAGGCGATCGCGGCGAAACCATCGAGTGCCGACTTCACGAGCAACAGCTCGGCGTCCCCGAGACCATCCTGGATCGAGCCGACGATGGTGAGCGGTCCGACGCAGAAGACGAGGGAGGCGACGACGAAACCCTCGGCGAACCGGTTCTCATGGGGCACCGGCAGAGTGGTCTCGGGGACGTCGACGTCGACCGGCACCGCGGCGGCGAAACGCCGCTGCAGAGCCTCGCCCAACCGGTGCAGCCCGGCCTCGATCCGTATCAGTTCGCCGAGCACCGCCCCGAGCAGCACGGCCCCGAGCACCAGGGGAAACTCGTCGGTGGGCAGGATCTCCCGAAAGCCGATCGCCGCGGTCGCCAGGCCGAGGGTGGCGAGCACCGTGCCGCGCACGCTTTCCGGGAACTTCCTGCCGGCAACGGCACCGACCACGGTGCCGGCCAGCACGGTGGCGACGTTGGTGATCGTGCCGACGGGAACCATCACGGCTCGCCCCGGAAGGCGGCAGCCGCCTCGAAGCGGACCCGGAAGTCCTCGTCGGCGGCCGCCAGGGCGACCAGGTCGCGGCTCGGACCGACCCCGATGGCGGCGATGGCCCGCACCGCCCGCCACCGGATCCACGAATCCTCGTCGAAGAGTGCCTCTTCGAACAGTGGGCGGAAGGCGTCGTCCTCGAGATCTGCTGCGGCGTCGATCGCCGCCCGCCGCACGATGCGCGAGTGGTCGCGGTATCCGGTAACGAGCGCGGCCCGGGTCACCGCGGGGTCGCCGGACAACGCCAGCGTGACCACCGCAGCACGCCGCCGCCGGGCGTCCGTCGCGTCGAGGGCGGCGACGAGGATCTCGCGGTGGTCCTCTCGATCGGGATCCATGAGGTGCAGATCCTCGGGACGCGCCGGGTCGAGGGCGAGATGACCGGCCTCGTCGAGCAGTTCCTCCCGGGTGCGCACCGGGGCCCGGGACGCCGCTCCCGTCCAGAACAGCTCGGTCACCCGGGTGAGGATCGCGTCGAGGCGGTCCTCCCACGAAGCCGATGCCATGAGGCCGACGGTGACGAAGTCTCCGGCAACCATGACATCGGTGACGTCGAGGTCCTCCATGAGGGTCGCCACCCGCGGGTCGTCGATGTCCTCACCGCGCCGGTGCCAGACGCCCGGCGCCGGCTCGCCGCCGACATCGAACTTCACCTTGCGCGGGTGCGGTGTCGGCCCGGGGATGACCGGTCCGGCGAACACCCGGTCGAAGATCGAAGGGGAGGAGGGCCCGGCGTCGCCGGTCACGGCGATGAGGTAGCGGCCCTCCCTGATCCCATGGGAGAGGGTGAGCCCGTGCCCCAGGTCGTGCTCCCACCATCCGCGGTCGAGATGGGCTGTGACGAGGCGAGACAGCCTCTCGGCATCCTCGTCGCCCCACGGTTGCGCCGAGAAGAACCGTTTCAGAGCGTTCTTGAATGCCACCAGGACCTCGAAGGGAAGATGGACCGCCACCTCGCCGGTGAGGTGTCCTGATGCCACCGCCACCAGATCGTGGGCGGCCACCTCGGTGCGGGGTTCCCGGGTCACCACCCCATGGTGGCACGCCGGGGGACGGCGGGGGACCGGACCATCGCTACCCTCACCCCCTGTGCCGACACGCATCCGGGGAGGGATGGTGGACCGCAAGCGAGTCTTTTCCGGCCTGCAGCCGACGGGCAACGTCCACGTCGGCAACTACCTCGGCGCGCTCCGCAACTGGGTGCGGCTCCAGGAGGAGTACGACTGCGTGTACTGCATCGTCGACCTCCACGCCATCACCGCGGACTACGACGTCGCCGCCTTTGCCAAGGAGCGCCGCGAGGCGGCCAAGGTCCTCATCGCGTGCGGGGTCGACCCGGTGCGCTCGCTCTTCTACTACCAGAGCCAGGTGCCGCAGCACACCGAACTGGCGTGGATCCTCGGCACCATCACCGGGATGGGGCAGCTCGGTCGAATGACCCAGTTCAAGGACAAGGCGGAGAGCGCCGGCGCCAACCTCGGTCTCTTCGCCTACCCCGTGCTGATGGCGGCCGACATCCTGCTGTACCGGGCGAACGCGGTCCCGGTGGGTGAGGATCAGAAACAGCACCTCGAGCTCACCCGCGACCTCGTGCTCCGCTTCAACGCCCGTTTCGGCGAGGAGTTCCCGCTCCCCGAGCCGATCATTCCCGAGCGCGGCGCCCGGGTGATGTCGCTGCAGGACGCGAATTCGAAGATGTCCAAATCCGACTCCGACGAGGACAGCCGCATCCTGGTGCTCGATCCCCCCGACACGATCCGGGCAAAGGTGAAGCGCGCCGTGACCGACTCGGGCAGCGAGGTGCGGTATGACTGGGAGGAGAAGCCCGGCATCTCCAACCTCCTCGAGATGATGTCGCTGTTCAGCGGCACCCCGATCCCGGCGCTCGAAGCCGAGTACGAGTCGTCGGGCTACGGGAAGTTCAAGCAAGCCGTGGCCGAGGCGGTGATCGCCGGACTGGCCCCGATCCGAGCGGCCCACAGCGCGCTCGACGACGCCGAGGTCGATCGGCTCATGCAGCGTGGGGCGCTCGACGCCCGCACCAAGGCCGAGGGATACCAGCAGCGGGTGCGCAAGCGGGTGGGCCTGGCGGGGTAGGCGGCGTCGGTCACTCCGGTGCGGCGGGAAGGCGCACCTCAACACTGGCGCCGCCGCGGCGGGGTTCCACGAACACGGCGTCTCCGCCGACATCGCGGGCGATGGTGCGTACGAGGGTCAAACCGAGACCGCTTCCCCCCGAGGCCCGGTCCCGGGCCGCGTCGAAGCGGACGAACCGTTCGAACACCCGCTCCCGGTCCTCCGGAGGGATCCCGGGCCCGTTGTCGTCGACCCCGATGATCACCTCGCCGCCTTCGGTGCGGGAGGTTAGCCACACCCCGTTGCGGCCGTGACGCAGGGCGTTGTCGCCGAGGTTGCGGATCATCCGCCCGATGGCGTCGGGGTCGGCGAGGATCCGGGCGGCACCCACGCCTGAGGTGTCCACCCGGATGGGCGAGCGGCGCCGCATCGCCGCGGCCTCGTTCAGCAGTGTCTGGTCGACGTCCCAACTACCGGTTGATCTCGCAACAGTCAAGACCCTCGATGATGGTGCGGCGGCCGACTTCATCGCCCCAGGCCACCACCGTCGGGGCTGCAAGTTGCCTGCTGCAGGCTGGGTCTCGGCGGGACTGCAAGCTGCAAGCTGCAAGCTCCCCATCTACCCTCCGGCTCGCACCCCACCAGGAGTTCTCTGCCCATGGACATCGACATCGGGATCGGGAAGACCGGCCGGCGTGCCTGGGGGTTCGACGACATCGCCATCGTTCCGAGCAGGCGCACCCGTGACCCCGACGACGTCGACATTTCGTGGCAGATCGACGCCTACCGGTTTCCCCTTCCGATGCTCGCCGCGGGGATGGACTCGGCCGTCAGCCCCGAAACTGCGGTAGCGATCGGCCGCCTCGGCGGACTCGGGGTGCTCAACCTCGAGGGCCTGTGGACCCGGTACGAGGATCCCACCCCGGCCTTCGAGGAGATCGCCTCGCTTCCCGCCGAGAAGGCCACCCGGCGCATGCAGGAGATCTACCTCGAGCCGATCAAGCCCGACCTGATCGGCCGGCGCATCAAGGAGATGAAGGCGGGCGGGGTGACCACCGCCGGCAGCCTCACCCCGCAGCGGGTGCGCGATTACGCCCCTCTCACCGTCAAGGCGGGCCTCGACGTCCTCGTCATCCAGGGGACGGTGGTCTCGGCCGAGCACGTGTCGACCCGCACCGAGCCGCTCGACCTGAAGCGCTTCATCGCCGAATTCGACCTTCCCGTGATCGTGGGCGGCTGCGCCTCGTTCTCCACCGCGCTGCACCTCATGCGCACCGGTGCGATCGGGGTGCTCGTCGGGGTCGGTCCCGGAACCGCCTGCACCACCCGCGGGGTGCTCGGGGTGGGTGTCCCCCAGGCGACCGCCATCGCCGACGCCGCCGGTGCCCGGATTCGCTACCTCGACGAGGCCGGGCGGTACGTGCACGTCATCGCCGACGGCGGGATGCGCACCGGGGGCGACATCGCCAAGGCGATCGCCTGCGGCGCCGATGCCGTCATGCTCGGCTCACCAATCGCGGCGGCCACCGAAGCGCCGGGACGGGGGTACCACTGGGGGATGGCGACGTTCCATCCCACACTGCCCCGCGGCGCCCGGGTGCAGGTGGGCGAGCTCGGCTCTCTCGAGGAGATCATGGTGGGACCTGCCCACGAGAACGACGGCCGGCGCAACCTATTCGGTGCGTTGCGGATGTCGATGGCGACCACCGGATACGCCGACCTCAAGGCGTTCCAGAAGGCCGAGGTGATGGTGGCGCCCGCCCTCAGGACCGAGGGCAAATCGCTGCAGCACGAACAACGCGTCGGCATGGGCTGATGACCGTCGCGGACTTCGACCGGGTTCTCGTGGTCGACTTCGGCGCCCAGTACGCCCAGTTGATCGCCCGCCGGGTGCGGGAGGCGCATGTGTACTCCGAGATCGTTCCCCGCGACCTCGGCGCCGCCGAGGTCGCCGCCCGCAACCCGGTGGGGATCATCCTCTCCGGGGGCCCCGCCTCGGTATACGCCGCAGATGCCTACGACCTCGATCCGGCGATCCTCGGAATGGGGATCCCGATCCTCGGCATCTGTTACGGCCACCAGGTGCTGGCGCACGCCCTGGGTGGCGACGTGGTGCGCACCGAGGCTGCGGAATTCGGCCGCACCGATCTCGAGGTCGATGGCGATTCGGTGCTGTTCGCCGAGCTCCCCGAGCGGCAGCAGGTGTGGATGAGCCACCGCGACGCCGTGGTGAAGGCCCCTCCCGGATTCCGGGTGACGGCGGCGACGGCGGCGTCACCGGTTGCCGCCATGGAGGACCTCGACCGACGGATGTGCGGGGTGCAGTTCCACCCCGAGGTGGCCCACACCCCGCGCGGCCAGGAGGTGCTGCGCCGGTTCCTCTACGACGTGTGCGGAGCCCGGCCCACCTGGACCAACGTCGGGATCATCGAGCAGGCGGTGGCGGCGGTCCGCGCTCAGGCTCCCGAGGGGAGGGTCATCTGCGGCCTGAGCGGCGGGGTGGATTCGGCGGTGGCGGCGGCGCTGGTGCACCGGGCGGTGGGCGACCGGCTCACCTGCGTGTTCGTCGACCACGGTCTCCTCCGGATGGGGGAGGCCGAGCAGGTGGTGGCGACGTTCCGGGCGAGCCTCGACATCGACCTGATCCACGTCGACGCCGCCGACCGGTTTCTCGCCGCCTTGACCGGAGTCACCGATCCCGAGGCGAAGCGCATGATCATCGGCGAGACCTTCATCCGGGTCTTCGAGGACGTGGCCGCCGGCATCGAGGATGCCCGGTATCTCGTCCAGGGGACCCTCTACCCGGACGTGATCGAGTCCGGGACCAAGGACGCGGCGAGGATCAAGAGCCATCACAACGTGGGCGGGCTCCCCGAGGACATGGATTTCGAACTGGTGGAGCCGCTGCGCGACCTGTTCAAGGACGAAGTGCGCTCGATCGGAGAGGAGCTGGGGCTTTCCGAGGACCTCGTGTGGCGCCAGCCCTTTCCCGGCCCCGGCCTGGCGGTTCGGATCATCGGCGAGGTCACCGTCGAGCGCCTCGAAATCCTGCGCCGCGCCGACGCCATCATCCTCGAGGAGATCCGTCGCGCCGGCCTGTACCGGGAGATCTGGCAGGCCTTCGGGGTTCTTCCCGCCATCCGATCTGTGGGCGTGCAGGGAGACACCCGTACCTACGCCTATCCGTTGATCATCCGGGCGGTCACCTCGGAGGATGCCATGACTGCCGACTGGGCCCGGCTCCCGTACGAGGTGCTGGAGCGGATCTCCTCCCGGGTGATCAACGAGGTGGCCGGAATCAACCGCGTGGCCTACGACGTGTCGTCGAAGCCGCCGGCGACGATTGAATGGGAATAGGCTTGGCGCCGCACGGCGGCACCCGGATCATGAACCACGCACCAAGTTTCCCGTGGGTGCCGGACTCATTCGTTCAAGGCGCCGGGCCATTCGCCCCTACGCGAGACTGCGATCGCCCCGCTAGTTTTCGCTCAGTCCGGGGACGGCCCGGATCTGAGCCGGACGGGCGGCGTCCGTCGGCCGGGAGCAACGAAACGGCCCTGGAGGGGAACCGATGACCTGGATCAACGCCTCGCTGCGGGGTGTCGCCGTCTTCGTATACTTCGTGGTCGCCACCGTGTGGCTCCCAGACTTCGTGTTGAAGCTCGACTCCATCGCCTCCGCCTCCTGGTTTCTCCGCGACCTCGTGGTGCTCGCCGTCTGGGGCGGTGGGTTCGTAGGCGGCTTGTGGCTGCTGCGGTTCGGCCAGCGCAAGGGGTTCGTCTGATGGGCCTCCAGCTCGACCTGTCCTACTACGACCGCAACATCCCCTGCATGGCGGCCTGCCCGGTCCACACCAACGCCGGTGCCTACGTTGCCGCCATCGCCGAGGGCGACGACCTCACCGCCTATCTCACCGCCCGGCTCCCCAATCCGTTTGCCTCGGTGTGCGGGCGGGTCTGTGCCGCTCCATGCGAGGTGGCGTGCCGCCGCGGCGAGGTGGACAGCCCGATCGCCATCCGTGCGTTGAAGCGCTTCGTCACCGAGAAGTACGGGCCCGAGTCCGGTAACGACCGCCGCGTGGTGGCCATGGATCGGCCGGAGCGCAAGGAGTCGATCGGGATCGTCGGGGGAGGCCCCGCCGGTCTCGCCGCCGCCCACGACCTCCGCCTTCGCGGCTACCAGGTGACTCTGTACGAAGCCACCCACATCCTGGGAGGGATGATGGTGCTCGGCATCCCCGAGTACCGCCTCGACCGCCGGCTCGTCCAGGCCGAGATCGACGCCATCATCGCCCTCGGCGTGGAGGTGAAGCTCGATACCCGGCTCGGGGTGGACGTCACCTTCGACGAGCTGCGCAAGCGCCACCACGGGGTGGTGCTCGCCCTCGGTGCCACGTTGGGCCGCGGACTCGACATACCGGGGAACGAGGCCGACGGGGTACTGCGAGCCATCGAGTTCCTGATCAACGTGAACCAGGGATTCAAGGCCGACATCGGCGAGAAGGTCGTCGTCATCGGAGGCGGCAACGTGGCCATGGACGCCGCCCGGACCGCCCTGCGGGCGGCGGCGTACGGTGAACGACCTGCCCTCGGGGTCGACCTCCCCCCGGGTGAGTACGAGATCACCGAGGCCGTCGACGTTGCCCGGTCCGCCATGCGGGTCGGCGCCAAGCAGGTCACGATCGTGGCACTGGAGAGCCCGGAGGAGATGCCGGCTTCCGAGTTCGAGATCGACGAGGCGAAGACCGAGGGAATCCGCTTCGTCCATCGCCGTGGACCCCAGCGCATCGAGGTCATCGACGGCAAGGTCACCGGCCTCACGACGGTCAAGGTGCTGTCGGTGTTCGACGCCCTGGGGCGCTTCGCCCCCACGTTCGAGGTGGGCGTGGAGGAGACGCTCGAGGCCGACACGGTGATCATCGCCATCGGTCAGGCCGTCGACGTGACCGCCCTCGGCGGGGACGATGGACCGAGGATCTCGCCGCGGCGCACCGTCGAGGTCGACCCGAAGACGATGACGACATCGCTGCCCCGGGTGTGGGGTGCGGGCGACGCCGCATTTGGGCCGCGCAACCTCATCGAAGCCATCGCCGAGGGGCGCAAGGTGGCCGCCGACGTCCACCGCACCTTCGGCGGCGCCGATGAGAAGCCGGAGACGGGCACCCTGATGCCGTTGCGCAGCTTCCATCGGCTCTCCGACCTGTACGACCGGATTCCCCGCCAGGACGTCCCCAGCCTTCCCACCGAGCGCCGGATCGGCCTCGCCGAGGTCGAGTTGGGGTTCAGCGATGCCGAGGCCCGAGCCGAGGCGCAGCGGTGCCTGCGGTGCTTCTCCAACATCCAGTTGGATGTAGATGCCTGCGTGCTCTGCGGACTGTGCGTCGACGTGTGCCCGTTCGATCTGATCTCCATCGTTCCCGCCGCCGACTTCGAGCCGGGTGCGGTGGGGACGGCGCTGCTGCTGGACGAGTCCAAGTGCATTCGATGCGCGCTGTGTATCGAGCGCTGCCCCTCCAAGGCCCTGTCGATGGCGACGTGGTCGGGAGTGGGGGTGCTGCCGATGCCGGTGCTGGCGAGATCGGGGGTCGAGGCGTGAAACTGCGCGAGACGACCGTGGGACGTTCGATGTTCCGGAGTCCCGACCGGAAGACGGAACGCGACCAGGCCGCCGGTCACTGGTCCAACTTCCTGCTCCACATCTACCCGGTGAAGGTGCGCCGCCGCGAACTGCACTTCAGCTACTCGTGGTACCTAGGGGTGATGTCGACCGTGCTCCTGGCCTCGCTGGTGATCTCCGGGGTGTACCTGATGTTCTTCTACGTCCCGGCGCCGAGCAGCGCCTACGGCGACATCCAGACGATCCAGACCCAGGTGGCCTTCGGGCAGTTCATCCGCAACGTTCACCGCTGGTCGGCCCACTTGATGGTGCTGACGGTGGCGGCGCACATGGCCCGGGTGTTCTACCGGGGGGCCTACAAGTCGCCGCGGGAGTTCAACTGGGTGATCGGCGTGATGCTGCTCGTGCTCACGCTGTTGTTGTCCTTCACCGGATACCTACTGCCCTGGGATCAACTCGCCTACTGGGCGGTGACGGTGGGGACCTCAATGGCCGACTTCGTGCCCTTTATTGGGGGCGGGGTCCGGGAGACGTTGCTCGGAGGCGACCAGGTGAGCGCGGCCACTCTGCTGCGGTTCTACGTGTTGCATGTTGCGCTCTTGCCGCTGTTGATCGTGGGGTTGCTCATGGTCCACCTGTGGCGCTGGCGCAAGGATGCGATGCTCGATCAGGGCAACGGAGGAGGTGAGGCATGAGCGAATCGGATCCCCGCGTGGTGCAGGGCAAGCGCGTGCTCGGCGTGGTGCCGGGGCAGCCGCCCATCGGCGAACGCAAGGTTCCGGACGAACAGGATCTCGTGATGGTCACGCCGCACCTCCTGGTCCGCCACGCGGTCGTCGCCCTCGCAGTGCTCCTCCTGGTGCTGATCATCTCGATCCTGTTCGACGCCCCGCTGCGCGAGGTCGCCAATCCCTTCGAGACCCCGAACCCGGAGAAGGCGCCGTGGTACTTCGCCGCGCTCCAGGAGTTGCTGTCGCATTTCCACCCGATGATCGCCGGGGTGTTGCTGCCGGCCGCCATCATCGGCGGCTTGGTCGCACTGCCCTACGTGGATCGCAGCCCGGCCCTGCAACCGCGGTTGCGCAAGGTGGCGGTGGCGATCTTCACGATCTTCCTCGTGGTGTGGGTTGTGCTCACTCTGATCGGATTCGCCTTCCGCGGCCCCAACTGGGGCTGGGTCTGGCCCTGGAACGAATGGCACGGTGAGCTATGAGCGACGGTATCGATCGGAGGGAGTTCCTCAGCCGGGGCTGGAAGGCCGGGGTGGTGATGATCGGCTGTGCGGGTGCGTGGACGTCGTGGGACCTACTCCGGCCGCTTCCCGGTTCCGGTCTGGGCGGGGTGATCAAGACGATCGCCGAGGCGGACGTGTTCTCCAACACCGCGGTTTACGTCCGGTCCGCCCAGGCCTACCTCACAAAGATCGACGGTGCGGTCGTTGCCCTCTGGCAGAAGTGCCCTCATCTCGGGTGTCGCGTTCCGTGGTGCGAAAGCTCCGGTCAGTTTGAGTGCCCCTGCCACGGATCGGCTTTCAATCGCGCGGGCGAATATCGGTCCGGGCCGTCGCCCCGAGGAATGGACCGGTTCGCGGTGACCGTAAGCGATGACGGCATCGTCGAGGTCGACACCGGGGCGGTCACCAAGGGAGTCCCTGCCGGGACGCCGGAGTCGATCGACGAGCCACCTACCGGGGAAAGCTGCACCTGAGATGACCGAAGCCACCCCGCCCGACAGGGCCGCACTCGGGGCCTCCACCCGCATGTGGCTGTTGGCCGGGCTCGTGCTCATGGGTTTGTTCGTGCTGGCCTTTCCGCGGTTCCGGTTCTACGAGCCGGCGCGGCGCGCCGACGCCCGTACCCGGCAGGAGCAGTTCCTGGCCGACCAGGGGGCGGAGATCTTCGCCACCAACGGCGAGTCCTGCCACGGGGTTTCCGGCATCGGAGCGG
>Ga0209619_10002151_pt1 | contig 14258 bp, 20 predicted proteins | sample Rifsed16ft3_FD_184011 | JGI IMG/M metagenome (GOLD analysis project Ga0209619, IMG submission 184011) | Soil microbial communities from Rifle, Colorado, USA - sediment 16ft 3 (version 2) | ecosystem: Environmental > Terrestrial > Deep subsurface > Rock core/Sediment | place: Rifle, Colorado... | reverse complement strand
TACCCCTCTATTGACTTATCAACAAGAGAAAGGATAGGAGTTTGCGTAAATTCCACTGTTTCCTCGACCTCCAGCATCTTGATATCTATATTCCCTTCCGAGGCCAATCTTAGGAGGAGCAGGGTCTTATAGTTAGGGTAGCTAAACCTAAAAGCCCTAACTGTGTTCCCCACCACCTTCTCCCCCTCTAAGTTACGAGCGTACACTGCAAGAACTCTCATTCCTCATCTCCATCATATGGTTTGCGATCGTTGCTATTCATTGGGGTTGTTGATCCCAGATACTCTACTAACGCAAGTAGCCCTCCAGCGAGGGCGCAGGCAGCGGCTACTAAAAGGTTCCAGGGGAAATCGAACATGTTGTACGTCCCTTCTGATCTTATAAGATCAGGGATAGAGAGACTGCTTGTTACATTCAGGACAGGGATTAGTATACACCAATTATTGAAGATAGTTTCACCTCCTTATAAAACGTATGGGAACTAGAATTGTTACACGCTAATCATCCACAGTTGAGGATAGACTCTAGTTTACGGGTCTGGGTGGAGATGTAGCATGGATAGGGCAGAACCATCAGGCATGGATCGACACTAGGTATGGATCTGCTCTCACGCAAGAGCACAGGATGCGCTTGAGTGAAAGAGGGAGGGAGCCCCCTAACTCCCTCCCTGCCCTTCTCCTTACGCAACCACCAGAGTGATGGTGCCGTTGCGCTTTACAGCTCCCTCCAGGTGCATGCGCCCGGTGAAGCTCCTGGTCTCGAAGAAAACCTCCTTACCGGCAATCACGGACTTGTAATTGCTGGCAGGAACCAAGTTGACCGCTACTACCTCTCCAGCGATGGAGACGAACAGGCCACGAGGAGTGATGTCCTTGCCATTGCTGGCATTGGCAGCATCCTGGCGCCCATTGTCCAAGTCCTCTTTCGTGACAGTCCCATCAGCGATGTCCTGAGCAAGACCCTGCGCTGAGATGTTGAAGAAGAGCTTGTTGGTGTAGTACTGTTTCCTGGCGGTTTCCAGGGTCAGTTTCCCGGCCTCGATATCCACCAAGGTTGCATACAGCCACTGAGCACCCTTCTGCTCCTTATCAACCTGGAACTCAACACCCTCTTTTGTCCATCCCCTGGAGATCAAGGGGTACATGATGAACGTTGCACCTTCGCTCAAGTCATCCAGATAGCCGTGAAGGGATGAGCCCCAAGCGAACCCGGTCTTTCTGTCCATCGTGTTATCCTGGCGACACTGCACCAGCATTTCATTGATCCGGATGAGCCTTGCGAAAGGCCAAGTCGAACCATACTGGCGAATGCCGGTCACGGGCTGGCGGACGAACGGGTTGGTGATAGTCCAACCGTTGATCTGGGTGATATTGCTATCACTCAGAAGGTCTCGGCGGATCCAACCCATGTTCCCGGACAGGCGCTCTGGATGCAGGTCATCTGCGAGATGGAGGCCACTCCGCTTGGGAGGGGAGAACAGGCCCCGAACACAAGCATTCCACGCAGAATGCCTGATCTGCCAGTCGAACTTGCTCACCAACAGATTGTGGAACTTACCCGTTGGGTGAGCTGGAGTGACTGTGACCTTCTCCCAGATTTCTCCGAGGGCGACACGGTGTTCCAGATCCTGAGGGGTGAACTCTACTACGAACTTGCCGACCTTGAATGTCTGAGCTTCCATTTATCTACTCCTTGCACTTGGGTAAAGATTAGCTATCTCTTGAGTGATCAACTCAACAGAGAGAAGGATTTCAGCAGCATTCTCTACCTGAATGTCTGCCATATCTTGCAACTCTTGGGCGGTATACCCGATTGTTGCAAGAATGTACTTACGTGCTCGCCTTTCAGCGATCTCCTTGGTCATCTTTGGTGGTTTATACATTGACCTCCTTACGAATGAAATGGGTAACTCCGTCGATCACAACGCGTTGCAATTCCCCCATTGCGATCATCCGCGTTGCGGACGGCCTGATGAAGTCCCGGTGAACCGCCTCCCCGATCTCGAATCGGAGAGCTTTCATCAGGGATGGTGGCTGCTCAAACAAGCCACTTGCCCAAGCATACTGATCGAACAACCTCATCCGGAGGACGAGGGATCCGACGGTATGCTTATCGGCACACCTGAGGCGCTCCTGAGCCATTTCTTTCAGCTCGTGGAACTCCTTCATGACCTCTTTCCAGTCTGCACAACAGTATTCGGGAGCAACGTACTCTCCGTCGTACTCGTCATGCCCCAGATCAAGATCGTCCAGGATTGTCCTCAGTTGCCGATATTCTTCTTCCTTCACTTCCATCTGATCATCGAACGACTGACCAGGGAGAAGGTCTAAAATGCTTATCGGGAGACAAACTTCGTCTCCAGCATTCAGCAATTCAGGCCAACTCTCCTCATCGTCAGACGACTCAGACAGGTAGCTCCATCCCCTTTCGGGAATGGTGTCGATATAGAGATTGAACAACTTGCACCTCCTAATCACTAGAACCTTTGTGGTCATCTATGCCACAACACCAAAAGCCCCTCCTTTCAGAGGGGCTCTCAGTGTGATGTGGTTAGATCTAGATGTGATTCTGGATCTTGCGGATGATGATTTTGGCCTGTGCCAGTTTCCGGTTGGGGGACCGGAAATAGCTGCTAACATCCGTCTTTTCGATCACCTCCTTTGCCTGAATGTATAAGGCAAAGGGACCGCGCCGACGATGTTCCTTGCTCTTGGCGATCTTGGGGGACACCATCTTTGAGCCATACTTCTTATTATTCTTCTGCTGTCCGTTATTCTTAGCCATTGTTGTTATCCTTTTACGGAACTAGGGTATTCAGGAGAATACCCCTCTTCAGGGAAAAGCCTGGCTGAGTCTTTACCTCAGTCCAGTTTCCCTGGTTAGTAACACATATGTATTCGTCACAAAACGTTGTGGGACTAGCAGTGATCTTGCGATAGATCACATCCCTGGTAAAGCTGCCATCATGGTTGCTAACTATATGACCATAGATGGCGAGCTTGACACCACAATTACCCCCTTCACCATGCGGACCGCCAAACCCTATGACTACACCATAGGGCCAAGGGCCATGTGCGGGGGTCTTACTGTACTCATAACAGGCTGGAGGGGCAGCAGCTTGGGCATCTCCACCAACAACCATGTCACAGGCTACCAGCAGGAGAACAAATGCCACTACTAGCCCAATAAAGCAAAAACCTTTCATGTTGTTATTTCCTTCCTTTCTTGTTGTTATTAGGCGAACCGAAACTACCAGGGCCAGGTGTAGCCCCAGTATTCGAAGAGGGCGTTCCCCCACAATGCCCCCAGGAGAGCGCCGATGAGGATGAGCCATATGATGGCGTAAATCCACGCCACTACAACATCCCCCCGCTTCTGTTTGGAGGGTGCAGCCATTGGCGGCTGCGCGTACCTTCCGGGCGCAAAGCGCCCGCCCGAGCTGTACTTACCTGTTGACATAATTAGGGCCTCCTTGACCCTGTTATTGGGTTGTTAGAGCTAAATAGCTCTCTGCTCCAGGGGTATACTATCCTCTGGATGAGAGAACCATCTAGAAATATTTTATTGTTCCCAACTGTAGTCTGTGAACTCAGGCAGATGCCACTAAGATACGTGGTTTTACGGGAACTCACCTAGTTATTTAGGAGTCTAGGAACCCCGGCTCATAAGGCCTCCCTATTAGGTATAGGTATACCCTTTGATAATCCAGTGAACGTCTGGAATAGACTGTTATCCGTGATGTGCCTTTCGTGACTTATTCAGGCTATCCTGATAAGCTCTACATGGGGCATGATTACGGGCTTGGACCTCCGCACACTATGGATAGCCATAGGTGTTGTTCGGAGCGCTGTCCGCTCTGCTTCATCACTCAGATTAGTAAGCAGTGTTTCCCTTTGAATTGGCAGGGTCTGATAGGACTGCCACCACTACCCTAGCCCCCCACCCCTCCCCCCCTCCCCCGGTACCCCCCTGGCACCAGGGGTAAGAAGAGTGTGTGCATAGAGAATGATCAATATATAGGGTATAGGTTCACTTTCGCCCTCACCCTATGTACTACTAACCTGAGCTCAAACATTTTCTGAGATTTTGGTTTTACTGTTATCTCCTTTACCTACATGGATAATGTAATTATGGTACTTTGGGTATATAATCAGATTGCAACTATTTTCAGAAGAGAGATAGACAGAATGTTATATGCGAATGTAGATGGAGAGAGGATTAGGGCGACACCAAGGGTGAGGGGGAGATGTCCTGTATGTGAAAATCCGGTAATAGCAAAATGTGGGGAGATATACATCTGGCATTGGGCTCACATGCCGGGGGAGAACATTTGTGAATGGGGAGAAGAGACAGAGTGGCACAGGGAGTGGAAGAGTCTATTTCCGGGGGAAATGGTTGAGATTGTACGTCAAAAGAATGGGGAACGGCGAAGAGCAGATGTTTTACTACCCAATGGATGGGCGATCGAGTTTCAGGCATCTCCAATCAAGAGGGAGGTTGTCGAGGCCAGAGAGTTTTTTTGGGACAGAAAGGTAATGTGGATATTTCATCTACAGGAGTGTGAGGATCGGATTAGGACTTGGGAGAAAGACAAATACACCACATTCAGTTGGATACAGCCACGTCACTATCCCCTATTTTGTGATTATAGAAGGTCTGTCTGGGATTTTGGATTCTGGTATTTTGCCCCTAAGAAGATATATAAGAAGAAGAAACTGACTGGTTGGGGATATCAATACTCCCACGAGGAAGTTATTGACAGGATAAGGGCTTGGGGGAAAGTGAATTTGTAATCTACACGCATGGTACAATACGGTTATGCCAAAACAGGGCATCTTATAGAAAGGCCTCCCCACGAAGGAGGCTTTTCTAGTCTATGGGCATATGATCTTGCGAAAGACTGTAACAATATGAAAGATCGTGCGTTTATACGAAGAGAGAGAGTTATTACGTGGTTTAGGTGGATCGGGTTAGTGAGTCACTTCATTTTTTGGATTTCAACGAGTGTTATAGCGATTGGAGTGGCGATGGTTCTAATCTCCAAGAGGGACGAAATTTGGGTGGTATCGGTGCCGTACTTCTGGTTTTGGGGGAATTTTTATCTTCATACCTGGATGCTCGCAATTTTGATGACCAAGGCTTTAGAGAAATATCTAGACAGGGAAGGTACATTTGATCCTTATATAGATAGGTTCAAGTGTTGGCTTCGTAGAATGTATATCCAGTCACGCTTTCACTACGGAGGATAAAAATGGACGAGATATCAGAACAGAGCAATCCGGAAAGATGGGCGGCTCTCATGAGACAGTGGCAGAACGAGCATCAGCCTGGGTGGGTTGCCACTAAGACAGTCACCTACATGGTCATTCAGAAAACAGATGGTGCCATCGTATTCAAGCCTAATAATGCTCAGACACTCTATGAAACTACCTCCTTCTGAGTCGGTCTCGAAAGAGCGAGAGAAAACCTTACCCCTGAACAGTGATAAGGTTGATGGAATCGCTCAACTGACTGACAGATCTATTGTCGTCACCCTGATTGCTCTTGGTTTCAAGTACAAATTCTTCAGAGGCTCCAGAAAGACGGTCTTTGAATTTGATGACAAAGAAACCTTCGATATCAGGGAACAATGGAAGCTGGATATAGCTATTCCCATTGATGATGTGCGGAAAATCTTTCGTGCAGAAGCCTCTTTCAATAGTGCGGTACACGATGATTAGGGGAGAAAACTATGCCAAATCCTAATGATGGCATCATCGGAGAGACCGGAACGATCTATCCACGCCTCGAAAACGCCAGAATGGTTGATGTATACATGATAAACGGCGTAGATTGGCCTACAATCGAGACCATTCAGGTTGGCAACATCATTCTCCCCGTTCTAGCGGCGGATATGTCCTTTGCCGCTCAAGGACCTGGAGTTTTGACCCTGAAGATCTCTATGAATAGGGCTCGTCTACATATGCCCGAAGATCCAGACGAATAGATGTCCAAAAAATCAATTGCCAAACTAACAGAAGAAGAAATAAAGCTCTTTCAGGAGGGCATTGATGATCCTAACAAGCTGCTGGATTATCTAACTCGTCGTCCGGGAGAAGAACACGGATGGCGATTTGACGATAACTTCGTTCCGGAAGGAGCTTGGCAATTAGAAACATGCTTTTCCTCTCAGCTCCGCATTATCGTTGTGGGGGGTTTCGGGAGTGGAAAAACGAGGGGGATAGCCGGTGGAGCGATAGTATTCTGCGTTACAACAAAAGATTTCGCTTTTATGAATGCGGCGCCCTTGTCTTGGCAGTCAGAGCTCATGTATAAGTTTGTATTGAGTCTTGCCAGGGGTACTCGGTTGGGGGATCTGATCTACAATGCGCCCAAGAGACCATATCCCTACATAGAGTTCCGCTTCTTTGTAGGAAATTACCTGATGGTTACAACAATGGAATTCATGTCAGCGGAGAAGAATGCCAACAACATCCTGGGTTGGGAGGGGGATTGGGCTAATATAGACGAGGCAGGACTTCTGGACGATCTTGGAGAGACGATCCGCAACTTGGGCTCTCGTATGCGTGGTTCGATCAACAAAAGAGCACGCTTAGGGCGTCTCTCCATGATCTCCAATTCTTGGGATAATCCGGAATTCTGGTACAGGTATGACCTGGCGATCGACCTGCCAAAGGATTATCTTTCTAAGACGATTTCTACCCGCGACAATAAGAATGTGACACCAGACCAATTGCGACTCATGCTGAAGGATATTCCGGAGGATGAGCACGATAGGTTTATCGAGGGCGGTAGACCTGAGGGGAAAGGCAATTACTTCTCGAAAACCAAGGTCTATGCTTGCGAGGACGAGAATTTCTCGGCTTACATCCTTGATGGGTTCAACAATCAGCGTCCAGGATACGAATTGTCTACCCTTCATGGGGCTGGAGTAGTCCACTACCGGATTCCGAAGGCGGACGGTCACGAATACATGATTTTGGCAGATCCTGGAGCCGGGAATGCCCCAAATCGCAATGCCCCGGTAATTATGGTGTGGGATGTAACTGATTTTCCGATTTACCGCATGTCTTTAGCCGCTTTTTGGTGGGGAGCTGGTAATGGATCGATTACACCCTTTTACAGAATGCTATTATCCCTGATGGAGATCTATGATCCGCTCTTTACTGGAGTGGACTCAACCGGACCCCAGAAAAACACAAATGAGATGCTCAACCTCTATTTACAGGGAAAGAGAACAAGTCTAGATCAAAAGGAGGAATGGATTGGGAGCGTAGACCTCAAGAAGATTGCGAATCCGATCATTGGAGGTCTGGACTTCTCTTCAGGGAGAAAAGCCGCCTTTTTGGTGTGCGGGAGACTGTATATTGAGGCATCTCTGATGACCTGGCCTAAATTTGTAACCGGAATACGCTCACAACTGACCAACTATGATCCTGAAAAAGATAAGGGACCTACTCCAAGCAAGCTTACACAAGATATCGTCGCTACCCTTTGTATGTCGGCTTACGTTGCAAGGGCGTGGTTTTCTGTTGAACCTGAAAGCGTTCCTCAAGAGGCACTTGATCAGTCTATTGAAATTCTTGATAATGAAGTTGACCGATCTATGCGCTTACCTGGAGCAGATCGAGCTCAACGAATCTCGATTCGAGGTTGATCGGTTCCAAAGACTGGAAAATAGGCATTTATCAACGGAATATAGACAACATAAGGACATTTTCCACTAATTCTTGTTGACACTAGCCTATTTTCACTTATAATGTTTTCAGATGATCTTATAAGATCATCTACGGGGGAATTGCTCATCCTTGTCCAGAATGCAGAATAGATTGAACGATGAAAGGTTAGGCATCTGGATGAGGGCAATTTGTTCACTCTATCCCGCTATCTCGATCAACTTACCCACCCCAGGCCTCCTTTTACGATCGAGGGGCTTGTTGACTTCCCATCTCAGGAATGGAACAGGAATCTAATTCGTTACAGCGAGCTTGAGAGCTGGTATGACGGTTCTGTATTAGATGAGACCGTTGAGAGACAGGGAAAAGAGATTGAAGTATATCCTGTCAAGATCAACCCCATCCCCAATACGGTTGAGAAGCATACCTATTTCCTGTTTGGACAAGTTGAGCAAGATGAGCGTCCATTAGTCTATCCCAAAATTACAGCCCCAGATCTAAGCGACGATGCTCAGGTCAAGAGTGCTAAAGCCCTAGAGGATCTCCTTTACCGAGTATGGTCAGAGAACAACGGAAGAGCTACTCAATGGACAGGCGGGGCTCAAAGCAATACTTATGGGGGATGTGTATTCCGGGTAGATTACGATCCTTTTGATCCCCTCAAGACCGTTCCAATTCGCATAGATATAATCCATCCAAAGTTCTTTCTTGGCATCCCCGATGGTACCAACTTGTGGAAGCTGAGGGAGGCGTGGATTATACGTCCCATTAACCATGCAGAGGCAAAAGAGTTTGGAGTAACTGTTGCTCCGGATATCGAACCCTGGATGTCGGAGCATTACACCAAAAGCTCTTATGAGTGCCTAATCAATGGGGATCCCGCCTATAGATTTCTAAAGGGGGATTGGGTACCTCTCTCTGGAGAAAACATCTTTGGTTTTGTCCCTGTTGTTTATATTCCCCATATACGAGTATGGGGTTTTTATGGGGAAACTTTTATCGAGAATGTTCAGGGGATAGTGAAAGAGCTCAACCTGCGTGCGGCAGACTATGGGGATGCAGTAACCACCGACGCTCATTCCTATTTAGGCATGAAGAATGTTGCTGGAGCTCCGACGGTTCTCCAGATTGCACCTGGACTGTACGCCATCAACATGAAGTCTGCCCCTGACTTTACAGGACAGGCAAAAGACCCAGATCTATTCGAGATCCGGAAGCCATCGGCCTCCGCTCCTATGGAAAACCTCGTAGATCTGCTTTATGAGTATTACCGCAGGGCAGTAAACGTACCTGCTGTGGTAGAGGGGGAGGATGAAGGCTCGCAACGTTCCGGTTTGACGCTCGTTACCAGAATGATATCTCTGGTCTCTCATACCGACACCGAGCGGATTTTCTGGACTACGGGCTTGAACCTTTTGACCCGTATGGTGATAAAGATACTTCTAGTCAAGAATGTAGATCAAGTATTCCCAGAGCATTTGACATTTCCAATCCGCCAGGAGTGGGCTCCTGTTCTCCCAAGAGATCGGGAAGTAATCGTCAACGAGGTAGTTGCGCTAATGGGTGCCAAACTAGGATCCATAAACCGCTTACTTGAAGTGCTTGGCGTTGAGAACCCAGAAGAGGAACGAGGCCAGATCCTGGAGGACCTCAAGGAAATTACCGAGACCGAGGCAGAAGCCACCGCAAAGGCACAGCCTCCCCAAATGCCTCAGTCTAGTTCAAGTGCTGCTAAGGGTACGCCCGCTAGAGAAAAGAATACCAAGAAGGAGTAAAGCAATCATGACGGACGAACAGGATGTGAAACCGCCAGTGGTTACGGTTACAGATACTGAACCCCCTGTCCTTACACCTCCACCGCCTAAGACCGATTTTGAGGCCGGATACAAAGGTCTCCAAAGGAAGCTTGATAGATTGCAGAAGGAGCATGACGCTATCCAGGAGAAGTACGAAAGTCTTGCGGAAGAGTCAGAGGGCCATAAGCAATCCAAGCGATCGGTTGAACAGGAGAAGGACGCTTTAGCCAAAGAGAAACTAGACCTGGACCTGAAAGTAAAAGAGTATGAAGTACAACTCGCAAACCAGAACCTTCGTAATGAGCGGTTCAATCTGATTATGACCGAGTACCCTGAGCTGGCCTCGTTTGAGACTGCTGGACTTCTTCCAGACGCTCCGGATATTGAGGCGCTGAAGGGGAAGCTAACCAAATTCCGGGAGACACTAGGAGCGAAGTCCAAAGCTGAGCTTGAGGATGCTGTAAAGGGAGCAGGAGCGGGAGCAGGAGCCGGGAACACCGGAGCAGGCACAGGAAAGCGCTCTAAAGAAACGGTCTACAGCGAACTTGTAGCTCTTGCGGGAAATACCAAGACGCCGGAGAACAAGGCAAAATACGACACTCTTATGAAGGAATGGATTGCCCTGAACTAACTTTCGAGGTGAAACTATGGCAGTAGGTGATTTCGATACCTATTATTCGGACGAGCCATTTTCCGTAATGGATCAGAACCAACGGACTTGGCTTGACCCAGACCTGATCGACATCTGGCGATTACGGTCTGTTTTCCGTCCCATCCTGAGCTTCACTAAGAGCCTTGCCGATGTTCGGGCGACCTCGATGACCGTTAGCCAATTGTTTGATCCCCATCCGGATTTCACTGCGCTGAGCGCACGCCAGATCTGGATGCCATCCATGCACATTGACTCACGTTCGATCGAGATCACCTTCCAGCACAACGGTTCCAAGATCGCTTTCCACAAGTACGATGACATGATCACTTACTGGAAGAAAAACGGTAAGGCTGGTCTACGTGCCATCGCTCGTGGCGCCTTGGGACAGTCAGAAGTGGATATCAACGATCTTATGGCTCGCAACGCTCTTATCAGTGGAGCTCTCTCGACCGGGTACACCATGTACTCTGGTGGAGCAACCAGTTTTGCTAATCTTGCTACGGATGACCTGTATGATCCTTATACGGGTGCTGATGTCTGGTTGGGCATGGCTAACCGAGGGATGGCCGAAGCTCTTGGGCCGTCCGGAGCTGAAAGCTCCATCGTGGCCTACACTAGCCCTGGTGTGATCTATGACATCCAGGACAATGAAGGCTGGAAGAACGTCCATGAGTACCTCCAGGACCGCATCCTTCTGAACTACGAGATTGGTGCGTTCAAGAACGTCCGTTACGTCCAGACTCCAAAATGCACGCTCTGGAACTGCGGCACTCTAATCGCTCGTGCGCCAGTTGTTGCAGCTATCACTGCTGGTGATGGTTCGCCTAATCCGGCGACCACCAAGGTTGACGCAACCTATAAGGTCGGTCAAACGACTGATGGTATTGTCAACTACATCCAGCTCGATGACGCTACTTCCGGCTCTATCAGCGACTTTGCCGTAAACGATGTGATCTCCATCCACGCAACTACTACAAATGCCTATGGTGTCACTGGCGGTGTGAATTTCAATGAAGGCAAGCTAACTAACAGGCGTATTGTTGCTGTTGATCTCGCTACCAAACGCCTCGTCCTGGATCAGCCTGTTCTTGTTGACTTCGCAACCGACCTGGGCGGAGGTACGTATGCCTATGTCACCAAAGGCCGCAACATCCACGCCACCATCTTCGTAGGTGGGCCAATGGCGATCGTTGCTGGTGTTGCTCAACAACCTCTCTTCTACGAACTAGACCCGATCGATGACTTCAAGGCCATCTACAGGTTCTCCTGGGATCAGTACATCGGCTACCAGCCGTTCCGTCCTGAGGTCTTTGAGGTGAACTTCTCGGCGGGTTCTACTCGCATCAAGGGTGCAAGGAGTGTCCAGTAAGGATGAGCGTCACGTTTGCGGATATTCTGGAAAGAGTCCTACGTCTGCTGAATGATCCTAACGGACTTCAGTATGAGGATGCTTTGGTCTGGGATGGCGTGATCGCTGGACACGATGCGATCCTGCCTTTCCTGCCAAAACATTCAGTAACTACCTACACCTCTGGATCTGCTGGAGATCTCTTTGCACTACCGGATGATCTCTATCAGGTACAGACGGTTCAGGATATGGACTCTGGCCTGTTTATCCCTCGTGCCACTCTTTCTCCTGGAACGTTCCGATTGAGTGATGGAGCCCTCTCGGACAATGACTGGATCGAGTATCCCTCCGGGTATCTCAGTCTAGCCAAATCAGTCCCTGAGGGCAGTCAGCTCAGGCTTTTCTATTTCTCCTATTGGGATAAGCCTCCAACAGAGTCGTCTCAGGACTTCGTTTTAGAGCTACCTCCCGTTGCTCACCAGGGCTTGATCTACTACGCTGGCAGTCATGCCCTTTTGACTAAATCTGTCAACTCTGCCAATATCCGTCAATTCAACCAGCGAATTGACAGTGGTGATCCTGAGGATAACCCCTTGAAAGCAGAGAGCGAACATCTAAGGAAACTCTTCTACGCAGAAATGAAGCTGTTACCGGATTTTGTGAAGGTTGGTGCATGAGTCAGATCTCTCATCTCCTGGTGATGCGTCTTACAGACACTCTCGATCTGGAGATGAGAGTAAATACTTCGGGTCCAACCAAGGCAGGACTGGTACAGGCTTATCGGTTTCAGGATAACCCGCTAGAGAAGGTCAACTACCTGTATGTATCTGCGGGAAATCCACAAGATCCAGACCTACAGGACGCTCGTGTCTCTGCAAGAGATATGGAGAACCTGGGAATGAATCTTCCGGCAGGAGAAGTAGGAGGAGGACATTACTGGTGGAGACGTGGCAGGATCGCTCTAGGCTGCTACTTCATCACCAAGAATTACACTCAGGAAGTAGCCGCTGACTACGCTCACACCTTTCTGGGAAGAGTAATGCATCACACAGAGCGAGCGAATGTATCAGACCTTGTAGACGATTGGGGTGAGGAAGCTAGCTACTTGATGGTGTTTGCCTCTACCTTCTTTGAGGGAGGCGGTCCTCCAAACCAGTATATCTGGAGAGGCCATGTCTTGTGGCAGGTTCTAACACACCGACCGTATTAGGAGTCAAAAACTATGGCGACTGTTGCTCAAGCAGGAATCCTGGGCTTCGGCCCTCAGCCCGCCAAGGAACAAGATGTTCCCGTTGGGCGCTGGTACAGACACAAAGCAACGTTAGCCGATCTTGCGATCATGGACGATCAGCGTCTTGGTCCTCCGGAAGTTGGTGGACGACCGTTCCCGACCATCCCGTACAAAGCGGGTGTCATGGTTGGAGGCGGTCTGACTCTCCATCCTCGTCTGGAGGCCTCGATTGGATATCTCCTAAAAGGTGCTATGGGTTATTGTGCTACCTCGTCTGGATCTGGTAGCGTAAAGAATCATGTATTCTCAGATGACCCATCTAACCCTGGTTATATCCCATGGCTTGGTTTCCGGAAGTTTATCCCCGGTGGGGATGAAGTCGGAGACTATGGTATTGGAGAGGTCTACAAAGATTGCAAGGTGCTATCGCTTGCACTAACCCTGCCGAATGAGGGGCTGGTATCCGCAAGAGTGGATGCCCTAGGCCGCTTATTCGAGCTGGAAGAGTCTCCCACATGGGGAACCACGACTGGTTCTGGTGGCGGTTGGGATCCTACGTATGGTGAATTCGAGGACTTCCCCTCAATCCCGATTGGGAGTACACCGGGCGGTTACATCAATACACCAGACTTCGGAAACCTGCCGGTAGTTCAGGCAGTCGTGACTATGGTAAACCGGAACCTGGATATCCGTCAGGAGAAGGTTTACGGGTCTCCCTATCTTGAGACTATCACGGTGATCTCACGTCAGATCAATATCGATCTAACCGTGAAGTGGAAGAACCCGAACCTATACCGGCAGATTTTGACCGGGAGCATTGCTGGCACGTCCTGGAGCTCTGTCCCGTTCACCTCTCCGGTTACGTTCCGGACTATCTCCCCTGGTAACATGCCTAGTGAATCTCAGCCTTATGAGCTGTTAGTCACCGTTACCGAGGCCATGCTAGCTCTTCAGGGTGGTATTACCCTCTCTGGCAACGATGCGGTTCTGATGCGTTTCACAGGACAGGCATTGGACACCACAGGCGACTACTGCACCTGGGAGCTCAGGAACAAGTACGCTAACTACACCTGGCCTTAGACCATAACACCAACTGAATAGGAGGTTCTCAGAAATGAGAGCCTCCCCCCTTTAGCTGGTAGTCAAAAACTCTGGAAGTTTTTAGGAAGGAGATTGAAATGGAAGGTATAGCGAAAGGCAGAATAGTTCACTACGTTCTCACGGAGTCCAATGCAGGTTACATTACCAATCGCAGGGTTCCTGGGGTAGGTCATGGTAAAAGCTGGCCCGCTGGCTCACAGGCGCACGTTGGAAATCCGGCAGTCACTGGAGAGCATGTCCCTGCCATGATTGTAGAAGTATTTATGGCAGAGGGTTGTGTGAACTTACAGTGTTTTCTGGATGGGAATGACAGCTTTTGGGCAACCAGCAGGATGTTCGACGAAAAGGAAAAGATCCCTGGCACGTGGCACTGGATTGAGGGAGCCTAACGATGATATCCAAGAGACATGATTTTTTCAAGAAACGCCTCCAGGAGCTCGGGGTCTACGATAAA
>Ga0209619_10002146_pt1 | contig 14273 bp, 13 predicted proteins | sample Rifsed16ft3_FD_184011 | JGI IMG/M metagenome (GOLD analysis project Ga0209619, IMG submission 184011) | Soil microbial communities from Rifle, Colorado, USA - sediment 16ft 3 (version 2) | ecosystem: Environmental > Terrestrial > Deep subsurface > Rock core/Sediment | place: Rifle, Colorado... | reverse complement strand
GACTATATTAATGCCCTTGAACTTGAGGATGCAGACCCATCGTTATTATACCGTTATGGCCTCGGCTTTGGTGATAACCCGAAGTTTAAGGGTGTATATGAATGGTCAATGCTCTCAGCAGGCGCTTCCATTCAGGCGGCAAGGATGGTAAGTTCCGGAAAAGTGAGCGTAGCGTTCAATATTGCAGGCGGGCTACATCATGCCATGCCGGCAAAGGCTTCCGGTTTCTGCTATATAAATGATCCGGCCGTAGCAATTATGGTCTTACTGAAACAGGGTAAAAGGGTTGCATACATTGACATTGATGCCCACCATGGTGACGGTGTTCAGTTCGGATTCTACAACACTGACAAAGTCCTTACTATATCACTCCATGAGAGCGGAGAATTCCTCTTCCCCGGCACAGGTTCTGTTGAAGAGCTTGGTGAGGGAGAGGGAAAGGGTTACTCTGTAAATTTACCGTTCTATCCTGGAACCGGAGACGATGTGTTTGTCTGGGGGTTTGACGAAATCGTCCCACCCCTTATTGAGGCATATAAGCCTGATGTGATAGTAACACAATTGGGAGTTGATACAATGGCTTCAGATCCCCTTGCCCATCTCAACCTGACAACAGATGGTTTCTGTCGTATGATAGAGAGATTCCGCTCATTCAACATTCCATGGGTTGCATTGGGAGGCGGAGGATACGATGTCTCTGCAGTAGCAAGATCATGGGCACTTGCCTTCGGGATAATGTGCGGGATAGAAATCCCTGATGAAATACCTGTTGATTGCCTCAACAATCTTAAACAGTATGGTATGGAAGGAACAACATTGCGTGACCATGAAAGGGCAATAAACGGAGACAGTACAACTCGAAAATGGGCGGAGGCTAATGTAAAATACATTAAGGAGAATGTCTTTCCATTTTATGGCATATAAGAGAAATTTATTAGCAATAATAATAATCTTCATTACCCTGCTTGCCGGTCTCACACATGCAGAACCAAATGATGCAGCTTCACAATTTCTTGCACTTCAGGTTGAAGGTGACCCTTACATGGTTTGGTTTGATAAGGGTAAAATACTCTACAGTCAGACGGCCTACAAAGAAGCAGTTGAGGCATTTTCAAAGATAGGCAAAGACGCCCCTCCTGATGTTCTCGATGAGTCTTTATATCTGACAGCCAATAGCATGCTTGAGACAGGGAATTATGATGATGCCATCTCATATGTAAATACAATCTCAAACAAGAGCAGGATTTACCCGTTCGTCCTTTATACTAAGGCAATGGTAAACCTTAAAACAGGTGACGAAAAGATTGCGATAGATAACCTCGAAGAGGTCTCAAAATATATTAAGTCTGCACAAGCCGCTAAGGTAAATCAGAATGGCGAACAAAAGGGGCAGAAAAACGAAACCGAACACCTCGCACACAGGGCAAATCTCACCCTGGGGTTTATCTATCTCGAAAAGGAAGGTTATACTGATGCCATAAAATACTTTTCAGCGGTTCCGAAAGAGAGCCCATTTCATGAAAAGGCACTCTTCGGTCTTGGATGGACATACGCACGTATGGGTAGGTGGGTCAGGAGCATAGTCTTCTGGGAAGAATTATCCTCTTCATATCCGGATAGTCACTACTCGAGAGAAGTAGTTCCTTACATTGGATATGCATACACTAAATTGAACGCATACGGTAAGGCAATAGAACAAAACGGAAGCGCCCTCACATATTACAGAAATATGACTGCAAAGCTATCGGATTTAAAGAAAGAAGTTCAGAATATATCCCGGAATAAATCCCCGAATAATTCCATAGATAAGCTCGCCCGGGCTGCCGGTCTACTTGAAGATAAGGAGCTGTCTGCCGGATTAAGATTGTATGCGGGATTAGTGTCTATGGAAGAGTATCTTGGACAGGCAAGTCCGGGTATTTCATATGAGATAGAATCTTTAATAAACACCTCAAAAAAGAAGAGAGCGGATATACTTGATGACATATATGAAAAAGCACTCGCCGATCTGGAACATTTACAAGAACAAATTCTGGAATCTTCAATTGACACCACTCTCGAAATGGTACAGAACCTCAGATTAGAAGGGGGGGGCCAGATCAGCAATGATATGATCTTTGTTAATCATGATTAGGATTCTTCTGTTACTTTCAATTCTTCTCCTCACCTCCTGTGCAAGAGAAAATATGGAAATTATTAAGAACAGCGAGGTACGCTCAGTTACTGAAGAGATACTTACTTTCCAGGAAAGGCCACAGGCAGTCAGCCGTGAATATCGCTGGAAGGCCATCAGGGAGTACGAAGAGTTTATTAGAAACAACAAGGGATTCAAAAACGCAGCGATGGCTGACAGTATGCACCAGCTTGCAAATATATACATGAAGATCGAAGAAAATACATACCTGCAAAAAAAAGGAAAGTATGACCATTCAAGATCACGCCGGCTTTACAATGATATTCTATCGTTATACCCGGACAGACCTGACAATGAAGAAATATTATACCAATTGGCACGTGGTTATCTGGATGAGGGCAACTGGGAAAGTTCTATTGCCTTGCTGGAAAGGCTAATCAGAAAATATCCGGACGGGAAGTTTGTACAGGAGGCATACTTCAGACTTGGAGAATATTACTACGGGCTTGGTCAGGTACAGAAATCTGTTCAATTCTACCGTCAGGTTCTGAAGAATGATGATTATAACTTCTACGACAAGGCACTCTATAAACTGGGATGGGCGCTGTTTCAGGGCAAAGACTATGAGGGTGCTGCTGACAAGTTCATGTCACTGCTTGAAAGGAGAATGGTAAAGCTGACACCTGAGGGAAAAGAGGAGATAGGAGAAATTTTGATCATAGAGAGGGATATGGTCTGGGACTCCATCAGGAATCTCGTTCTCTTGTTTGATTATATGGGCGGGGCTGAAAGGATTGCCAATTACTTCAAGGTGAGAGGTGTTCAGACTTTCGAGCCTTATATCTACAGAAAGCTTGGAGATATTTATCTTGAAACAGGAAGATTTAAGGAAGCTGCAGATATCTATGAGGCATTTATAAATACAAACCCATATCATGAAGATGCACCTGCATTTCACTCAAAGATCGTAGAGGCATATATACGGGGGAACATGTTAGACCTCGCATTTAACGCAAGGATAAGGCTGATTGAAATATACAGAGATGACAGCGTTTGGTTCAAGTCTAACAGGAGAGGCGCACAGAAACGAGCAAGAGAACTCGTACTGGCAAACAAGCCGCTTGTAAAAAATGACCTGTTTCAACTGGCAAAATTCCATTACGCAAAGGCCCGTGCATCAAAGAAAAAAGAAGACATTAACGAGGCAATTAAATGGTTACACCGTTACCCTTTTAATTTCCCTGAAGATACTGAATCCATTGAACTAAGTTTCATCCTGGCAGAAATCCTGTTTGAGATGAAATACTACGACAGGGCGGCAATTGAGTACGAGAAGATAGCCTATCAGTACAGCCCGTCTCCATTCACTATGGAATCAGGCTATAGCGCGCTCCTGTCTCTTGAAAAGATTGCAAGGCCATCAGGTGAGATACGTGCAGACAATGAGTATATCCAGAGATTTGGAGAGAGCAACAAAAAGTTTGCTGCCGCATTTCCTGAAGACAAAAGGGTCACCGAAGTCCTCCTGAACGGGACAGAGGTATTCTTTCATTTAGGGAATTTCGTGGAGAGCAGGACAATGGCGCAACAGTTGATGCAGCACAAGTTGTCTACTGAGAAAGATAAATATGTTGCCCAGAGATATATAGCTGAGAGCTTTCTGAAAGAAGAGGCATATGGCAAGAGTGAGGAAGAAATTAAAAAGGCTATAGCGCTTGTTCCCACTACAGATAGGAAAGACCTCCCCATGCTGGAGAGGGCGCTTGCGGTTTCACTATATAAGCAGGCAGAGGGACTGAAGTCTGAGGGAAAGGTAAAAGAAGCAGCCGGGGCATTTAAGAAGGTCTACGACACTGCCCCGAACACCGACATCGCATCAGTAGCGCTCTACGATGCCGGCGTGTTGTACGAACAGGACAAGGATATGGATAATGCAATAAATGCATTTCAGCTTCTCTTCCTGAGATATCCCACTTCAAGGTATACACCTGTAGCTGTCTCTGAGTGGGGTGAGATTTTAGAGTCAAGAGGCGCATACATTAGCGCCGCCCAGGTATACGAGAAGGCTTCCGCAGTACTTGAAGACAGAAGGGTACGGGAAGATTTACTATACAAGGCTATTATTTTGTATAAGAAAAGCGGGAATATTGACACTATGTACAACAGTTACTATAAGAACTTCGAAAGGTTTCAGACGGAGTTTCCTGATAGCCCTAAACTAATCGAACTCACATTCGATGCGGCCGCAAGCAGAGAGGCTTTGAAGGATCATACCACCGCAAAAACCTTATATGAAAAAACAATATCACTTCACAAGAGACTCGGAGCCGCTGCAACTATGGAGACAACGATCACTGCTGCAAAGGCACAACTCATCCTTGGAGATTACAAAAAGAAGTTTTATGAGTATATAAAGATAGTCCAGCCCCTGGAGGAAAATCTGAAGAAGAAAGAGGGATTGCTTAAAGATGCGCTTGCCGACTATACTGTCGCTGCCAAGTACCGTATCAGCGATGTTACTACTGAGGCTACATTCAGGATGGGAGAGATGTTTGAGCATCATAAGGATGCCATTATGACATCAGAAAGGCCATCTGAACTTACAGGAGAGCAGTTAGAAGAGTATAATTACCTCCTTGAAGAACAGGCATATCCTTTTGAGGAAAAGGCAATCAGTATTCATGAGGGTAATGTTAAAAAAACGGTAGAGGAAGGGATTTATAATTTATGGGTAAAGAAAAGTTATGAAAGACTTTCCACGCTTGTACCGGCAAAGTACAAAAGGGAAGAAGCAGGAAAACCATTTACAGGGGATTTATCCGTAAATATACCTGATGACCCTGATATTTATAATAACCGCGGAATGACATTCAGGGAAAATGGTGAATTCAAAAAGGCGGAAGAGGATTATAAACGGAGTATCGCATTAAAACCTGATTTCAACAGCGCTGTCCTGAACCTTGGTATCCTTTATGAACTTTACCTTGGGAAGTTTGCAGATGCCTTAAAAAATTATAAGGAATATGTTAAGTTAGGAGGAGACAGGAAAGAGGTCCTGTCATGGATTGAGATGCTGGAGAAAAGGACTGGAGTTAAATAAATGAAGAAAATTCACATCATGATGTTAACTGCATTATTAATAGTGCTTATATCACTGCTCTGCAACGGTACCTCTTATGCTGAAGATAAAGAGGAGGAAAAGAAGATCACGATTGAAAAGACCGAGGTGCTTGGAGTGTTGGAACGGCCTGCAGTTATATTCCCTGTACGGTGGAAATATCCTGAAGGACATGCAGCCAAGACAGTGATACTCGAGAGGAGTTTCGAGGAAGAGATATTTGAGTTTATTGATATGGAAACCATCAGGCAGGAGGATTTATGGGAGTAATACTTGGCATCATAGGGTTTTTCAAGGCAGGGGGGGTTTTCATGTTCCCTATTATGCTTATCCTTGCTCTTGGGACAGCAATAATTATTGAACGGTATAAATTTCTTAAAAAGGCATGGACAGACGGTAATGTACTGTGGAATAAAATTGAGAGTAATATAAAGGCAAATCGTCTCGATGATGCAATCAAAGAGTGCAGCCTGTCGGAAGCTGCACTGCCAATGGTACTCTCAGCAGGGTTAGAAAAGGCAAAGACCGGCAAACTAACGAGAGGTGCGCGTGAGGATCTGGAAAATCACCTTGAGGAGGCGATGCTGAATGTAATGCCGCAGCTTGAACAGCGCACCCACTATCTCCCGACATTGGCGAATGTCTCAACTTTATTAGGATTGCTCGGCACAATTATCGGACTCATCCAGTCATTTCAATCTATTGCTGTAGCTGATCCTTCTCAGAAAGCCTTCCTCCTTGCACAGGGGGTCTCAGTTGCCATGAACACAACAGCATTCGGACTGATAGTGGCGATACCTATCATGCTATGTTATGCGTACATACAATCCCGTACTATAAAGATTGTAGATACTCTGGATGCGTACTCAATTAAACTTATTAATATACTAACAACCTCAGAATAGTAAAAATGCTCCCAAAGCCTTCGTCAAGAAAACACAGGATGTCCTCTGATAAAGAACTGCAGATAATTACATTCTTGAATCTCATGGTCATCCTCATCCCGTTCTTGCTGATGACAGCGGTATTCGCAAAGATGGCTGTTATAGAGCTGACACCGCCAACAACATCATCACAACAGTCAGGCGCACCCCCTCAGGAGAAAAAAGACCGGCAGGCTAAGTTCAGGTTGACTATAGCTATCCTTGATGATGAGATAAATGTACTGAATGGTGAAACACCGCTGGGAGTTTTCAAAAAGGATGCAAACGGGGCATATGATTTTACAGGACTCTCTGCCCTGCTCGCTCAACTGAAGCAACAGTATCCTGATGAAAAGGATGCTGTGATCCTTAGCAGGCCAAACATACCATATATGATACTTGTAGAGACAATAGATGCCGCCAGGGGGCAATTCCCGGGTATCTCACTAAGTGAACTATGATATACGTACCATCAAGAGTTAAAAGGCACAAAAATAAGTTTGCTATGGATACGGGGCTTAATCTCGTCTCCCTGATGGATATTTTTACGATACTACTGCTCTTTCTTTTATTTCATGTATCGGGTGAAGAGGAAACTATAACAGTACCTGATATAGTCAGCCTGCCGGCATCAATATCTACCGTGAAACCCGAACCTACTACAACGGTCTATATTACTGGTGAGCTGATTCTTGTTGGAGACAAAAAGGTTGCGAATACGCAGGATGTGTTAAAGAGCAGTGAGCCGGGTATAGATAGTTTAGAAAAGGAGTTACTGTCTCAGATGTCTCAGAATGTTCAGGATGGGGAACAAAGCGTGCGTCAGGATAAGATAATCATCATGGGTGATAAGATGATCCCATTTACCCTTTTGAAGAAGGTCATGTACACCTGCTCCATGGCCGGATATCCTACTCTTTCGCTGGCGGTAATTCAAAAAGAGTAAATTATAATGCAGCCACCATTACAGGATAACAGTGAGGCAGTGTTCAGGAGACTGCTTATTATCTCTTTGGCAGCATATTTTATTTTTTCCCTTTTCATAGTGCTTATTCCGTATAAACCTGACCTGCAGAAAATTTCTATAAGACCGCAGAGGACTGTCAAACTGACTGAAATCCCGTTGAAGGGTCCTGTACCAGCAGTAATACCGGCAAAGATCAGGGAGAAACAACGTCTGCTGGAAGAGCAAAAGAGGCGTGAAGAGGAGCGGAAGAAGGCAGAAGCTTCAAAGAAGTCAGAGGAAGATAAAAAGAAGCTGGAAGAGGCAAAAAGACTTGCAGAAGAACGTAAAAGGCAGGGAGAGGCCAAACGACATGAGGATGAACAACAGCGGGCTGAGCAGGAAAGGAAAAGGGCTGAAGAAGAGCAGAGACTGGCAAAAGAAAGGAACAAAGAAGTTGCAAAAAATACAGGTCTCTTAAAAGCTATGCAGGGAAGGGGAAAGTCTGTAGATAATTTAATCAATAGTGAGGAGATAGGAAATGTCCTCTCCCAGTCTCAGGTAAAGTCTGTGAAACCTCAGCAGGGCGGTACTCAGTCTGGCGCTACAGCAGGAACAGCGACTGGCACCTCCGGCGTTCAACGGCCGGCCTTAAAAGGTAGCGGAGGTATAGGAAATGCAGCGCCAAGTGTAGCTAAAGGTCAACCGGGTAGTCTTAGCGGAAGCAGGACAATCTCAGGGAGGGACGTTGTCCCACCAGGGAAGGAAGGGACATCCCCATTCGTAAAATCCACACTCCGCCAGACGAGAAGCCAGGAATCCATTAAGGAAGTAATAAAGTCCCACCGCGGCAGTCTCGATTTTGCCTACAGAAAGGCACTAAGGAGTGACCCCACCCTTAAAGGCATAATTAATATTGAATTTACTGTATCCACTGACGGTTCAGTGATAAGCGCCCGAATCGTCTCAAGCACAATCAGCGACCCGTCATTTGAGGAAGATGTGCTGAAGCGCGTAAAAACATGGAAATTCCCTGCATATCCTGATAGTGGTAATACAGTGGTAACCTATCCGATTGAATTTACACCGGTTTAATATTTTGTTATAAAATGATTGACAACCATATCGCAAAGTGTTAAGCATATATATTGTATACATCCTAAAAAAGGAGGTGCGATAGTATCAAGAGAACTTAATTGAAAAACAATCTTCAGGAGGTGCTTTATGGAATCAAAGGTCATCTCAACGTCGGATAAAATCCTAACGTTGGTTAAAGAAAAGGGTTGCATATCTTTTTCAGAGTTAGAAGGAAGCCTGAGTGATTCATATAACGTAATTTTCCTTGCGATTGATAAATTGGTTCGTGAAAATAAGATCAATCTCGAACGAAACAGAACAGACTACATCCTGTCCACGAACATTGCTCTCAAATTAGGTGACGTTAAAGTTAATAATGTGTTAGTGCATTAACTGAGTCTTCTCCATAGTTAATACACATCAATCTCATACCTTTCCTCATAATGTGTAATTGAGTGTTGCATCTATTATCAGCATTGTGATATTTTATCTTTATGGTAACACCCAGGCTGTCAAAAAATGCCTTAATAGTCCTTGGGAAAAGATACCTTAAGAAAAATCAGCATGGAAAAGTCATCGAAAATCCCAAAGAGATGTTTCATCGGGTCGCAAATCGTGTTGCTCAATTTGACATAGCATTTAAGACAGGTAATACCAGCAATGAGACGGCTTCTAAATTCTATAAAATGATGGCCGGCCTTGAATTCCTTCCCAACTCTCCTACTTTGATGAATGCAGGCAGGGAATCAGGACAACTTTCCGCATGTTTTGTTATCCCCATCGGGGACTCTTTGGATTCCATATTTGAAGCAGTAAAAACCACAGCTATTATCCACCAGACCGGCGGCGGTACAGGCTTCTCTTTCAGTAAACTCCGCCCTAAGGATGACATAGTTTCCACAACAGGTGGTATCGCAAGCGGCCCTGTGTCTTTCATGAAGGTGTTTAATGTCGGAACAGAGGTAATAAAACAGGGTGGAACCCGCAGAGGCGCAAATATGGGTGTATTGAAGATTGATCACCCTGATATATTAGAGTTTATATGGGTCAAGGATAAACCACAGGAACTTGTAAATTTTAATATCTCTGTAGCGATCACTGACAAATTCATGAAGGCTGTAGAACAGAATAAATCATACCCGCTGATTAATCCCAGAACCCATAAGGCTGTCCGGCATCTTAACGCAAAAGATGTGTTTACACAAATTACTGAGGCTGCATGGAAAACAGGAGACCCCGGCGTTATATTCATAGACCGGATAAACCGGGCAAACCCGACACCCAAAATTGGACAGATAGAAGCAACGAACCCATGCGGCGAGCAACCATTACTTCCTTTTGAATCGTGCAATCTTGGTTCTATAAACCTTACAAAAATGATTAGAAAGAAAGGCAGGAAATATAGTATAGACTTCGCTAAGCTTTCAGGAACCGTAGAAGAAGCTATTCATTTCCTGGACAATGTCATTGACATAAACAGTTATCCAATTCCTGAGATTGAATCTGTCACAAAGGCCAACAGAAAGGTCGGGCTGGGTGTGATGGGATTTGCAGATATGCTGATTATGCTTGGTATTCCTTATAATTCTGAAGAGGCGTTGAAAATAGCCGGAGATATAATGAGCTTTATCCAGCAGGTCTCCAAAAATGCATCTTATCAATTAGCAAAAGAGCGGGGGGCATTTCCAAACTTTAATAACAGCATTTATTATGGATCCGGCTCACTCCCTTTAAGAAATGCTACGACCACAACTATAGCGCCGACCGGCACTCTTAGCATAATCGCCGGATGTTCAAGCGGCATAGAGCCGCTTTATGCAGTAAGCTTTGCAAGGAATGTGCTCGATGAAGAAAGACTTTTTGAAATTAATCCTGTCTTTAAGAAAATGGCAATTGATATTGGTATATACAACGATGATCTGCTCGAGGCTGTATCCTGTACAGAATCTATACAGAACATTTCGCTGATACCTCAGGAGATGAGAGAACTATTTGTAACTACCTTTGATATATCACCGGCCTGGCATGTAAAGATGCAGGCCGTTTTTCAGAAGTATGTTGATAACGCTGTATCCAAGACTATTAACCTTCCTGCCACAGCCACGAGAAAAGATGTAGAAGAGGCGTTTCTTACCGCTTATAGTTCAGGATGCAAAGGGGTAACGGTATTCAGAAGCGGAAGCAAGCCGAAGCAGGTGCTCAGTTGCGCAAATGTTCTTTATTGTTAGAGGGAAAGGGTGGAAATTATGCTTAGAAAACCCGCTGTTGCTGATTACTTCTATCAAGGTTCGCCCGATGGGTTAAGAGAACAGGTAGGAAGATATGTAAACACTGATACTGACCGTATCAAAGCTATAGGCGTGCTTTCCCCTCATGCCGGACTCGTCTACTCAGGCGCCGTGGCAGGGGCAGTATATTCCAAGGTCATTCTTCCGGAGACATTCATTCTTATCGGCCCCAATCATACAGGCTTGGGTGCACCCGTGTCTGTATTTTCCGAGGGTGAATGGGATATGCCAAATGGCCGTGTAAAGGTTGATGCAGAACTCGCAAGGGCTATTGCAGGACAATCCAGGTATGCCTCAGAAGATTATACTGCACATACAGGAGAACACAGCCTTGAGGTACAAATACCATTCATTCAGTATTTCAGCAGGGATTTTAAGATTGTTCCTATCACAATGATGAGCACAGCCCTTGAAGTATGCAGGGAAGTAGGTGTTGCAATCAGTCATGCTATTAGGGAAACAGAAAAGGATGTACTCATTATAGCAAGCTCTGACATGACTCATTACGAGTCAGGCAAATCTGCAAAGGAAAAGGATCAGAAGGCCATCGAAAAAATACTCGCCTTGGACCCAGCCGGCCTTCATCACACAGTAAAGGAGTATGGTATAACCATGTGCGGATTCGCACCGGCCGTAACAATGCTCTACGCTGCCATTGAACTCGGCGCAACCAAAGCAACCCTCGTAAAATATATGAACTCAGGCGACGTAAGCGGCGACTATGATCAAGTAGTCGGTTATGCAGGGATGATAATAAGCTAAGATAAAAGAGTTGAGACAGTTTTATGGTAAAGGAGTTTTGTAATGGGTGATGGGATTTCACAAGAGACAGGTTCTGAGGATATCCGTAAACGGATGAGCTTCTACCTGGGTGAGGTAGGTGGTGGGCACAAGACCTCCAGATCCCTTACGCTCAAGGAGGCGGAAGATGCCTTTAGTTTCATCTTTGAAGGAAAGAGCAGTGAGGCACAGACGGCTGCCTTTCTAATCGCTCTCAGAATCAAGGGGAGTTCTGACGAGGAGCGGTTGGGCCTGCTAAACATCCTCCGGCAGTACAATGAAGAGGCTGGATTCAATTTCCCTGATCTCCTCGATTACAGCAATTTTTATGATGGCAGGGATGGCGAAATTCAACTATCCCCTGTTATTGCCTTAGTGGCTGCTGCCGCTGGGGCAAGAGTGGTACTGACCGGCGGGAAGGCCAAAAATAATAACATCAGGAACCGGGTTACGCTACAGGATGTGCTAAAGGGGCTCGGCATACGGGTCAATGCCTCTCTACCTGAGGTGGGTGGGCATTTGCAGCATTTAAGGATAGGGTTCATTGATACTCATGATGTCAACCGCGCCCTTAACAACCCTGACCTCGATCGCATCCGGGAGGATATCGGGTTGAGGACGCCAATTAACACGATAGAGGTCAGCCTGAACCCCGCCAAAGCGCCCTATCACATCAGGGGGATGTTCCATCCAGGGAATATGGAGCAGGTTGCAAAGATTATGGCTGTTTCAGGAATCAAACGCGGTATGATGCTTGGCGGCATAAGCGGATCAGGGGAGGTTCCTACCTATAAGACCTCCAAAGGCTTTGAGATCATCCAGGGACAGGTCGCCCCTTTTAACATAGATCCATCTGAGTATGGCTTTTCAACAGGGGAGAGATCCCATATTATGGTATCCGATATCGTGGAACAGACCGGAAAACTCCTGGGAATTCTGGAAGGAAAGGGCGAAGTGTCATTAAGGGATATAACAGTCCTAAATGCTGCACTGATCCTGTATACGTCTGAAAAAGCCCGCTCGATAGATGAGGGGGTCAGAATGTCTGCTGAATGTCTCAACTCCGGAAAACCCCTCAGGCTTCTCGATGCATGGAAGAAGATTTGAAATCATAAAAATAACAAAGACAACTCGGCTCTTGAATCTTGACGTCACACTTTTACTCATTGCTTATTACTTCCATTCCTTTTATACATCGTAACCACCACCTCATGCTCGTCTTCTATGATACCAAGCGCAGGGTTTCCGTTTTCCTGTAACCATTCATCAACTTTTGGAATACCCTGTCCCATCATTTCTACAATCCCGGCATAAGAAAAAAATTGGGCAAGAACAGGATTCCTGTGATACTTTGCCCCGAATCTCATTTTTTCTATGTTAAGGCTATTTGGCACCCCGCCCGGACTCTTTATTTCTACCCTGTCATCATAAATCCAGACAGAGATCTCGCTTCCTGCAATGGTATAGTCTCTGTGAATTATAGCATTGGCAAGAAGTTCCCTGAACGCCTTGTCGGGATAAGTAAAATAGTCTTTCCTTTTGATGCCTTCTACGACAAAGGAATGTTTGTTGTAAATATGAAAGAACCTGACAGCATCATCAAAGTTGTCAAAGACGTTCCTGGTAAGAAACTTCACATCTTCTTTTTCATCCGTTATTGCTATGCCTGATATCCTGGCACACATAATGCCTGACTGCGGCAGTAGCTTTTTAACGCTATTCCTGCCAAAGAGAAGCAGTCCCGCTATCGTCGGTCTCAGGACTCCTTCATCATCGTCTGCAAGTTCAAGGTTTTTAAGTATTATCGTTATATCAGTCTCTTTTTTAATCACACTGCTTTTGTAGGTTTTCAGGAACTCCTCAAACCGGTCGCTGTCAATATCGTTTATCGTTGTGCGGGCAGCCGGGATGACTTCAAAATGGATATTTTGGGAAGCCTGAAAAAGCCGCTGTAATTCATCTCTGTGTTTTACCTCCCTGGTAGTACTGCCATACCTTTGATAGTATCTGTTTGTCTTCGCCTTGCTGTCCTGGAAGTAATAAGGTTTGTTCCAGCCCCTTTCAATCTCCACTACACCTAATCGCTTCTCACTTATAGTAACCTCATAATAAGAAGGGGTTATCAAAGGCCGGATCATATCTGCACAGATATTCATAATCCGCTCTTCGTTATCTTTTCTGGAAAGTCCGTTAATAATGCCGGAGTCTTCAACTCCTAATAAGATGTATCCACCTTTATGGTTCGACATGGCAACCATTTCTTTTGCCAACCTGAGGTTTTCAACGCTGTCTTCCTTGAACTCAACATAGGAGTTTTCGCCGTTCGCAATCAACTTCAAAATTTCTTGTTCATTCAACATTCCCAACCTCCTCTCCAACCATACTCTCGAACCTAAAGAACTGCCCTGCTCTCTGCAACAGACGGCGTCTCCCCATCACCCATGTTGTAAGTACCTTCAGCTATAATTTCTTTGCCCTGGGCAAAACCAGCGGATGGACAAAACAAAAGCAATGTAATAGTGAAAAAGCTGTAGTAGAGTGCAACAATAATTGTAAGGATGTGCCTCATATTCGTTTCCTATGTCCCATCACTCTTTACTTCTTCAATTTTACTGAGGTGCCGGTAATTCACAATCCACAAGCTGAATTACCAATATGAAAGATATTATAAACTAAAGGCAAAAGCAAGGACAGGAGCAGTTACACTCCAAACTCATACCGCAATATAGACAATGCAGCTATAGGTGCTGTCTCGGTACGGAGTATGAGATCGCCAAGTGACACAGGGGTGAATCCGGCTTCCACTGCCATTTCAACCTCTTCATGAGAAAAACCGCCTTCAGGGCCTATAAGTAATATGATGGTTTTTATTTCACTTTTAGCCTCCTGAGCAGCCGTTAATACCTCTTTTATCCCAGTCTTTTTTTCTCCTTCATAAAGGAGGAGATTTAAGTCACCCTTTTTGAATGATGCCATATAATCATGAAAGGAGATTGGAAGCGCCATATCA
>Ga0209619_10002141_pt1 | contig 14284 bp, 14 predicted proteins | sample Rifsed16ft3_FD_184011 | JGI IMG/M metagenome (GOLD analysis project Ga0209619, IMG submission 184011) | Soil microbial communities from Rifle, Colorado, USA - sediment 16ft 3 (version 2) | ecosystem: Environmental > Terrestrial > Deep subsurface > Rock core/Sediment | place: Rifle, Colorado... | reverse complement strand
GAGGCCCACTCACGCCGAACCCTGGGCTGAGAATGGATTCGGGGCTAGCATGTTTTTGGCTCCAACGGAACGGCGAAAGCGCGAGGGCCCTCCGCATGAGAACCAGTAACAATCCCCAACCAATGAGGCTGATTAACACCACGCCTATCAGACTCTCTAGAAACGCGAGGGAGTCATAGAGTCCGTGCAGAAATATCACGATAGCTAGACCCTTGATGATCTGATTTTGCCCTGAACCAGACGCCTTTTCGTCGCGTTTCGCTAGGCCAAGATAGAATCCCATTATGCCGCCCCAGACCGCATGGTCAGGTACGGATAGAATCCCGCGCAATATCGCAACAGTCAACCCGCTCCGAAGCACGTAAATGATGTTTTCAACGGTCGCAAAACCGAGACTCGCAGCAACAGCGTAAACTATGCCATCCATAACTTCGTTGAAATGGAAAGAACGATACGCTTTGATCTTGACAGCTCCAAACTTCGTTAGTTCTTCCACGACAGCTACGTAGAGAAAGGCCTGTAAGATAGCGGGAACGGGAAAGAATCCCTCCAGCAGTAATTCGAGGAAAGCAGCAGGAAGGACACCAATGGCGCCCAGAACAAATGTTACGCCAATCAGACCAAGAGGCTCATGTTCATACTTGTCCCGCAAATAGACAAACAACAACAGGAAAACTGTCGGCGCCACCGCCAGTGTCAAGAGCAGCAGAAAATTGTCAGGGATTGTTTATCACCCCATCTTCGACAAAACTTCAGCAGCTGTTCCTTAAACTGTATCCCCAAGAGAAAACCCAGTCAAGAATCGCTACGCGTGAAGTAGCGGACCAACAGGCTTCCCGCTTCGGCTCCGTTGTGTTAGAGCACGTAGTAAATGAGGTAAAATGAGAGACCGGAGATAAATGTCAACCACCAGAGCGTGAAAGTGGTTCGCATGAGTCGCTTCACGCGCTTCACGGTAAATTTCTGAGGAAGGTCGAACTTCATTCGGAGTATGATGTAAATTGCTAGGATCCCTGTGATGGCCCCCAAGGCTACATGGATGTTTGTCACTATAACGCCGGGGGAATAGAGCTCTTCCACAATCACGTGGAAATTGTCGATGTAAGATGGAGCCATCCATGCGAAGAAAGAGACAGCTACGAGAACGATGCCAGAGAACATCCACTTCTCATGGATCTCGAACCTCTTCCTACGAGCGAATGTGAACCCAGTTACGATTAATAGTAGAATTGCAAGATGCAAGAGAAGATTCAGGTCCGCCTGAATCCCAGCCTTAGTTCCCAAGAGACCATCCATGAAAATCACATGCGCGCAAATGCTTGGAATCCGCCCTATCGACTTGTGTCGGATAAAAAACTAAGCGTTCGCGCCGAACGAGGTCGTATCGCCGGCGGTTCCCTATCGCCTGTATCCCTTGAACATGTACTGCCAGAGCGACTTGATCTTCTCTATGTGGCCACGTTTGCAGTCTACGGGGACACCGGTTAAGAGGAGACGTTCCGCGAATTCGCATTCTAGGCAGAGTTTTTCGACAAATGGACAACCTTCCTCATGCCGGTCGTAATCGCTCAACCATAAAGGGTCTGGCAACGTATTATCCAAGATGCATTAGACGCGAAAGGTTGTTTATGTCTTCCGGCTCCTTCAAAGGGCGGCCATCATTCAATCCTCTTGCGCGTACGGTATACGTACACTTTCCTTCCATCCAGTCTCACTCTGAGGCCAAAACGAGCTCCTTCATGAGCCTCTATTCGAGGGGCCCTTATTCTGAGAGAATAAACTAGGTTCCTGGCTGCATTTTCCGACCTGCAAGTCACCTTGAAGCCGGCAATTATCCCTCTGGCGACAAGCAACAATTTTCTATCTCTCTGTCCATAGGCAACATACTTGTCGAAAGTGCCCTGTCGGTATTGCCTGAGGGCCGAACGCGGCTTCTTTTGGACACTCATCGCAGGCTCATCCACAAGAGAACCGTAAGGCCCGCCGTTTCAGCGACTGTGATTCCTAGAACCAATGGGCCAGCGCCTGAAGCGAAATACATGAACATTGCAACATACGAATATAGCGCAAGGAGATTCTGAGCCAGCAGGAGTGTTGCAAAGAACAGAAGGCCCGCGGTGAACTCGGCTTTGATTTTCCGTAGGCTGTTCCCATAAATGTACATGAGACCGAGCAGAAGGAACACGTTTACTAACGAGAACACGGCCGCAGCCTGTAACATCATGTTAACCATTCTGATTCACATCCGATCTCTCCGATTCGTCATTATCTACTTTAGCCCCATTTTGTCCCAAATCTTGAGGAACTCATCAAAGTTTTGCTCCAGTTCCGGGGAGACGAAATACATCGCACCATAATCCTCCCCAACTTCGGTCACCATTCGGTTCTTCATCAAAACACGCAGATGATGGCGAACAGTCTTGTAATCCATTCCCAACTTCTGAGCGAGCTGGTTAGCGTTCATGGGCTGCTCTCTCAACATCACAATCAGTCGCGCGCGATTGCCACCGCCACGATTCCCAGTGAAAACCCACCAAATGATCCGTCGGATCGCGGTTGACAATTCCGGTCCTACTCTATCAGAAATTCGTTTCCCAGACGGGCTATTGAATACGTAAGGCGCATGATGTTCTCAGAGGCTTATATCATGAACGCAGATTCGGGTCAAAATCTGGAAAATCTAGGGCGTCAACTTGGCTTAGGCCTAAATTGAGTCTTATCGTTCTTCGCGCCGATGTGAAAATGTCAAACAAGATCTCTATCGTCTTAGTTGGTGGAATCCTCATTGCGGTAGTTATCGGGGCAATGACTGGATACTTCGTCCGCGCCAACGAACAATCGACTCTCATGGCTGACTTAGAGAAGGCAAAAGAAAGCAAATCGATGCTCGAACAGGAACTCAAGGCAGTCGTAGTTGCGATTCCTTTCAAGACACAGACTGGACAAATGGCGCACGATGTCTGGCTTCTTATCGCGCCGCTGCAAAATGGAAAATACGCACTCGCCATCCGTGCCCAAGGACTTGAACAAAACGGAGCATACATAGTTGAAGTTGTCACAAAAGCCGGTCAAATGCAAACCGTCCCAATCGCGGCCTCGGCGGCCGACTCGGAGTTTCTTCCCGATCAGCACGGAAATGGACTCTATTGGGTTGTGCTCGACAGCGACCCACGAGTGACCTTCGAGAGAGTATTACTCCTCTTCCTGCCGGACATGCAAATGCAAAACGCTGTCTTAGTTGCGACCGCGGATCTCTAGACTCACACTGGACAAGTGAATGGCGTGCCCTCCCCTTTTTTTGATTCGAGTTACGGTGACAGGAAACGAATCGGCTGTGACCTTGAAATTAGCCATCTTGAGGGTTTTGACAATTTGTGTCACTTCGGTGGCAATTGGGTCGAAATTGGTATAACAGTTAATTTTCAGTTATCCGATTGAACGGTGCCAGGGGGCTTGATAGTGCAGGACACAAATGAAACCGCAAACAAGCAGAGGAAGACTCCATTCAGAAGCTTCTTTCTTTACGGGTTGCTCGGAGGCGCAATCGCGAACATAGGGTCATACGTTGGGACATCTCTGCTCGGTTTGCCCTACCCTCCGGAAGCCGTTTTCCAATTGCTGATTGCCCCTGTTCCAGGCTCTATTCAATCGGTGATCGTTGAAACGTTCCGTGAATATGCAAAGTATGGCACCTTTGCTTTTGTGTCAGTAGCCTATACACTCCTCTACGGAATCATCGCTGTAATCGCAGGGCACCTCTCTCGCGGGAGATACTTCGCTGGCAAATCCAGACTCATCATGTTCGCAACAGTGTGCCCGACCTTGATCGGACTTGCGTTGCAAGCACTACTAGCAGCTAGAGTCTCGACTCTTAGTTCTGTTTCCGGCTGGCTTGCCGCTCTCTCTCTCATGCTGATCGTCAATCTAGCATACGCGGCAGTTCTAGTTGATCTAACATTCGCGAAAATTCACCGGTTGTTCGACGGCCGTACATCGAAAGTTCAAGCAGCCGTTTCTTCCTCGCGGCGTGGATTTCTGAAGAAGGTTGGGGTTGCGGCCGTTGTGTTGGCTGTTGCTGGGATCGCTGCTCGAATTGGCATGCCGCTGTTTTCAGGGCAGCCTGTTGTCAGAAGCAATACTCCGATCCCGATCAACGATCGGCCAGCTTCAGTCGACCTGGACGAACTTCCAGCTATATTTCGCGATCCTAGAATAAGCGACTTGGTCGGCAGCGAGATTTCCGACAATCGTGTCTTCTATAGGGTTGACATAAACCCTGTATCACCACAACTGAGTTTCGATCAATGGGCTTTGAAAGTGTCAGGCAAGGTCAATTCTCCGCTAACTATTGACAAAGAACACCTCCTCGCAATCCCAGCAAAGGATGAGTATGCGACCCTTGAGTGCGTGAGCAATACAATTAATCCTCCTGGTGCACTGATCAGTAACGCCAAGTGGTCCGGTGTTCCACTGGCGGACGTTTTGACGAGTGCAGGAGTGACACCTGATGCAAAGTCTGTGGTGTTTCGATGCGCAGATGGATACTCAGTAGGGATCCCTTTGGACTTGGCAATGCGCCCTGGCTCGCTACTAGCATACAAAATGAACGATGAATTTCTTCCACAAGAGCACGGTTCCCCGCTCCGCGCAATAGTCCCAGGCATCTACGGGATGATGAACGCCAAATGGATCACGGAAATCGAAGCGCTGGATAATGTGTATCTGGGCTATTGGCAACAGCGAGGATGGTCGAATGACGCTAAGATCAAGACTACATCAATCATCTACTATCCCGCTCCAAACACTCAGATGAACGGGACCCTGCCTATCGCTGGAATAGCATTCGCCGGTGATCGAGGCATCCAGAAAGTTGAAGTGAGCACTGACGGCGGCAACACATGGAATGGTGCGATCATCAAGACGTCGCGATCGCCATATTCTTGGGTTCTTTGGGCGTACGAATGGACACCAGACACCAAGGGCAACCACACGATTATAGTAAGGGCCACGGACGGAAACAACCAACTACAGGACCCGACCAATACTCTGAGTTTCCCTGACGGCGCAAGCGGATACCATTCGATTCAGGTGACCGTGACCTAAGCCATTCGATAACTTGATTCTCTGAACTGGTCCTGTTACCTCGCCTCACAAGTTCTGGGTAAGTTTTCGATGTACAATCCGCGGCTACTGATTACGAAAACTCAGCATATCTGGCTGGGAAGGGTATATGCAGTGCCTCCAGAGCATCAGCCGAATACTACATGCCATATGTCCTCTGGCAAGGATGTATTACTGAATAATCGTCATAAGTATTATCCGCATTCAGTTCACTTTGAGGCTCAATGACCTGCAGAGTGTGCGGCGGAAATCAGGCGACTTGCGTCTGCTGCCCCGAATGCGGCCACGTCTGTCCTAGAGACAGAGGAGAGACAGATTGCCCAGTGTGCGGTCCTTAACACCTCTAGAATACGCTCAGTCCTTCTGTGCTCCTTTGGTTAGATCTCTTTGAAGAGCATCGATTCGAGGGGTTTCATCATTTCCTGATGATTTTCTGGATATAGCAGTCTCTCCGTGGCCGCGATGCTGCTGAGTAAGCTGTTGCCATCCTGCGGAGTAAAGCAAAAGCCTAGAATCTCCTTGCCATTCCGGACGTGAACAGAGGGCAACACTACGACCGTCTGATTCAGTATTCTTCCAAATCGGCCATGATCTCGCCCAAAGGAGAATACGAGGCTGGCCATGTCTTTGTAAGTCACTGCAACCCTTGGATTCGCTTCGATATGCTTCATCACATCCTCTATTGTCACATTTCGTTGGAGCGCTATGTCGAACCAGATGCAGTGCATGTACTGTGAGTTCGTTTTGATTGCGCTGGAGAAGAGATTGAGATCGTGCCCTAATGTCCGGAATAAGTGGAACGCGTCTCTTGCATGATGTGTGCCCCACGGCTCTTCATGTGTGCTTACTTTGGGGGCGGGGATGAAATTCTTGTTGTCACTAATGTCGCTCGCTCTTCTTATGCAGAGGAATTTGCCTTCCTTCAGATTGTTCGACCCACCGTCGAAGGCCAGTGTCTTCAATACGGCTGCGATGTTATGCGTATTACAGCTCACGATTTGGATGAACTGATCCTCGTCCCTCAGCGCTTCATCATTGATTCCATAGGCATAGGGTTTTCCGAAGCCGAACTCAGACCCTTGAGCCAGGAACCCTTTAACGCGCTTAGCATGCTGCTCGTAGAATTGCTTCTTGTTTGACAGCCCATTTCCGTCAGGTGTGCAGTCAATCACAACGGAAGCTCGCCCAATAGCCTCGTCATAATCGTACGTGGGCTCCATGCCCAGTTCTCTAAATGCGGGCCATTTGCTTTTCTCAGCAGCAAGCGTAGCTCCCCTCTTCATTAGGCTAAAGACCTTAGAACGGTCCTCAAGGAGCGGCGTGCGCTTGGCGAAGGTCACCTCATCGATCCCCAGATCGTTTCGTAAATCCGCCAAGATCCCGACTAGAGGTTCTCCGATTGTGCCGGTCCCCACTACATGAACTACATAGCCTGACATTGTTGCTCCGTTGTCGGCGTCCCCGGGTATTACTCATAAAGCTTATGAAGTAATACCAAGCTCGCCTGTAGAAGAAGCAGCATCACATTCTTTGCAAGACGGCCGACCACACTAATCGAATCTCAGCTATGTGGGTTAGCATCTACCCTGCAAGAGTCTGGGACATACCTTCTGATGCGCCGCCACTTCATCCTCGTCCTTCAGCAGAGCACCACAACTTCTGCAAATCATCGGTTCTCACATGCCTTGATTCATGTGCTATTCTTGACCTTTCAGCAAGGCGGTGATTACCTTTGCAATAATACTGTGCAGTCAGACGACAAGGCACGGCCAATTTTGAGCCCAAAACGACGTAAAGCAACATATCCCCTCCCATACTCCTTTGCACAAACTACTGGGGGTTCCGAAGATCACCGTGACCGAGAAGCTTCAAAAGCAACAGCGGTTCTTCTGTGAGAACTGTCAGCGCGAGGTTTTTCTCCTAGCCAGGTACTGCGACCATTGCGGCGGGGAGATTGAGTGGCCTGAGAAAATCCAGAAGGTCATATCCTCCTGGAAGAAAGAGAAGAAGAGTCAATAGCCGCAGATGCGGGATTTATCCTACAACCGTTCTTTTGAATGGCAATATCGTGACCATGGACGCCGCTTTGCCTTCTGCGCAGGCCATTGCGCTGAACGGTGACCGGATTGCGGCAATCGGAAGCAGCACTGCAATATCGCAACTTGCCGGTCCGGACACTCTGTCCATCAACCTCAAAGGCGCGACTGTTTTACCCGGCTTCATTGACTGTCACATTCACCTTGTGGAGTATGGACTCTCATTACGAAATCTCGACCTCCGTGACACTCGCAGTGTCGCGGAACTGAAGCAACGTGTCTCTGTGAGAGCGGGAGAGGTTTCTTCGTGGATCTTGGGACGGGGTTGGGATCAGGAGAAGTTTGCCGAGAAGAGATATCCGACTAGGCAGGACTTGGATGAGGCCTCGCCTCTTAGACCGGTTCTTCTGCGCAGAGTGTGCGGCCATATCTGTGTAGTCAACTCAGTTGCGATGCACGAAGCTAGCATAACCGCCTCGACCCCCGATCCAAAGGGGGGCATCATAGACAGAGACACCGCAGGAGAGCCCACGGGCATTCTGCGTGAGAATGCTGTGGAGCTCATAGAAAGAAGCGTTCCCGCCCCTAGTCTGGAAGATTATGAGAGGGGAGCTCTTGCTGCCTGCGAAAAGGCTGTTGAAGCAGGGCTCACTACTGTCCACTGCATCGTAAGCTCTGAAGCAGAGCTCAGAGCGTTACTCAAATTGAGAGCGGATGGGCGCTTGCCTCTCAGATTCTATGTATTCGTCCCACCAGAACAAATGAAAGCTGCATCGCAACTTGGACTCATGACGGGCTTCGGCGATGAATGGGTTCGCTTAGGAGGCGTGAAGGTATTCACGGACGGTTCGCTGGGCGCAAGGACCGCAGCTCTTGAAGCTCCGTACAGTGATGATCCTCTGAATCGAGGCGTTACGATCTACAGCCAGGAACAGCTAGATGCACTCATATTCGAGGCTCACCGCGCCGACATGCAGGCGGCCGTCCATGCGATCGGTGACAGAGCTGCTGGGATGGCGTTGGAGTCCATAGCAAGAGCAAAGAACAGGATACCCGGCAAAGACCTGCGACATAGAATTGAGCATGCCTCCGTTCTCAACCCGCAGCTCATTCGACGTTTGAAAGAGATTGGATTGATTGCTTCCGTTCAGCCCCACTTCGTTGTTTCCGATTTCTGGGTTGGGCAGAGACTTGGGGACGACCGCGCTCGCTTCACGTACTCGTTCTCTAGTCTACTTAAGGCTGGAGTGCTGACCGTTGGAGGATCCGACTGCCCAGTTGAACCTCTAGCACCCCTATCGGGAATTGCGGCGGCGGTCAATCGATCTGACAGGGAAGAGGCACTCAGTATCGAAGACGCTATAGAGCTCTACACGCGGAACGCTGCCTATGCTTCCTTCGACGAGAAAGTCAAAGGCACAATAAGCCCGGGTAAGTACGCGGACATTGTTGTCCTGGAGAAGGATCCCCGGAAGGTGCCGGCTTCGAAGATCGCCGAAACAAAGATCATGATAACAATCGTTGGCGGCAAGATAATGTACAGTTCTGCGTCATTCTTCAAAATGCTCAAAGAAAAAGAGAAGGCTGCTCAATGAGCAGCTTCGTCAACAATTTTCGTTTACTTCTTGGATCGCATAGCAAGCAGATAGCCGATTCCACCAGCAAAGAAGCCGAGCAGCGCCAGTCCTATGGAGATGCCTATGGGTTGCACGAAGTTCACAAGCACCTCATGGGCAGCTCCCGGTTCGCCGCCCAAGCCGCCGATCGAGGTTGGCATTATCGCAACTGCCGCGAAGTAGCCACCATACATAGCCATCAGCGCTGCAGTTGCCACTCCGACATTGCCGAGCACCAGGTGAACCCACGCCAGACCCATTGTTGCGCCCTTGAATTTCTTGCCTTGCACTGTCTCAATATAGAAGTAGAACAGTGATGTCACAGCCATCGCGACTACTCCAACTATGAGGTACGTCACGTATCCAACGGTGAACCAGCTACCGGCCCCCCCGCCAGCGATTACCCTTGACACCGCGACGGGTAGGAGTCCGATCTCAGTGCCGTAGGCACCCAAGAACGTGATGACGGCAGCGACAGCACCCTGTACCATGGCAGCGTAAATGAACAATCCAGCCATCTTGCTTTGAGTTCCTTTGAGTTCCATGTTTTTCAACCTTGGCGCCTACGTACTTTGCATTTGATTTAAGCGCCACCTATATACTTCTCAGCCAAGCCTATACTGCGCCCTTGCAGCCTTCATGTATATACTTGCCTCTTCTCGTCCCTCCGTACTGCCCTCTCCACTCTTCCCCAGTCTTTCCGGATTCAGTGGCCAAAATTCGGAAAATGCTGTACCCGCGAAACTTTATTCAACTCACGAGCAGGTACCGTTTCATTGAGACCGAGATTCTCGGACAATGACTGGAATGGAGTAAATGAGAATGGAAGCATATATTGTCGAGACTCCTGTCGGAGTCTTCATTGTCGATGACCAGACGAAAATCCTCGAGGCAGTCCTATTTTCCTCTGAACCTCGAAATGCAGCAATCGAGTTGAAGCAGCTTCAGGATGGGAAGCTCAATCAACCCTTAATTGACGCCGTGAACCGCGCGGCAAAATCATACAGCCCTGTAGTCTTCGAAAATGAGAAGCTTGCTAAAGCTGTCGAGAACGAAGCGAAGATCACGATTTCGATTAGATCGAGTCCCGTTGCCGAGCAGTTGCGCACCCGTCTGGGTTCAGAATGGAAGGGACGAGAGAAGTGGGTCAAGCAGCATTCGTTGGAATCATCGGTCATAAAGACCCCCGCGTCTTACAACGAGTTCGCGCGTCAAGTCACTTTGGAGATGGCACGTGCTGGGATTGCTCGTGCAGCTGCCAAACGCGACCTTAGCGCCGTCCAAGCCGTCCGTGCCATGGACGACCTGGATAAGACCTTGAATCTAATTGCTGGTCGCGTTCGGGAATGGTATGGCCTGCATTTTCCCGAAATGGATCGCATAATCGAGAGGCACGATACATATGCACGCCTTGTTGCAAAACTTGGAAATCGGCGCAACTTCACCTATGAGAATTTGGCAACCGAAGGAGTACCAAAGGAAAGGGCTCAGGAGCTAAGCGACGCAGCAAAGAAGTCGATGGGTGCGGAGATCGACGACCCTGACCTTGATGTTCTGCGATCCTTCTGTAAACTGATGTCTGATCTCTACAAGTTCAGAGAGAACAGTGAAACCTACGTTGGAGAGGTCATGAAACAGGTCGCTCCGAACATGACAACTATCGTTGGTGCGGCACTCTCGGCTAGACTTATCTCAATCGCAGGAAGCCTTGAGAACCTAGCGAAGATGCCAGCCAGCACCCTCCAAGTACTCGGAGCCGAGAAAGCGCTCTTTCGCTCATTGAGGACCGGAGCCAGACCACCAAAACACGGGGTCATTTTCCAACACACCGCGATTCACCAGTCTCCGCGCTGGCAAAGAGGAAAGATCGCCAGAGCATTGTCTGGCAAGCTCAGCATCGCAGCGAGGATTGACTCATTCGGGGGAGACTTCATGGGCGAAAAGCTCCGAGATGGAGTTACCAAGAAAGTTGATGAAATAAAGGAGAGGTACAAGACACCTCCTCCAGCAAAGAAGAAAGACTTTGCACGTAGACGTTAGACCGCACGAGCGGTTCGAAGGAGTATTCTGGGCAACTCTCGAGGACGGTTCTAGAAGACTCGCTACGAAGAATCTGGCTCCCACAATAAGCATCTACGGAGAGATGCTCATCAAAAGTGGGGAAGCAGAATACAGAACTTGGGATCCCTACAGAAGTAAGCTTGCAGCAGGGATCTTGAAGAACCTGAAAAACCTGCCCATCGAGCACGCAAAAAGCATCCTATATCTGGGATCCGCGTCGGGCACCACCGCGAGCCACGTTAGTGACATAGTGGGAGAACAGGGGAGAGTATATTGTGTCGAGTTTGCTCAGCGCAGCATGCGTGACCTGATCGACGCTCTGTGCGCGCACCGCTCTAACGTGTACCCTATCCTAGCAGACGCGAGACTCCCCGAAAGATACCGGGCCTTGGTAGCCTCCGTCGACCTAGTCTACTCTGATGTAGCTCAACCCGAACAGGCTAAAATTCTGGCAGATAACGCAGACCTCTTCCTCAAACCCGAAGGCTCAGCACTCATGGCCATCAAATCACGGAGCGTTGATGTTACGATGGAACCAGTAGATGTCTACAAGCAAGAAATCGAAGTGCTCCGCAAGAGGCATTTCAAGCTAGTTCAGACCGTTCGGCTGGAGCCTTACGATAGAGATCATGCATTGGTACTCGTCAACCGAGAGTGACGATGCTGTTCAAGTCAAGTAGCACGCTGGACCGTACCTTCGACACTCTTCTGACGCGCGAGATTCGAAAGCTCAACGGTTACCTACCCAAACAAAGACGGACGCTCAGCGAGTTGCTGAGAAGTCATGACCCCACCGTTGACACTGTCGATGGCTCGTCAATCCTCTTGAAGACATCTGAGCTTGAAGAGCTGGCGAAGATCGTACCGGAACCGTATCAAGCAAGGCTGAAGCTTCCAATCACAGTCCTCCGCAGGATGGAACTAGGCAAGTCAACCTTTACTATCGCTGGGGAACGGATCGAGGAGTTTACAGTCAAAAAGATCCTAGGTATCACTGATCTCGACTATCACCAGATGTACTTCGACCTAGAACCTAGCTTCCTCTATAGGCCTCAGGTGAGTGAATTGCTTAGGCGTTTTCACAGTCTCGTGGTGATAGGTTTCGGCCTTCCAAGGGAGCTTGCAGATTATGCACCCAATCGGGATTGACCGATCTCCTGTTCGATCTGGTTTATGGTCTTCCATGAAAGCCGTACAATCGGCGGATACTTATCATGGGACCTCCTCCATTCCTTAAGGAAATTCAGCGTTTTCGGATCAGTAATATAACCCGAACCGAAGTCGCCATATTCCTTTCGCAACGATTCCACAGCCGCGTCTCGCCTAACCTTCGCGATAATACTTGCCGCGGAAACGATCGGATAAGTTCTGTCAGCATGATGCTTAGACACGATTCGCAATTTTCTCAGTTCTGGGTTCAGGAACTCGGCGATTGTCTCTCCATACCTTTTCTCGTTCACATCTGATGCATCAACATAAGCCTCTCCGGGACCAAGCTCGTTGAGGACCTGCGCCATCAACTTGGCCTCCAAATAGTTGAGCTTTCTGAGCTTTTGGCCATGGAGAACCACGTCATCGATTTCCTTGGGTTGACTTTCCACAACGCTCACCTTACTGGCGAGTTGTCTTATTTTCACTTCCAGCTCGGTTCTAGTTTCGGGAGTGAGCATTTTTGAATCTCTGACTCCCATGGCGAAGAGTTTTTTCGTTCGATCCTCTGTCATAAGCACGCCGGCAACTACGAGTGGGCCAATGATTGGGCCTCGTCCCGCATCGTCGACGCCCGCTACCATTTTCGGCAAGTGGGCTAACCGCCACTAGACATCGACTTTAGAAGTTAATAGCTGCGGTTCCCGGTTCTAGAGTTATGTGCGCACATCGCGTCTTCTTGACCGGAGACCCAGGATGCGGAAAAACAACCGCCATGCGAAAGATATCGGGAATCCTAGCGGGAAAAGGGATTAGGGCAGGCGGTATGATCTCGGGAGAAATCCGCGAATCAGGGATCCGAATGGGTTTCAGGCTCGAAGATCTGATGACGCATGAACACGGCGTCCTAGCTCACGTTAACCAGAAAGATGGACCGCGCGTCGGTAAATATCGCGTGAATTTGCCGGACATTCAACGGGTCGGTGTGGCTGCAATTCGTCGCGCTATCGAGGATGCGTTTGTAATAATAGTAGACGAGCTGGGCCCAATGGAACTGCATTCGATGCCTTTCATCTTGGCTGTCGAGATGGCGCTAGCGTCCCCGCGACACTTCGTGGGTACAATACACAAGCGAGCATCGCATTTCCTTGTGACCGCCATTAAGTCCAACCCCGCCTATGAAATCATCGAGGTTACACCTCAGAACCGTGAAGAGATGCCCACGAAAATTGCTGAAAGATTGAGCGGTCATGCATGAAAAAATGACGAACAGGAAAGTCGAACCCTCGCATATTACGACGAGAGAGTATGCTGAGGGAAAAATCAGATTTATTCTTCCGATCGATGCAGCTGGCAGATCGGGAGTTTTCTATAACCCGAAGATGAGCTTCAATCGAGACTTTGCTATTCTGTTCGCATCCTCTCATTTCCTATCTTCAAGGCATCTTCGCGTTTGCGACCCTATGACGGCTACTGGCGTAAGGGCAGCCCGCTACGTTCTGGAATGCCCCAACGTCACCAGCGTTGTTGCGGCGGATAATCAATCTGAAACAGTTGCCGTCGCAAGCAGTACAATCCGACTCAACGGTTTAGCTGAAAAGATCACTGTTGTCGAATCGGACGCGAACTTGATCCTGCTAAACCATCTTAAAGAACGATTCGACATAGTTGATCTCGATCCCTTCGGCTCCCCTGCCCCCTATTTCGAATGCGCTCTTCGGGCCACATTAGATGGTGGAGTGGTCGCTGCGACGGCCACTGACATGGGTCCCTTGACGGGGGCGCGAGCCCGGGCTTGCTCCCGAAAATACGGAATAACTCCCATCCGAACTGAATTCGAAAAGGAGGTGGCCATTCGAATTCTATCCGCCAACCTTGCGATAAGTGCGGGCAGGCTTGAATTGGGCATTGAAGTCGTATTCTCGCATGCTTCGGATCATTATGCAAGGATTTACGCGGCGGTGAGAAAGGGTAGGGCTCTGGCCAATCTGTCGGCAAGATCGTTGGGCTTCCTTGAATACTGTCCAGAATGCCTTATGCGAGTTGCACGCAGTAGCCTGGATACCATTCGGAATGAGTGCGAGAACTGTGGGGCGAAAACGAAAGTGGGAGGGCCGATTTGGCTTGGGCATCTTTGGAGCCCGCACACTGTCCAAACCATGGTTGAACGAACTCCGTTCCTCCAGTCTTCGCGTCTATCTGAGGTTCAGAATATTCTGACGCTGATAGACGGCGAGCAGAAAGAATCATCCTTCTACTACAGAACAGATGCTTTCTCAAGTAAGCTCAGTCTGAAGCCTC
>Ga0209619_10002140_pt1 | contig 14286 bp, 11 predicted proteins | sample Rifsed16ft3_FD_184011 | JGI IMG/M metagenome (GOLD analysis project Ga0209619, IMG submission 184011) | Soil microbial communities from Rifle, Colorado, USA - sediment 16ft 3 (version 2) | ecosystem: Environmental > Terrestrial > Deep subsurface > Rock core/Sediment | place: Rifle, Colorado... | reverse complement strand
CAGTCGCCGGATCCGCTCGAAGGTGTCGGCGCCAAGAGGCTCTCCGACAGCCACACCGAGGGCACGGACCACCGCCGGGCTCGCCGCGTTGGCGTAGAGCAGGCGGCCATCGTCGGTGGCGCGGAAGACTGGATTCGGGTTCTGATCGGGGAAGCGGGCGACGACCTTCTCAGCGGTCACGTCCGTGCCGTACAGGTTGTAGAAGCCGAACTCGGGTACCCGGACGCACAGCACTGCGTACGTCCGGTGGTCGCTGATGATCTCGACCGCGGGCGCCGACGGATCGCTCGCCGCGTGCCGGAACTCCTCGAGGATGCCTTCCGGGAGGCGGTCCCCGACGCTCACCCCGAGCGCCTTGACGATCGACGCGCTGGCGACGTTGGCGTACAGGAGGACGCCCTCCTCGCTCATGCGCAGGACCGGGTTGGGGTTCTGGTCGGGGAAGCGGTTGATCCGCTCGACCTGTTCCTCGAGCAGGGCCGTGTCGTGGGAGACCGCGTTCCTTCGCTGTGTCGTCACTGCTCGATTGTGGAGGTTCCGGTCAAACGGGTACGCTGGGGCGGTTCCAGCCGGAGGAGGATCCGCTCGCGTGATCTGTTCTAACTGTGGGACCGCGAACGAACCCGGGCGCAAGTTCTGCAAGGAGTGCGGCACGCCACTCGCGGTGGCCTGTCCGAACTGCGGGGCATCGAACGCGCCCGATGCGAAGTTCTGCGGGGAATGTGGCACGAGCCTGGCGGGGTCGGCTTCGGCGGCCATCGTCGCGCCCGCGGGTCCCGCCTCCGCTCCTGCCGGGGCGCGGGCGGCGCTGCCCGAACCCGTGGCCGAGCGCCGCCTCGTCTCGGTCCTCTTCGCCGACCTCGTCGGCTTCACGACCCTTGCCGAAGGCCGTGACCCCGAGGAGACGCGCGACCTCCTGACCCGCTACTTCGGCGTCGCGCGGGACGTGATCGAACGGTACGGCGGGACGGTCGAGAAGTTCATCGGCGATGCCGTGATGGCAGTGTGGGGCGCGCCGGTTGCGCAGGAGGACGACGCGGAACGCGCGGTGCGAGCCGCGCTCGAGCTGGTCGACGCGGTCACGACGCTCGGTCCGTCCATCCAGGCCCGTGCCGGGGTACTGACCGGCGAGGCAGCCGTCACCCTCGGCGCGACAGGGGAGGGGATGGTGGCCGGGGACCTGGTGAACACCGCGAGCCGCCTCCAGTCCGTGGCCCCGCCGGGCTCCGTCCTCGTCGGCGACACGACGGAGCGCGCAGCCAGCCGCGCGATCGCCTTCGAGCCCGTCGGGGAGCAGGCGCTCAAGGGCAAGCGTGCGCCCGTGACGGCCTTCCGGGCACTGCGCGTCGTTGCGGAGATCGGGGGGCGCAACCGGGCAGAGGGCCTGGAGGCCCCGTTCGTCGGTCGCGACGACGAGTTCCGGCTCCTCAAGGACCTCTTCCATGCGACCGGGCGGGACAGGCGGCCTCGACTCGTGTCGGTCATGGGTCCCGCCGGGATCGGGAAGAGCCGCCTCGCCTGGGAGTTCTCCAAGTACTCCGACGGTCTCGTCGAGGACACCTGGTGGCACAGCGGGCGCTCGCCGGCCTACGGTCAGGGGATCACCTTCTGGGCCCTCGGTGAGATGGTCCGACGGCGCTGCGGCCTCCTCGAGGGAGACGACGAGGCGACGACCCGCCAGAAGGTCGCCGAGAGTGTTGCCCGCTGGGTACCCGACGAGGGGGAGCGACGCTGGGTCGAGACCTCGCTGCTCGCGCTCCTCGGGCTGGGTGAGCCCCTCCCCGGGGGGAGGGACGAGCTCTTTGCTGCGTGGCGCACCCTCTTCGAGCGGATCGCCGCGGCGGGCACGACGGTCCTCCTGTTCGAGGACGTGCAGTGGGCGGACGCGGGCCTGCTCGACTTCATCGATCACCTGCTCGACTGGACCAAGGGGCTGCCGATCTTCGTGATCACGCTGGCCCGCCCGGATCTCCTCGACCGCCGCCCCGGCTGGGGCGCCGGCCGGCGCAACTTCGTGTCGCTCGCCCTCGATCCGCTTCCCGAAGCGGCGATGCACGAGTTGCTCGCTGGCCTGGTTCCGGGCCTGGCGCGCCCTGTCGCCGATGCCATCGTGGGGCGCGCCGATGGCATCCCCCTCTACGCGGTCGAGACGGTGCGCATGCTCCTCGCGGAGGGCCGTCTGGAGGAAGAGGGCGGCGTCTATCGGCCGGTCGGTGACCTGGCCACCCTGGCCATCCCGGAGACCCTGACCGCCCTGATCGCGGCTCGTCTGGATGGCCTGGATTCCGCGGAGAGGAGCCTCCTCCAGGACGCCGCCGTGCTCGGCCAGAGCTTCACGCTGACCGGGCTTGTGGCCGTGACCGGCGGTGACGCGGAGGCGCTCCAGGGGGTCCTTCAGACCTTGGTCCGGCGCGAACTCCTGAACGTCAACGCGGATCCGCGATCCCCGGAGCGCGGCCAGTACGCGTTCGTGCAGGCGCTCATCCGCGAAGTCGCCTACAACCAGCTCGCGCGCCCGGAACGCAAGGCCCGCCACCTCGCCGCGGCGCGCTGGTTCGAAAGCCTCGGGGAGGACGAGCTGGCGGGGGCGCTCGCCCAGCACTACGTCGACGCCTACCGCAACGCCCCCGAGGGTCCCGAGGCTGACGCCCTTGCCGGTCAGGCGCGCATCGCCCTCAAGGGCGCCGCCGAGCGCGCAGCCGCTCTGGGCTCGCACGAGCAGGCGCTCGGCTTCCTGCGTCAGGCACTCGAGGTGACCGACAATCCGGCGGAGCAGGCGGCTGTTCGCGAGCGGGCCGGCCACGCCGCCACCAACGCTGCCGATTTCGACACCGCCCAGGCCTACCTCGAGGAGGCGATCCGCTCGTACCGCGAGCAGGGTGATCGACTCGGGGTCGCGCGCGCCACGACCGCGCTTTCGACGGCCCTCCACGGGAAGTTCCAGCCCGTGGCCGCGGTGGACCCTCTCGAGACGGCGGTCGCCGAGACGGCTGAGCTCGAGACAGAGCCCGACGTGATCCGCCTCATCGCCGAGCTCTCGCGTGCCTATGGGAACGCCCGGGATCCGCGCGCCCTGGCCACCGCCGACCGCGCGCTCGCCCTGGCGGAGCCGCTCGAGCTGGTGCCCGTGATAGCGGAGGCGCTCATCAATCGGGCTCTCGCGCTGACCTATGCGGGGCGATTGCAGGAGCCGATCGCCATCCTGCGGGGCGTCCTGCCTCTCGCGGAAGCGAACGGCCTCGTCGATTCGCAGCTTCGGGCGCTCAACAACCTTTCGTCCGGCCTGTACCAGGAGGATTTTCGAGCTGCGCATGACCTCGATCAGGCCGCGATCGAGGTAGCGCGGCGACTCGGGAATCGGCCATGGCTGTTGGGCTTCCTGGTTGGCAACGCGAACAGCGCGATCTTCATGGGCGACTGGGACGGGGCAGACCGAGTCCTGGCGGAGGTCGAGGGGGCCGAGCCGCCGACCAGCTTTCACATCCAGAACGAATCCACGAAGGCCTTTCTGCAGGCGCTCCGTGGGGATGTGGCGGCGGCCGACGCCACGCTCGCCGCCATCGCCCCACTCCGAGCCACGGCCGACGATCCGCGCGCGCCGGGGTGGGCGCGCCTTGACGAGACGCTTATCCACGCCTTGGCCGGGCGCCTGGCGGCCGCCTACGAGGCTGCCTTCGACGGGGCCTCGCATGGAGTCGGCGACCCGGTCCAGCTGTGCGCCGAATGGGCGACACGAGTGGCCCTCTGGCTGGGCGACCCAGCGCGCGCGCGCGCCCCCCTGCAGCTCCACGAAGCGGGGTCCGAACGCGGCCGGGTGGTCTCCGCCGTGCGGCTCTCGCTTCGCGCCGGGGTCGAAGCCCTCGAGGGGAGGCGAGATGCTGCCGTCGCCGCCTATCGCGAGGCCCTGCGCGCGTGGCGTGAAATGGACGTGCCCTTCTACGTGGGGCTGACCGCGCTCGAGTTCGCGATCCTCGTGGGGCCGAATGAGCCCGAGGCGGCGGCCGCGGCCGACGAGGCCCGCGCGATCTGGACGCGCCTCGGTTCGCCGCCCCTTCTCGCCCGGCTCGACGAGGGACTGGCACGGTGGGCAGAAGGCGCCGAGACCGCGACGGGTCCCTCCGCCGTCCCGGTCCCAAGGACCACGTCCGGCATCCAGCCGGGCGAGAGGGTCAAACCGCGAGCGGCGGGCTGAACCGAGGAGGGAAGGCGGACGATGGAACGAACCCGTCTGAGCCGGCGCGGTGCTCCTCGCCCTGTGGGTCCTCATCGTCCAGATCATCCGGCACCGCATCGAGGTCCTCTACCCGTGGACCGTCGTCGTGCGGATCGGCCTGAGCGCGGTCCTGCTCGGGCTGTTCGTCTATTCGGGCGACCCGTTCTTCGCGGTGATCTTCGCGGTCGTGTTCATCGGCGTGCTGCTTACCGGCACGATCTACCTATGGGAGCGCGGGTCACCGTCGACCCGGGCAGGCTAGGGAGGGTACAGAAGTGCTCGAACAGTTCCCCGTTCACGCCAGCGTCGCGGCGTCCGATATCGATCGGGCGAGGACCTGGTACAAGGAGAAGCTCGGCCTCGAGCCACGCAAGACCGATCCTGGCGGCGGGATGTGGTTCGAGTTCGCTGGCGGGACATGGCTGTACGTCTACGCCAGCGGGGCTGCCGGGACGGCACAGAACACGGTCGCCGGTTGGACGGTGAAGGGGATCGAGTCGGTGATGGCGGGCCTCCGCTCCAGGGGGGTCGTCTTCGAGGAATACGACTTTCCCGGAGGCCTCAAGACGGTGAAGGGGCTCGCGATCTGGGACGGGGTGGCCAAGGCCGCCTGGTTCAAGGACAGCGAAGGCAACACCTTCGAGCTCAGCGAGGTCCTGGGAGGCGGCTGACCTCGCGCCGCGCCGAGCGGCGGCGAACGACAGCGCCGCTACTTCACGGTAACGGTCGCGGTGTTCGAGGATGCGCTGACATTGCCGGCCGCGTCGTAGGCGACGACGTAGTAGGTGAAGGTGCCGGACTGCTTCCTCAGCGTGTAGCTCGTGCGGGTCGTCGTCGCGAGGAGCGCCCCGTCGCGGTAGACGCGATATCCGGCCACCCCGACGTTGTCGCTCGAGGCGGTCCATGACAGGCTCGTTCGGCCGTTCTTGGCGTTCACCGTTACGGTGAGAGTCGGGGCGCTGGGCGCCTCGGTGTCCGCCGAGAGCATCGTCGTCACGGTCGTGGCTTCGGCGGAGGCGTTCCCGGCGGCGTCGAAGGCGAGGACCGAGTACCTGTAGCTCGCGCCCGGGCTCAGTCCGCTCTCCGTCCAGCTGGTCGCGGTCACGGTCGCGACGAGGGTCCCGTCACGACTGACCCGATAGCCCGCCACCCCCACGTTGTCGGTCGAGGCCGTCCACGAGAGGGCCGCCGTGGTCGAACTCATCGGGGTCCCGACCAGGTTGCCCGGCGTACTCGGGGCCTGCGTGTCGGGGCCGGTGGTGCCCACCGCGCTGGCTGCCGGCGAGACGTTGCCGGCCGCGTCGTAGGCCACGACCGAGTAGGTGTAGGACGTCCCGACCGCCAGCCCGGAGTCCGTCCACGTCGTGCCGCTGACCGTGGCGACCTGGCTGCCGTTGCGGCTGACCCGATAGCCCGACACACCGACATTGTCGGTGGATGCCGACCAGGAGAGCGCGATCGAGGTCGAGCCGCTGGGCGTCGCCACGAGGTTCCCAGGCGTCGTCGGCGGCTGCGTATCGCCGCCGCCAGCGAAGGTGACGAGGACCGTCGCGCCGGCCGAGGACACCGACTGCGTGGTGATGCTCACCCCTGACAGCGGGTCCGTGAACGTCCTGCCCGCCGCCAGCGGCGCGTCCCCGAACGAGGTGGTCCCCGGTGTCGTGTCGATGAGCTTGGATTGGGTCCGCGTCGCGTAGTCCGCCGCCAGGCGGATCGTCACGCCGTTCACGGCCGGATCGGTCGCTGCGAAGTTGTCGAAGTACGACCCGAAGGGCTGGCGGAACTCGAGGTAGAACCACTGGTTGGTGGCCCCCGCCCGCGCGACGCGCACGACCTTCGGCGACGCCGCGGACTGCTCGTTGACCCCGACGGAGTAGCTGCCAGCGCTCGTGGCGTCCTGTCGTTCTGCCGTCGGCACCCAGGTCATCTGCGCCTTGTGCTCGGCGTGGGAATGGCGTGTCTGGGCCGCGCCCATGACCGTGAAGGGATCGCCGTACTCGGAGGCCGTGCAGTTTGCGGCGTTGGCGGACAGTGAGACCCGGACGCCACCTTCGCTGCACGAGATCGTCGAGGCGTGGTGGACGCCCCAGTTGTGCGACAGCTCGTGGCTGTTCGTGCGCAGGCCCATCGAGTTGTTGTTCCAGGACTCGGAGCCGGGCAGGTAGGCGAGACCCGACCAGCCACAGCCCGAGGCCGAGGGGAACGCGTACACGAAGTTCGTGTACCCGCTGAGGGACACCCCGGCGGCCGTGGCGGCCGACTTCGCGGCCGTGGCCCACGCGCTGTACGAGCAGCCGGTGTTGTCGTAGGGGATCGTGTACCAGCCGAAGACGCCGCCGGTGACGCTGTACTGGCCGTAGGACTCCTCGGCGAAGTAGTTCGCGACGCTGTTGGCGTTGTTGAACATGACGCCTGTCGCGAACGAGGGCGTGTACGGCTGGCGCGTGTCGTTCTGGAAGTTGAAGAGCAGGACGGCCACGCGCTTCGTGGTCGCGGCCGTGGTCAAGCTCGAGGTGGTGCCCCCGTCGGAGGTCCCGCCGGCCGCCGCGATCGAGCTCACGGTGATCCGGTTCCCGCTGTGCGTGCCCGTGACCGTGACCCGCTTGCCGGCCAGGTGACGCGGGCCGCGACCGTCGAAGGCGAGCAGGTACGTGCTGTCTGCGGTCCTCAGGACCAGCCCGTCGGCGACGCTCCGGCCGGCCCGGAAGTCGTCGCCGTGGGTGAGCTGGAGCTCACCGGTCCAGCGGGCGCCGCCGGCGACCGAGCCCGCGATGGTGACGGCGAAGATGAGGCCGACGAGCGACGCGCACAGACGACGGGAGGTTGGGTGCATGGCAGGACCACATTCGCGACCCCAGGGTGGTGCGCGAAATGGCTCTGTTGTCGCCGCAGCGCGGTACTTTGGGGAGTGCGCGGACGCACCGCCCGAAGGCGAGGCCGGGGGATTCGCGTGCGCCGGCGCACCGCGCAGGCCGCGTCCGACTCGCGCCCCGCGGTGCCGTCATGCACCAACGGACCGGCTGTCTCAGGCCTCCGCGCCGACGAGCCAGCGCGTGACCGACCCGTCATCGACGACGTGAGCGAGCGTCGGCACCAGGGCGACGCCGTACTTCCGGGCAAGGTCCGGCTGGTCGCGGACGTCGATCGTGTAGTACGGCGACCCGGACTGGCTGAGCGCCGCCAGGAGTCGCCGGCAGTCCGTGCACAGGGGATGGCTGAACACGACCGCGGCGGGCCTGCCGAAGCCCCGAAGGCCGAGGTCGGCGGGCTCGATCCGTTCGATCCGCCGGAGCCGGATGCCGCGCAGCTGCGCGGCGACCCGGTAGATCCGGCACCCGGCGCAGAAGCCGGTGACCGCGGCGAGGAGCGCGAGCCCGGCCACGAGGAGCCCGAGCCCGGCGCCGAGGAGGGGCTGACCGACGGCGTACGCAACGGACGCGGCGGTCAGGACGGCCAGGCCGACCTGGTTGGCGAATCGGGGCGGCCGGGCGTCTTCCAGCGGGCCCTCTCCGATGCGCGGCTGGATCAACTCGAAGTACGCGAGGCAGGGGAGGCAGTATCGACGGCCGAAACGCAGCCCGATGCCGAGCTGGAGGGCGAGCAGGGCCAGGATGGGCCACCAGCCGGTGACGACGGCGAGGAGCGAGAAGGCGCCCACGGTCGCCTGGTTGACCCGCGGGGCGCGCGCGTCCACCACGGCGACGTCGCGGTAGGGATCGGCGGTGCGCGGCCTGGCCGAGTGTCGGGGTATGGCGGCGGTATGCCGGTTCGGTTCTGACAAGGTCGCTTCTCCTCCGACGGGTAGGGGACATCGAAGTCCTGTGGGGACCCGGACGGGAGGGACGCGGTCGGCGGCTTGTGCCGGACGCGGGAGCCGGACGGCGCGTGCGCACCGGTCAGGCGGGTGGGAAGTCCCTCCCGCCTAGCGACAGATGCAGGCGAACGCGCAGCGAGTCACGGTGCGCGGCAGCATAGCAGGGAGGCGCAACCGCGGCCCGGGACTGCCTCTACCATCACCGGCGTGGAGCGCTGGGTCCTGTATCTCCACCTCGCGTCCGTGCTCGGGTTCATGCTCGCCCATGGCGTCCAGGTCCAGGTGATGTGGAGGCAACGTGGCGAGCCGGATCCCGAGCGCAACCTGGGTCTGTTCGACCCCCTTCCCGGTCTGCTGCTCCTGCGGCTGCTGCTCGGGGCCGTCATCGGCACCGGCCTGGTCGCCGGGATCGTGGTTCCGTGGTGGCGGCAATGGTGGATGTGGATCGCGCTCGCATTGCTCCTGGCCATCACGTGGCTGATGCGGCGGTACGGCGGAGGCTACTACGAGCTCATCCAGCGCACGGCGACCGAGGCGATCGAGGCGGCGAAGGAGGGGGCCGAGGCGTCCGATCAGGCCGCCAAGCGGGCGGCCTTCGACGCGGCGCGGGGAGGCTGGCACCCGATCGTGGTATCGGCGATCGGGCTGGGTGGCCTCGCGATCATCCTCTGGCTGATGATGTTCAAGCCCTTCTGAGGCCGGCCCCTGCGCAACGGCTCCTCAGGCCTCCTCGCGGGGGCTGATCCGGCGCCGCGTGGTGACGTCGACCCGGGTGGACTCGCCTTCCGCCGCTGGATGCTCGACCAGGGCGATGAGGCGGCTGGCCATGAATCGCCCCGTCCGCACCGGCGTCCCGGTACGCGTCAGCTCGGTGACCTCGACGACTCCGCGCGACGTGGTCACCTCGAGCCGGCGCCCGGCCTTGGTCGCAAGGATCTCGAACGTCTGGACTCCCTGGCCGGTGTCGACCACCGCCTCGACTCGGTCGCCCTTCATCGAGCGGACGATATCACTCGACGGGCGGTCTCCCCGCTCTGAGGCAACCCTCGCGGGCAGGCGTACCGAGTGCTCGGAGTGTTCGGAAGTACCGCCGCCATCTAATACATCGGTGGGTTGACGCGCGGCGTCGCCATGCTCAAGGTGGAGCCCGCATTCGTCGCGTCCTCGAGGGGGTCCCACGCTCGTGTCCGGTCGGCCTGCCGCTCTCGCCGCTGCATTCGTCTCGCTGTCGCTCTTCGTCGCCTCGCTCGCGCCGACCGCCGAGGCTGCCAAGGGAGGCGTCCCCGGAGCGCCCAGCCAGAGGCCGAAGCCGACCGCGACGGCGACGCCCGTGCCGACGGCCTCCCCCGATCCGACGGCGACCCCGCTAGCGACCCCAACGCCCGCTCCGACCGCGTCCCCGACGGCCAGCCCCTCGCCGTCCCCGTCGCCGGCGCCCACCCGTCTCGAGGGCATCGACGTGAGCGTCTGGCAGGGCACGATCGACTGGACCAGGGTCGCCACGGCCGGGAAGAAGTTCGCCATCATCCGGGCCAGCGCGGGCACGCTCACCAAGGACACCACCTACGCCGCCAACCGCGCCGGGGCCAAGGCGGCCGGCCTGAAGATCGCGGCCTATCACTACGCCAACCCGGACACGGCCACCAACGACGCGCTGAACGAGGCGAACTGGTTCCTCTCGCTGGCGACGCCGGCCCGGGGCGAGATGATCCCGGCGCTCGACCTGGAGGTCACCAACGGCCTCTCCGTCAGCCAGATGCAGGCGTGGGCGAGCACGTGGCTGCAGCGGGTCAGCTCGGTGCTCGGCGTGAAGCCGATGATCTACACGAGCCCCAACTTCTGGAGCACCTACATGGGCGACACGCAGTCGTTCGCCAACGCCGGCTACAAGGTCCTGTGGATCGCTCACTGGGGCGTCAGCCAGCCGCGCATCCCGGCCAACAACTGGGGCGGCAACGGCTGGACGTTCTGGCAGTACACCAGCGACGGGACGGTACCCGGGATCAGCGGCCGGGTCGACCTCGATCGCTACAACGGGTCGGTGCTCGACAGTTCGCTCTTCATCCCCTGACGCGGATCCGCTGACCGCGTCGGCCGATCGCATCTGCCCGGCCCACCCGGCGAGCTCCGGGGGTCAGCGGACGGGTTCGCCGGCTGACCACGTCTCCTCGACGGCGATGGAGCCGATCTCCGGGGTCGGGACGGAGGTCGGGTCGGCCGACAGGATGACGAGGTCGGCGAGCTTGCCCGCTTCGATCGACCCCACAAGGTGATCGGCGTGGCAGGCCCACGCGGCGTCGATGGTGTAGGCGCGCAGGGCGTTCTCGACGTCCACGCACAGCTCGTCCGGGCCGAGGGTCGTGCCGAGAACCGTCCGCCGCTCGACGGCGGCCTGGACCGCTCGAAGAGGGTCGGGCGGCGCCACGGGTGCGTCCGACGAGAGCGCGAACCGGACACCCCCGCGCGCGTATGACCCGAGGGGGTGGTACCGCTCGCCGAGCTCACGACCGACGGCCGCGATGGCGCCGTCACCGAACGCGAACGCGTGCTGGGACTGGGCGACCGGCACGACCCCCAGCCGCGCCATGCGGGCGACCTGCTCGACGGTGGGCAGAGCGCAATGCTCGATGCGGTGGCGGGCGTCAGGTCTGGGCGAGGCCCGCTCGGCCTCCTCGATCGCGTCAAGCACCATGCCGATCGCGGCCGGCGAGAGCGCGTGCGTGGCGGTCTGCAGGCCGACGGCATGGGCGCGTGCCAGGAGTGCGCTGAACTCGGCCGGCTCGTGATAGAGCACCCCTCGCTCCTCGGCATCGCCGGGGTAACCCTCGGGGAACCAGGCCGTGCGGCCCACCAGCGTGCCGTCTGCATAGAGCTTGATGCCCGCGACCCGCAGCCACTGGTCGCCGAGCGGCCGCACCAGGCCGAGCGCCGTCACCTCGTCGAGAAGGCTCGAGAGGATGTACAGGTGGACGCGCAGGCGGAGCGCGCCGGCCTCACGGAGGGCAAGCCAGGTCTCCGTCTCGCGTCGTGTCACCTGGGCGTCGGCGACCGTCGTGATGCCCGTACGCAGGATGCGGTCCTGGGCCTGCGCGAGATGCTCCAGGAGCGCGGCGGACGGCTCGGCATGGTGGATGTTCGGGCCATGCCGGCCGGTCCGCACCCCGTCGGCTCCGGCCAGGAGGTCCCACGCAGCGTCCATCAGGAGCCCGTTCGGCGTCCCGTCCGGCGCGCGCCCGATCTCGCCGCCGGGGACGTCGGCCGTGGCGGCCCCGATGCCCGCTCGAGCCAGAACCATGGAGTTCACCACGCCGCCGTGCCCGCTCGCGTGCATGACCGTGACCTCGCGGTCCGGCGCGGCGCGGTCGAGCTCCGCCGCTGTGGGGTGCCTCCGCTCGGCGATGCGGCGCAGGTCGTATCCGTACCCGCGGACGGGCTCTCCGACGGGCAGGGTGGCCGCGTGCCGGGCCAGCAGTTCGACCATCGCCCCGATCGCCGGGGCGGCCTCGGGGCCGACGTCGACCCACGCGCTCGTCTGGCCGAGCATGAGCGGGTGGATGTGGGGGTCGACGAATCCCGGCAGGAGCGTTCGCCCCCCCAGGTCGCGCTCCTCCCGATCCGGCCCGACGCGCGCTCGACAGTCCTCCAGCGAGCCCGCCCATGCGATGCGATCCTCGCGCACCGCCACGGCCTCCACACGGCCCGGCTCGGCCATCGTCAGGATGGGGCCACCGGCGATGACCAGGGGCCGCGCGTTCACCCGACCGCGTCGATGAACCGTCGCGTCCGTTCGTGGGTCGGCCGCACCAGGATCTCCTCGGGAGCGCCCTCTTCGAGGATCACCCCCGCGTCCATCATGATCACCCGATCGGCCGCCCGTTGCGCGAACCCGAGCTCGTGGGTCACCGCGACCATGGTCATCCCCTCGCGAGCGAGCTCCTCCATCACGGCCAGGACTTCGCCGACCAGCTCTGGGTCGAGCGCCGAGGTCGGCTCGTCGAAGAGCATGACCTTGGGGTTCATGACGAGGGCCCGGGCGATGGCGACCCGCTGCTGCTGGCCGCCGGACAGCTCGCTCGGGTAGAAGTCGCGCCGCGCGGCGAGGCCGACCCGCTCGAGGATGGCCTCCGCGACGGCGCGTGCGTCCACCCGGCTCCGCCCGCGAACCTCGACCAGGCCGAGCATCACGTTGCCCAGGGCGGTCAGGTGCGGGAAGAGGTTGAAACGCTGGAAGACCATCCCGATCTCGGTACGCTCCCTGGCCAGGACACGCTCCGGCAGAGGCGTCACGCGGCCCCTACCGGTGTCGCGGACGCCGACTCTGCGTCCCTCGATGCGGACCTCGCCCTGGTCCACGGGCTCAAGGAGAGCGAGGCACCGGAGCAGCGTGCTCTTGCCCGACCCGGATGGGCCCATGATCGCCTTCACGTCGCCGCGATGGATCCCGAAGGTGACCCCGCGGAGCACCTCGGTCGCACCGTAGCGTTTGTGCAGGGCGACGGCCTCGAGGACGTACTCGGCCGCGGACGGTGCCTCGGCCGCGACCGCCTCGCCCAGGACGGCCTCGTCGAGGAGGTGGCCGACGGGCAGCGGCTCGCTCATCGCATCGGCGCCAGCTGGCGTAGGAGGTCCGCCGCCGAGCGTCCGCCGGCCCGCTGCGAGGTCCACCGGAAGCGCCGCTCGATCCAGGCCTGTACGACCATGAGGATGCTCACCAGGACGAGGTAGTAGATCGCGGCGGCGGCGTAGTACTCGGCGAAGCGGAAGTTGAGGCTGACGGCCGTCCGTGTGAGCGAGAGGAGCTCCTGGAGCGAGATGAAGGCCGCCAGGCTCGTGATCTTGAGCATCGTGATGACGTCATTGGAGAGCGGCGGGATGGTCACCCGCACGACCTGCGGCGCGATGACCTTCGTGAAGACCTTCGTCGGCGACAACCCGATCGCGCGCGCAGCGACGCGCTGGCCCTCGTCCACCGACAACAGGCCGCCACGGATGATCTCAGCCGCATAGGCCGCCTCGTTCACGGACAGCGCGATGCTGGCGGCGATGAATTGCGAGAACCAGCGCTCCTTCAGCGCCGGGAACAGCTGCGGGAGCGCGTTCCAGACGAAGAGGAGCAGGACGAGCGTAGGGATCCCGCGGAAGAGCCAGACGTAGGTCCACGCGACGCCCCGCAGGAGCGGCGAGGAGTGGTCGCGCATCAGGGCCACGAGCAGCCCCAGCGCGAGCCCCGCGATCATGGCCACGATCGTTAGCGCGATCGTCACCTGGACGCCCTGCAGGAGCGCTCGGGACGTCAGCGCCTCGACGAAGATGTCCGGTTGGAAGTCCATGGCGGACCCCGCAGGCTGAGCGGCGCGACACCGGACGCCGGCGTCGCGCCGTGATGACTAGTTGGGGCTCACTCGACCGGGTGGCAGCCGGCCGTGGCCGTGGCCCCCGGGCACGGAGGGGCGAGCGCCGCCGGGTCCTGCGCGTACTGCGTGGCGATAGTCGCCCAGGTGCCGTCGGCCTTGAGGGCCTTGAACGCATCCACCAGGGCCGCCGCGAGATCGGGCTTGTTCTTCTGGAAGTACACGCCGTAGGCGTCGTCCCGTGAGACGACGAAGGCGACCTCGTACTGGTTCGGGTTCTTGACCATGAAGTCCGCCACCGCCGTGTCCGTCTCCCAGACGGCGTCGACGCGCCCACCGACGATCTGTTGGAGCTCCTCGGCGACGGTCGGGTAGCCCTGGATGTCGATGGCCGGCTTGCCTGCCGTGGTGCACGCCGTGCTCGCTTTGCCGATCTCTTCCTCGACGAGGCCGCCGGCCTGGATGGAGACGCTCTTGCCGCACAGGTCATCGAGCGTCTTGATGCCGTCGGGGTTGCCTGCCGGGACCATGACCACGTGGCCTGTGGCCAGATAGGGGACGGCTTCGGCGACCTCGAGGCGCGTGGCGTTCACGAAGAGCGCCGTCCACACGATGTCGCAGCGGCTCGACTGGAGGTCGGGGATGAGCGCATCGAAGGCCGTGTTCCGGATCTCGATCTGGAGCCCCCATCGCTGGACGACCGCCTTGGCCGAGTCGACGTCGAACCCGATGGCCTGGGCCGGATCGGTCACGTCGGCCGACGGGAAGTACTCCATGGGCGGGTATTCGATGTCGACGCAGTCGACGACGGTGCCCGCGGTGATGAGGCTCGTCGGCGCCGCGATCACGGGGGTCGGGATCGCGGTCTCAGTGGGAGCCGGGGTCGGGGTCGGGGTGGCGGCAGGGGT
>Ga0209619_10002128_pt1 | contig 14317 bp, 14 predicted proteins | sample Rifsed16ft3_FD_184011 | JGI IMG/M metagenome (GOLD analysis project Ga0209619, IMG submission 184011) | Soil microbial communities from Rifle, Colorado, USA - sediment 16ft 3 (version 2) | ecosystem: Environmental > Terrestrial > Deep subsurface > Rock core/Sediment | place: Rifle, Colorado... | reverse complement strand
GCGCGACCGCGAGATTCCTCTCAGTCGCGTCGGAAACACGAACGCGGCTCTGCCACTTGCGCAGCTTGTAGAGGTCGAGCCTCTGAGTCGCAGTAGCTCGCTTGCCCAAGACGCGCCTGTCTCGCCAGTCAATAACCGTTGACAAACCCTTGTCGTGAATCGTGTAAGTTAGTGGAGCTCCAACGCGGGAGCGTTTAGCCTTCTGATCATCGTCGAAGGCTCTCCATTCAGGCCGAGTATCAGCTATTTTCTCGGCTATCACGAAACCGCACGCCATACAAACAATTTCGGCAGCCTCAAAGTCGCGCATGAGTTTCTCGCCGCCGCACTCAGGACACACTCGCACTTTACGATGGGCCTGTAGTGCCTCGCCTAGTTCACCATCTACTTCCTCAGACACTATCTCATCTACCTAACTTGATCTAATCTAGAGCGTACGCGATTCGACCCACGAACTTCGCGGGTGAAGGAGTTGCTGGTCTGATCGCCAGATAAGGCGCTGAAACCGGTCCGAACAGATCTTGGACTTTTCCAATCTCCTTCAGTTTACTGTCGCAAGTTCTTGTTCCAATTTTCACGAAACCAGTTTCGTCGCACTTTACTATGAGGCTACGGCTTTTCGAAAAATGAAGAATTTTGCCGAGCCTCCGCAAACTGGATTCGTCACTCCCGCCGTGGTTCATCCGAAAGTCGACATCGTATTTAAACTTAGATTCCCGCGAAATACTCTTCAAAATGCAATACAATTCTTTCAACAAACTTTGACATAACGAATGGCATGTTTTCTTTAGCGAGCATCAGAAAATTACACAGCAAAATCGCAGTTTGAGGATCTCCAGAATGCTGGGCAGCACGCTAGCTCAGAGATCCGCAGGTTAATGCAAGAACTTGAAAGGAATTGGATGGACTAACACTGTCGGTGTTTGTTGCAAGAACCCAGGAACCTAAGACGAGCCGTATGCTATATTGACATCAGCGACGGTTCTATAGGCCACATTCTTCGCGCTTTTCCTCTCCGACTGGAGAAGCTCCATTTTCATGAGCCGCCTCACCCGCTTTGAGAGAGCCTGCTGGCTCGGAATCTTGAACTTGGCGTAGTCCCTTATGCGGAACGGCGCCTCAACCATCTTGCGCAAAATGGTTTGGTCTCCTATGGTGAGAGGTAAAGTCGCAAGTCTCCTTTCGGCGAGTTCCTTCAAGATCCTCGTCGCTAGCTCAGTTGGTACAGTTTCAGCACTGGGGAAACGGCTTGTCACTTCATACACGATATCTGTTAACCGTTTAAAGATAAAACGTATCTCTCCCCCTGAAACCTGGTAAAGGAGGTCTACGAACTTCCTTTCCACAGGGAATTCTGCCTTCGACGAGAGCGCGGATTTTTTCACTCGGACCCCTATAGCCTCATGGACCTTTGATAACGGTAGCGGACTGAGAACTATGGGCTGTCCAGTTACTATCTCGCTAACTCGCCTAGCCTGAGTTTCTAAAGTGGAGAACATGCCAATCTTACCGATCAGTACCCACAGCATGTTCGGCCGAAGTAGAACAAGGTCTCTGGACCTGTTCAATAGTTCGACCAGCTCCTGATCGGCTAGTCTATCAAAATTGTTTACGACAGTTATCCCTGATTTGTAGGAATATTTCTGGCGTGCAGCGGTCATCCACGCATCCAATTGCTGTGTCATCGTTGCGAGAACAGGTGCGTGGGGAGCAGTGACTGTTTGCTGCCTTTGCAGTCCTCCACCGAATCCGAGAACGGTGAGCTGCCCTCCCCAGCCCCCTTGCATGGTACTCGCAACTAGCTGCTTTCCTTGTTTTAGAGAATTGTCCTTCATGCATGCATTTGATCCGTGAGCTTTCTCAATGGAATAGACCAGGTTGGACAGCGATGACAGGATCAAATTGGAGGGGTCTGTTGTCTCGCCCACCTCAATCGTCTGGTGTGAAGGCAAAAAGCCCTTTTCGGCTAGGTCGTGTTGAGCAGCGTTGACAAAACTTGTCTTTCCAACTCCAATGTTGCCTTCCACGACGATGGCTCCCTCTAAGTTAGAGGATAGTACCATGAATTGACGCAACTCGGCGTCCCTTCCGACTAGTAGTTGCCTGTCAAGATCTGAGATTCCTAATGGTCGAGGGTCTAACGGGTTACCGGTGAACCCGAAGTGTTTCCAAACGTCTTCGCCCGAGTGTACCATTATTCTAACCCCTACCTCACAGTTCTACTATGATAAACCTAGACGTGGATATAAACCGTTAGAAGGATATAAACCGAAAGTTGTTAGATGAGGGATATAAAACGTAAAGACGAGCACCACAAGCAGGCAAGGGACCCCCTTACACAAACATTAGCAGCATCAACGCCAAAACCCTATGATTCCCATCTTCAATGTAGCCCTGAGCATGATAGGTCTGCAAATTCCTTAGACCCCGAGCTTCCACCACGTCGGGTCGTCTCTGTTCGCTTCCCGGCTCAATGACCATAACCGGATGGGTTCAAGGATGTTTGCGACCATTCGCAGCGAGCGAATGTGCCGGACGCTAATCGAACCGGACCCGCTTTCCACATGCCCCCTCACAAAATCGGCAACTTCGACAAGGCCCTTAACAATCTCCTCAGGCGGCAAATCGCAGACATACGGAAGGACCGTCCCTAGACCAGAAACCGGATACTCTTCAAGAGTCCAGCGCTTCGTCGCCAGCTTGTCAGCTTGTCAGCAGATATGCGTCTAAAGCCCCGGTTTTCAAGATTTCGGGCACCTAATAGCTTGACTCATTATGTGCTTAAAGGTTCAAACCCCAGACGAATTCTCAGACAGCCTGATTGCGAGTAAGCATGACTCCATTCAGCCCTGAACGTTTTTTACTCGGCGCAAACCACGATAGAATTCTAACGGTAGCTCGGGTCAGATGATTAAAGGCGTAGTGCTCACGAATTTCATGTCATATGAGAATTCCTTCGTTCCCCTAGAACCCGGGCTGAACTTGATCTGCGGACCAAATGGTGCAGGCAAGTCCTCAATTCTACTGGGCGTTTCAGTTGTGCTTGGACAAGCGTATACGGAGAGGTCTAAGCGTCTGAGCGATCTCATCAAATGGGGCACGGACGAAGCTCGAATCACGTTGATCCTCGACAACTCAGGAAAGAAACGCCCCTTCCCACATTTCCACTCAGACGTGGTCACAGTTACTCGCGTACTGAAACAGAATGGCACTTACTACTATCTACTCCAAAACAAGCCTGCAGCCAAGGCAAAGGTCACCGACGTTTTCATGAGCATGGGACTGAACCCGGACAACATTCTCGTAATTATGCATCAGTTCATGGTCGGACGTTTCGCGGCTGTAAGTGCACAGGACAAATTGAAGATGCTCGAAGAGGCTGTTGGGTTCCAGTCTTACAGAGAAGAGGTCGTTGACGCAAGGATGCGTCTGGACAGCGTAATGAGCGAGGAACATTCTCTCGCGCAGGTGCTAGAGTCAACGAAGGAAACCCATGACTACTGGAAGCGTGAGTACGAGCGATTCCTACAGAAAAGGCAGCTCGAAACTAAGCTAGAAGGTTTCAGGCGGGAACTCCTCTGGACCCGCATTCAAAAACGACGAGAAGCGCTGACACGCATTGAATCCCGGATCGAATCAAAATCGAGAACACTTCAATCCATTGAAACAAAGATACAGGAACTGGCTGAATCCAAGAAGAAACGTCAAGCCAAGTTCGACGAGATAAACCTAGGACGAATCGAACTCGAAGACAAACGTGTGGAACTCGTTAAAGAGAGTACAACCCAAGAGCTGAACTTGGAATGGACTACTAACCTTCTACAAAATTTCCAGTTGGTTGAGACAGAACTGGGAATTACCCCCGACAGCCCTGCGCTGCAAGCACTGAGCAAGCTGAAGGGTTCCTGGACGGAGACAGCCGAGGAATCCCAGAAAAGGCTCAGTAGGGCCAAGGAAAAAATGGGCCTCCTAGGAGAGAAAATCGCGGACGCGAGTGGACGCCTGGAAGATGCACTATCTAGGTTGATTGATACCAACGTGGAGTATGAGGTGTCAGGGTTCAAAAGAAAGCTACTATCAGAAGAAATCGCAGACCTGCAAGCGCAGGTTCGCCTGGCAAAGGAAGAACTTGACCCGATGGTCGCTTCCGCTGAGACGGCGGGACCATCAATCGAGTCTCCGAGGAAAATCTTCGATGTGATGCTCGACATCGGAGCAGTAGAAGAGCAGCTGAAACCTTTGGCCTCGATTTCCGAAGAAGTCGAGCGTATGTACTCCTCATACGCCAAGGTATATGAAGAACTGCGTCAGAAAGCCGACCAGGTCGCCCAGAGCCGACAAGAGGTCCTGACGGAACTCGACAAACGCCTCTCAAGATGGCGAGAGGTTCTCGCAACATTCCTAGAGGAACTGACGGCCCGTTACAACCAGACACTCATAACCGTAGGCGCCACGGGGGCCATTCGCCTCATCTCATCTCGAGACATTGAGAAATGCGGGCTTGAGATCCTCGTGGGTTTCAAGGGAAACAAGCCTACTCCTCTCGACGCGTTCACTCAAAGCGGGGGCGAGAGGAGCATAGCCATGATGGCATTTCTCCTTGCCCTGCAGCAGCACATCACTTCACCCTTCCGAGCCATAGATGAGTTCGATGTGCACATGGATCCGAAGAACCGCGAACTCGTCACGAACCTGATCATGTCAAGCTCAAAGAGCCTGGCCGAAGGTCAATATGTCGCGATTACTCCAGGCGAAATTAACGTGACCGACAACAGCCACGTGATAGTCGTCCAGAACATTGAAGGAACGTCCGTGGTCAGCGAGCTGAAATGAAAATGACAGAGAAGCCCAAGAGCCAACGCACAACTTTGGCAGCAGGTAGAAAGGAATTACAGGAAATCGTAGAGACCTGTGAAGCCATTTCTGAGCGCAAATTCAATCCATTCTTCATGGATGTGAAATTCGGAGTTGAAACGCTCCGCCAATACTTCCCTCACTGGGAGACTTTCAAGGATCATTGCCTTGACGCGCATACCATCAACAGACTTTCTGAGGTCGTGCGACTTCAGAATACTCAACTCAAGTTTCAATCGAGTGCACTATACGCCGACCCCGATTTCGTGAAGAGGAAAGTTGAGAGGATGAGTGAGAAAAGGCTCGCCGAAGTCTTCCTTCAGAGCTGGCACCCAATAACCGAACTCGAGCAACTAACAAACAGCACCGTTTCCGACGCCCTCGACTACTGGAACCTTCTCACGCCAATCGCAGACCGGTGGAAGAAAAGGGAATCCTCACGAGGAAAAGATCCAGGGACAGCTGATTCCGAGACTCTGACCGGACTTGGAATCCATGGAGAGGAGTTCGGTAAACAGTTGACCGGGTTGTGGAACGAACTCCGCCAACTCTACGGGGATAGAAAGGTGCCTATCGAGTATTGGAGTTTCGTAAAGGGAGCCACGTACAACGAGACTGTGCAAAGGGCGTACTACGTCAGCTTCCTAGTTACGTATGGATACGCGAAGCTCCAGCCTGAAGGAGAGCAATTGACCCTCACACCCACCGATCAACCTTCAGAGAAAGCTGTGTCGGGAGCTGTGAGTTTTCCGATACCTATACCCAGGGAGAGTTGACCTAATGGAAACCGCTGAAACCAAGAGCTTCTATTCTGACAAATTGAAACGCGCTATGCACCTGTTGCTTTTCCGTCGTGGAAAAATGCCAGGGGCCAGAGAATGGGAACTAAAGGAAAAAGTTGGGAAGAACTACCAGCAGGTTTTGGATCAACTGAATCAACTGCTCTCCGAGCTGGACCTCGAAATCAAGAAGGTCAACGAGCCCCGATCCGAGGAAATGGGATCTGATGCAGGTCATGCAAGCTTGGAGGAAGCGCGTTACTTACTGGCGTTGAAAGGTACATTGGGCCTGAAAGAGGCTAAGATGATTGGATGGCGCATAGACAACTTGGCCGGACTGAGCGCTTCAATCTCCTATCTGGTGTCCAAACAAGGCAAGGCGCCGCGCGAGGAAATTGAGAAACTGTTGGCCCACAAGTTTGGGCGATGGAAGGCGGTGACTCTGGCTGACATATTCCTCCGCACCGGATATCTTGAGGAGGATGATGCAGGAGTCATGTCCCTGGGTTGGCGTACAAGGTCAGAGATTGACCTGCGAGCGTTGATGACGAAAATGGCTGAAGCTAAAGTCTAGCTGGCCTCCGCCTCAGATTTGGCCATTTGCTGCAGGAAATCATTCGGATATTTCCTTTTGGAAACGAAATCCTTGGCGTTACCCTTTTTCACGGCCTTTGAGAATTCCAAGAGTTGCTCGCGCTGGGCGTAGTGGTCATGCACCTTGCTCCTGCCCAGAACGGTCAAGACTTTTCCTAGGAAGAACGTTGGCAGCCTCTGCTTATTGCACATGGGACAAGTGCAATGCAGCCTAACCCCGTATTGCTTGTCCCACTCCTTCCGTTTGAACACGCCCCAATTGGCCGAATCGAACATGTTGATCTTGTCCTTTGTGAGTGGGACTGGCGGGGGCGGGACGACCCATCGGTTGAAGCTGTCCACACCATATAGTGGTAGCATCATACCTTCAGAGCAACGAAGGTAATTTCGCCCAAAGCGTATTTTCGGCGGCACTTGAAACGCGTGAATCCATAGCTCAGGGTCCTTCTTCTTCGCCTCTTCGAGAGATCGCAGCGCTTGATAGTAGAAGCCACCTCTCATGTCGAATCCAATCAGCTTGGATCCGCCTTTCAAGACCGCATTAAGTGTCTTCTCGAAATCATCTCTCGTCCCCGCCGGTGTTAAGATTGGCATGAGTGGTTTGTCAAGGCCTCTATTGTCAAGCCATCTCTCAGCAAACCTGTACAAGGCGATGAAGTCGGTTGGGGAGACTCCGGGGCTCTGCTGCACGGTTATAACGTCCATGTCCGCGAAATATTGGACATCAAGGATCGTGCGAAGGTCACTCGACTCGGAGACAGCGGCCTCTCCTTTCCAAACTAGGAACAAAAGACTGAGGGCGTCCTCATGAGCCCCCGTTTCACGTGCAACACGTCTCGCGAACTCTTTGAGAAATTCCTCTTCTTTCAGGATCCGCTTGAGCGTTTCAGGGTAGATCAACTTGCCCGCTATAATAAATTCTGTTGGGAATTCCTGCTTCAGTCCCACTAATCTTGTGGCGTTGAGTTCAGTGGTGGTCGCGAACTTATTGGGCAGAGGAACCTTCGCGGCAGAATAGGTAAGCAGGCCCGTGGTCGCACCCGTGTCCTCGTCTGTCTCAATATTCTTCTTTGTCAGATCAGGCATTTAGGGAACTCCGGAGAGAATGCCTCCAAGCCTATCCTCTTGCTCCAAGATTAAAGTGAAGGGCTGCCTTATGGAACCTCTCAATCCTTAACCGTAATCTCGACGACGAGTTTCTCCGGGTGGGAGGAGATGCTCATTGATTCTATCGCGTAGTCGCCCTGCATGCGAAGCAATCTGTTAATGATCTTCACTTTGTCACTCGGAAGCGGTTGGCTCTTAACTTCCTCTGTCTCCGTCAAACAGACTGGGCAGACCCAATAGCTCTTCTTCAAAAGCGTCCCTGCCTGCTCCGAGTTCTCCTGGTATCGAACCTTGTGGCAGACTTGCAAAGTAAAGGTCTCGCATTTGCTGCAATGCCTCTTCTCGGTGATGTGTATGTGTCGACCACTATTGGTTATCAAATGAACCCCGATTGCAACTCGTGAACCCGTTCGATTTAGCTTGGAGAGTTGAGCGAAACTGTCAAGCTCTTTGAGAGCAAGTGAATCTTCGAACATCAACCCGAAAGATTAGATCGAGTTCTCACGTCGATGCTGAAATACTTAATTAGTCGCCGACTTAAGGCTAGGAACGCTTACGCGAATTTTGAAGGCATCAGTTTTGAGTCAGGATGTTGAGCTACCACCACAAATTCAGGAGCAGTTGGTGCGTCTCCAGCAACTGCAGCAAACGTTCCAATCAGTTGTCACGCAGAAGCAGCAATTGGAACTTGAGTTGAACGAAACGGACAAGGCGCTTACAGAACTCGAGAAGTCAACAGACGATACTCCAGTCTACAAAAGCGTAGGCAGCATACTCGTCAAGTCAAACAGGCAGGTATTGATGGGAGAACTCAAAGAACGCAAAGAATTGCTCACCACTCGAGTCACAGTTCTCGGAAAGCAAGAAGATCGGACACGAGAGAGACTCAAAGAAGTACAGGAGAAACTGCAGGAAAGGTTACAGGGACCGAAAACCGCGCCTCTATGAGCATTTCCAGTCAGCCTAAGACCGAGCTACTCCTGTGAAAGTGAAATCGCATTGGGCATTGAGCTGAAAAGAGAGCCCACCGCCGACGAAATTGAGCAAATTTGCACCGCAGCGGAAGAGGCGGCCAAACGGCATCTTCTGTTCAAGATTCCGTTAAAGCGGATCAGCGAATTGGACGTTATGGTTGAGGCTGTGGGTGACAAGCCTCTTAACGTCAATGTTGAGGTGGCAATTGAGCTAGCAAGCGGGGGGCAAGACTTGGACGCTCTAGTTGAGGAAGCGACGGAGCTAGCTTTTTCTGCGGCAGAGGCAAAATTCAAGGAGCTAGATCTTTGCGTGGACACACCCGCCTAGCCGGTTTGCTCAAGAAAGCAAGAACTCTGCTCATTGTCGGACATCAAAACTCTGACCCAGATGCAGTCTGCTCCGCTTATGCACTTTCCGTGCTGGCACATAAAATAAATCGAAAGCTAACAATCGGCTTCACGTCACCTGATGGAGTAAGCAAGCTGTCGAAACAGATTCTCACTGTTGTTCCGTTGAAGGTGTTGGAAGAACCTGACTTGTCAAAGACAGACCTGATAATAACTGTGGACACGAATACCCTTCAACAGCTCGGAGTGCTCAAACAACCGATTCTGGATTCTGCCAAGCCGATTGTAATGATTGACCATCATGCTCCCCACCCAGACAATGCCAGAACAGCAGCAATCGTCCTCTGCGACGAGACATCCACTTCAACCTGCGAAATGATCCTTGAACTGTATGACAAATTTGGCATCGCACTCGACGGCTCTGTAAGCCAAGCATTGTTGACTGGATTGCTGGTTGAGACTGGACATATGTCGATCGCGACTCGTCGCACTTTCAAATCCGCATACGCGCTGATCAAAGCAGGCGCTGATCCTCAAGCCGCGCTTGCACTGACTCGGACCACGATGGATGAGTCCGAGCGTTTTGCCCGCGTCAAATCTGCTCAACGAGTTCGAATGGAACGTGTCGGCAAATGGCTGGTGGCGTTCTCTGAGGTAGGATCTTATCATGCCTCAGCTGCTCGCGGACTTGTGGCATTGGGGGCTCACTTGGCAGTTGTGGCAGGCAAAAGAAACGATGAGTTGACGCTGAGCTTTCGTTCAACTCGCGATTTCGTGGACGAAACCGGAATGCATCTTGGCTCCAACCTCGCAACCCCGCTCGGCGTCAAGATGGGTGGGATGGGTGGCGGACATGCGACAGCTGCGGGTGCTAGCGTCAAAGGCGACGTGAACGAGGCGTTGAAGTTGGCTCTGATAATGGTGAGGGAGTTTCTGTCGCGTTCCTCAAAGTCTAATACTGGCGGCGATGGTTATGCGGAGGCTTCATCTCAAAGTAGGGTAACTACGCAAAAATGAGATGGGAAAAAAGGGACATAGGCCTTGGCGGCAATCGCAGCGCGGAAGCTTTCATTCACCTACGCGGGCGCCGACAAACCCTCAATGGAGAACATTGACCTAACGGTCGAGAAAGGCGAATTCGCAATTCTCACGGGACCAAGCGGCTGTGGCAAAACTACGTTCTGCCGATGTCTCAACGGCCTCATTCCCAATTTCTACTCAGGAAATCTTGAAGGAGATCTGGAAATAGACGGTATCAGCGTCAAAGGAAAATCTACAGCGGAACTTGCAACTCGCGTGGGTTTCGTTTTCCAGAACCCTGAGAATCAGCTGTTCTCACTTTCGGTCGAGAGAGATGTTGGCTTCGGTCTCGAAAACTTAGGGATTCCGCGAAAGGAGGCGCTCGAACGTGTCCAGTGGGCTATGGAAGCTACTGGAATTACGAGTTTGCGGAACAAGGCGCCGTACGAACTCTCAGGAGGACAGCAACAGCGTGCTGCCATTGCAGGAGTCCTCGCCATGAGACCAAGCATAGTGGTCCTGGACGAGCCGACCTCATTCCTGGATCCCAAATCCGCAGAGGAGATAATCCGCGTAATAGCCAAGCTGAATCGCGAGCTAAACCTAACGACCGTACTTGTAGAGCACCGATTGGACTTAGTTTCCCGCTACGCTAATCGAGTCATCGTCATGGACAAGGGAAGAGTGGCGTTGGATGGGCCTCCCTCTGAAGTCTACGGCGACGAGGCGCGCCTCATCGGCATTGGTCTTCCCAGGGTTACGATGCTATTCCATCTCCTCCGTGGGGACGGATTCCCAGTTGGGACAAACCCAATCACCGTCGACCAGGCATCAGAAGAAATCAGAAGGCTCCTCAACAAATGATCTCCGTAGAGAATGTGACCTTCCATTACCCGGGAGGAGCTCAGGTTCTCGACGAAGTGAACCTGCAAATCAAAGACGGTGAGTTCGTTGCTATCATGGGAGAGAACGGCGCGGGCAAGACGACACTCGTTAAGATGTTTAACGGGCTGCTCAAACCGAACGAAGGCAAGATCTCGGTGGACGATGTTGATACTCGTGAGAAATCTGTTGCCCAGCTTTCACGGGATGTTGGTCTGATATTCCAGAATCCAGATCACCAGTTATTCGCGGAGACTGTTACCGAAGAACTGAGCTTTTCGTTGAGGAATTTCGGCTTTAAGGAAGATGTGGTCCAGCGCAGGGTAACGAGCTTGATGAATACGCTCGATCTGGATCGCTATAGCAACTCATCACCCTTCGTATTAAGCGGGGGTGAAAGGAAACGCGTAGCGCTCGCGGCCATACTTGCTTGGGATCCTAAACATGTGATCATGGATGAGCCCACCATAGGGCAGGATTACCTCCAGAAGGATCGATTGAGAAACTTCATCGTGCAGCTGCTCTCGCAAAGGAAGACGATTGTCATCGTCACCCATGACGTGGAATTTGTGGCGGAATGCAAACCCCGCATAGTTTTGCTATCGCACGGCAGGATTATTGGTGACGGAACATCAGCTAAAGTCCTGACCGACCCGGCTCTCGTTGAAAAGGCCTCACTAGTAATGCCGCAAATCTCCAGTTTGATGGGAACCCTCCAGGATCTGACACCGCCCTCTGACATAATCGACGCCTATTCAGCAAGGGAATTCCTCTCAACCAAACTCAAGCATGTGGTAGGTCGTAAAACTTCACAAGGGTCGTGACGGAAATTTGTCTTTGAGATTTGTCGAAGGATTCAAGTTTACGCGGATGGACAGCCCGATTCACAGGCTCGACCCCCGAGCGAAGTTCATACTCACATTGGGTTTCTTCGCAGCGTCTCTCATGTTCACGAATCTCTATGCTCTTGTGATAATCTTCCTAGCTGAGATTCCGGGAATTCTTCTGGCGCGAACTGTGAGCCGCTGGCTCCGATCCATGCGGGGAGGACTCTTTCTGGGCTTCTTCATATTCGTCATGAACGTCATTTTCGGAACCCCTCTAGCATCTTCGCTAGCCTTCACGGCTCGATTCTTCGCAATCATGTCGGCGTTTTCCTTCTTCTTCATGACAACATCGGCTGATGATCTGGGACTTGCACTCGAACAGATACATGTGCCGTACTCAATCTCCTTCACTTTCACAACAGCTGTGAGGCTGGTCCCGACCATGGCAATCGACGCCCAGACCGTCGTTGACGCTCAACGGTCGAGAGGACTTGAACTGGACAAGGGCAATTTCATCAAAAGAATTCGCAACTACATCCCGATCCTTATCCCATTGATCATTTCGGCGATCAGAAGAAGCGTTGAGCTTGCAGAAGCATTGGAATCACGTGCATTCGGTGCGACTGAGAATAGGACTGCGATTGTTACACTGAAAATGCGGCCCGCGGATTACTTAGTAATCTTCGCAACCTTCGCTGGTGTCGCCCTCGCAGTATACGTCTATTGGTTTGTCAAACTCCCAACGTTGGTAATACCGATAGAAATACCTCGCTTTTTCTAATCATTCGTCCGAACTCCGAGCACGTTATGTGCGCGAACGAGTGAATAGAATTCAGGAATTGCTTGAAGCATCCTATCAACATGCGAGATCGAAGCATGTCGAACTGGCGCTAAAGCTAGATTCTGCCTTGACTACTCCCAAGACTCTAGATATTTTCTCTGTTCTTCAGTGAGTGTGTCGATCTTGACGCTGTGACTTTCCAGCCATACCCTGGCGATCTGCCTGTCCATTTCTAGTGGCATTTTGTAAACCTTCGGTTCGAGTTTTCCTTTGTTCTTGAGTAGGTATTCGGCGGCGAGCGCTTGGTTCGCGAAACTCATATCCATGACCTCGGCAGGGTGACCGTCTGCAGCCGCCAAGTTGACCAAACGACCTTCCGCTAGCAGATAGAGGCGCCTGCCATTCTTCATCGTGAACTGCTCCACATTCTGCCGCGCAACTTTCGTTGCAATCGCGTTGCTGCGGAGAGCTTTCACATCTATCTCAACATCGAAATGGCCTGCGTTTGCCAAGATAGCGCCATCTTTCATTTCCCGCAGGTGCTCTGCCGTTATGATGTTTTTGCATCCCGTGCTTGTGATGAATATGTCCCCTACCTTGGCGGCTTCAAGCATTGTCATGACGCGATAACCTTCCATTGACGCTTCCAACGCTCGCACGGGGTCCACTTCGGTTACGACTACGCTTGCACCGAGTCCTTTTGCTCTCAGGGCTATTCCGCGCCCGACCCATCCGAAACCCGCAACCACTAGTGTTTTGCCGGCGATGAGCAGGTTCGTGCAGCGCATTACTCCTTCAAGCGCTGATTGGCCCGTTCCATGCTGGCTATCGAATAGGAATTTCGTGAATGCATCGTTAACCGCAATTACAGGGTACTTCAATATGCCATCCTTCTCCATCGCTCGATAGCGGTGAACGCCAGTCGTGGTCTCTTCGCACGCCCCCACCACGCGTCCCAGCAGTTCCTTCTTTTCTCGGTGAACTGCCACCGAGAGTTCGGCACCATCATCGATCAAGATCTGCGGGTTATCCGAGAGAACTCTCATCAGATTACCATGGTGTTCTTCGGGCGTGACACCTCTCCAGGCGTAAACGTTCACACCTGATTCAGCGAGGGCAGCAGCTACATCATCTTGCGTCGATAGCGGATTGCTTCCAGTGATTGCCACTGTGGCACCTCCAGCCTGGAACGTTTGCCCCAGGACAGCTGTCTTCATCTCGAGATGGATACACATCCCAATTGACAATCCCTTGAACGGTTGTTCCTTCTCGAAGCGAGCTCGAATCCTCCCCAGAACCGGCATGTGCTCCCTAGCCCAGTCAATTTTCAATTGCCCTTGAGAAGCCAGAGAGCGATCTTTGACCTTGCTCATATCGATCAAATCCAATTAGGACTGCGAAACGCTGATTTCGAGCGAAAGATAAGACCGAGCTAGTTAAAACGGTTGGGATATGAAGAGGGACTACTGCATTATAACGAAGGGTCGGGCTATGCAAAATCTTCTCCAAGTAACTAGAGCGAACTTTCTCCCGCTTGCGGTAGTTATCGTCCTTGCAGGACTCGCAGCCGCATACTATTCGCAACGATCCTTGAATGGACTGGACGCGCTGTTTGTGATGATTGGCGCTGTACTCACACATGCCTCGGTGAACGCTTTCAACAATTACTTCGACTACCGATCTCGTATTGACGCAAGAACCAAGAAAACTCCCTTCAGCGGAGGAGTAGAAATCATAGTCAAAGGCAGCATGAAACCGTCAGCAGCCCTCGCGACTGCCGTCGGCACTCTAGTAGGCGCAAGTCTCATCGGCATTTACTTTCTTACGCGATTTTTCAGCGTGCTTCTTCCTATCACACTGTACGGCCTCGTGCTGATCATCCTGTACACACCAGTACTGTCAAGAGTGCATGGTGTCAGTGAACTCGTCGCTGGCTCTGGGTTCGGGCTGATGGGGCTAGGAACATATGTCAGCCAGACTGGAAGGCTTGAAGCTGCAGGGATAGCGGTTTTCGTTCCAGTCACGATCCTCGTCGGATTATTGCTGTTTCTGAATGAGTTCCCCGATGCAGAAGTGGACAAAGAGGCTGGCAGACGCCACCTGGTAGTACTCCTAGGAAGGAAAAGGGCTCGTTGGCTATACTTGGCGGGG
>Ga0209619_10002127_pt1 | contig 14321 bp, 10 predicted proteins | sample Rifsed16ft3_FD_184011 | JGI IMG/M metagenome (GOLD analysis project Ga0209619, IMG submission 184011) | Soil microbial communities from Rifle, Colorado, USA - sediment 16ft 3 (version 2) | ecosystem: Environmental > Terrestrial > Deep subsurface > Rock core/Sediment | place: Rifle, Colorado... | reverse complement strand
TCGACGGAATCGGAATATACCCCCCCGGTCATCTACAGCAACGAGACCCGGTCCAAGCTGGTGTACATGATCGAGGCTCGTCCTTCCGCAGACAAAGCTGCCGACCTTCACCCCGGACAACCCGTCGAGGTAAAGCTGCGTTGAGCGACGAATACGCCATCGATGTCAGGGGGCTGAACAAACACTTCGGCGACAAGCACGTCGTGAAGGATGTCGGCCTGCAGGTACGGCGTGGTGAAATCTTCGGGTTCCTCGGCCCGAACGGCAGCGGGAAAACCACCACCATCCGCATGTTGTGCGGCCTGCTCAAGCCCGACGCAGGCAGCGGGACCTGTCTGGGCTACGATATCCGGCGCGACAGCGCCCGGATCAAGCGTCACGTCGGCTACATGACCCAGAAGTTCTCCTACTGGGATGATCTGACCATCCGCGAGAATCTGGATTTTGTGGCCCGCATGTACGGCATGCCCGATCGTCTCGAGGCGGTGGATCGGACCTTGAAGGGGCTTGGTTTGATGGAGAGGGCGAATCAGATGACCGGGGCGCTTTCCGGCGGCTGGAAGCAGCGGCTGGCACTGGCCGCTTGCAAGCTGCACGATCCGGAGCTGCTGCTGCTGGACGAGCCGACAGCGGGAGTCGACCCGGGGGCGCGGCGGGATTTCTGGGAAGAACTCCACCGGCTTTCCGCCGCCGGCATTTCCGTGCTGGTGAGCACCCATTACATGGACGAGGCGGAGCGTTGTCATAAGCTGGCGTATATCGCTTACGGCAGTTTGCTGGCGCAAGGCACTTCGCAGGAGGTGATCGCTGCCCAGGGTTTGATCACGTGGGCGATCTACGGCGGGAACCTCGCCGGCCTGTCCGAGACGCTGCAGAAGCTGCCCGGCGTGGAACAGACCGTCCTTTTCGGCGCTATGCTTCACGTGAGCGGGAGAGACGGGGATCTGCTGGAACGGACGCTCCGCGCGACGGCGGCGGGCGCCGCCTTCCGGATGGAAAAGGTGGATACGAACCTCGAGGATGTTTTCATCTACAAGATGAAACAGTCCGCCGACCAGAACGGGATCGGGACATGAGTCCTCTGGACGGTTTTTCCCTTTCGCGGTGGTGGAGCCTTGTCCTCAAGGAATTTCTCCAGCTCCGGCGCGACCGCCTCACCTTCGCCATGATCGTCGGCATACCCATCGTGCAATTGGCGCTGTTCGGATACGCCATCAACACCGACCCCAAGCACATGCCCACGGCGATCATCGGCGCGGACCACAGCGAAATGACCCGCACGATGATCGCAACGATGAAGACATCCGGATACTTCGACATCGTCGGAGAACTGCCGGACGAGGAGGCGGGGCGGGCGGCGCTGGCGCGCGGCGAGGTGCAGTTCGTCCTGAACATTCCCGCCGGTTTCACCCGCCGCGTGCTGCGCGGCGAGCGCCCCGCCCTGCTGGTCGAGGCGGACGCCACGGACCCGATGGCGACCGGGATGGCGCTGGCTTCGGTCAACCAGCTCGCCCGGTCCGTGGCCACGAAGGATCTGACCGGTCCCCTCGCGTTCCTGGCGGGCGGCCAGGCGCCGTTCGAAGTCCGGGTTCATCGCCTGTACAACCCCGAAGGAATCACTCGATACAACATCGTCCCCGGTCTCATGGGCGTCATCCTCACGATGACGATGGTCTTGATGACCGGCCTGGCCATTACCCGGGAGCGCGAGCGCGGCACGATGGAAAACCTGCTGGCCATGCCGGCGAAACCGATCGAGGTCATGACCGGGAAGATCGTCCCCTACATCGCCATCGGCCTGATCCAGTCGACGATCATCATCCTGGCGGCCCGCTTCGCGTTCCGGGTTCCCTTCGCGGGAAGCGCCGTGACGTTGTATCTGGCCGTGCTGCTCTTCGTGGCCGCCAACCTGACGGTGGGAATCACCATGTCCTCCCTGGCGCAGAGCCAGCTGCAGGCCATGCAGATGACCATGTTCTACTTCCTCCCGAACATATTGCTTTCCGGTTTCATGTTCCCGTTTCAAGGGATGCCGGCCTGGGCGCGGTTCATCGGCAACCTGCTGCCCTTGACCTATTTCAACCGGTTGACCCGCGGCATTTTCCTGAAAGGTAACGGCTGGTGGGATCTCTGGCCGGACATTTGGCCCTTGATGGTTTTCACCGTCGTCGTCATGGCGATCGCGGTGACGTTCTATCGCCGGACCCTGGATTAAGGGAGAAACCATGGTGAAATCCGCCGTGGACGGGACGCGCAGGATGCTCGTCTCGGCCGCCATCGTCGGAATGCTGGCGGGTTGCGCCGTCGGACAGGATTTTCGGCGGCCGGATCCGCCAGCGGCATCGACCTATCTGCCGGGCGCCCAACCTTCGGAGACAGTCGCCGCAAAAGGCCCTGGCGGAGCGAAGCAACGGTTCGATATCGGAACGGATATCCCGTCGGAGTGGTGGTTGCTGTTCCGGTCCGAGTCCCTCGACCGGCTGGTCCGCATCGCGCTGGAGGAGAACCCGACGCTGGCGCAAGCCCGGGCAAGGCTTGCGCAGGCACGGGAGGATCTAAACGCCCGGTCCGGCGCCACGCGATATCCCGCGGCGGATGCCGGGATATCGGTCACGCGCCGGAAGGTGAACCTCGATTCGTTGGGAGTAACGAACGTTCCGGAACCTGGCCCGTTCACCCTGTACAACGCGTCTATTTCCGTTTCGTACGCTCTCGACCTGTTCGGGGGGAACCGCCGCGCACTCGAGGGCCTCGGGGCCAAGGTCGATTACCGGAAGTTCGAACTGGAGGCGGCGAGGCGGACGCTTGCCGCGAACGTCGTGAACGCGGCCATCCGGCAGGCGTCGCTGCGCGCGCGGATCGGAAAAGCGCAGGATCTTCTGGAGGCACAGGGCCGGCAGTCCGCCATCACCGAAGATCGGTACAAGGCGGGAGGGGTATCCGCACTGGACGTCCGTAACCAGAACATGTTGCTGGACCAGACGCGGGCTTTGCTGCCGCCGCTGGGAGGGCAGCTCGCCCAGGTCAGCCATCAATTGGCGGTGTACCTGGGCCGGGAACCTGCAGCGGCGACGATCGACGAGTTCGACCTGGACACCCTCCATCTTCCGGAAGAGGTGCCGCTCAGCCTCCCATCGTCACTGGCGCGGAAGAGGCCCGATATTCGCGCCGCGGAAGCGCTTTGGCATCAGGCATGCGCCAACGTGGGCGTGGCGACCGCCGATCTCTTCCCCAAGATCACTATCAACGGGAGCCTCGGCTCACAGAGAACCGGCTCCGGAGATCTTCCGAGCGGGGTGAATGTCTGGAGCATCGCCGGAAATCTCATGCAGCCGATCTTCCGGGGCGGTGAATTGCGGGCGCGGAAACGCTCCGCCGTCGCGGCGTATGACGAAGCGGCCGCCGTGTATCGTCAGACCGTGTTGCAGGGGTTGCAGGAGGTCGCCGATGCCTTGTCCGCCCTGGAGATGGATGCCCGGACGCTGCAGGCACAGGCCGATGCCGTCGAGCACGCCCGGGCCGGTTACGGAATTGCCCGGCAACAATACCTGCTGGGCGGCATCAGTCACCTGGCTCTGCTCGATGCCCAGCGACAACTTCTGCAATCGGAGTTCGACAGGGTACAGGCCCAGGCCGACCGGTATGCCGATACCGCCGCGTTGCTGCATGCGCTTGGCGGCGGATGGAGGGACCTCGAATAGAGGATAATGGTTCAGTACTGTGTGAAAAGAGGCCCATGACCACTCCGACGCCGACCGGCTCTCTCCTCAACGTCCTCGTCGTCGACGACGAGAGCAACATCCGGAAGACCCTCGCCATCTGCCTGGAAACCGAAGGCCATCACGTGACCGCCGTCAGCAATTTCCAGGATGCCGTCGCGGAGGCGTCCCGCCGAACCTTCCACATGGCGTTCGTCGATCTTCGGCTCGGTACGGAGAGCGGCCTGGACCTGATCCCCGTACTTCTCTCTGGATCCCCCTGGATGAAGATCGTCGTCATCACTGCGTACGCTTCGATCGACACGGCCGTGGAAGCCATGCGCCGCGGGGCGACCGACTACATCCCGAAACCGTTCACGCCGGCCCAGGTACTGCTCGCCGTGCGCAAGGTGGAGGAAGTGCGGACGCTGGAGCAGAAGGTGGCGGCCCTCCGGGAAGACCTGGAGAGAACGACCCCGGAGGTCCGTTTTTCGAGCGAAAGCCCCTCCATGCAGCGCGCCATCGATGTGGCCCGGCAGGTCGCGCCGACCGACGCCGCGGTGCTCCTGCGCGGCGAGAGCGGGACCGGGAAAACCGTCCTGGCCCGTGCGATCCACGGCTGGAGCCGGCGCGCCGGGAAACCGTTCGGCGTGGTTTCATGCCCCTCCCTGCCGGCGGAGCTCCTGACGAGCGAGCTGTTCGGCCATGTGAAGGGCGCGTTCACCGGAGCGGTCCGCGACAACCCGGGACGCATCGCCGCCTGCGAGGGGGGGACGCTCTTACTCGACGAGATCGGCGATCTCCCCCTGTCCCTGCAGCCCAAGCTGTTGCGGTTCCTGCAGGACCAGGAATACGAGCGGCTCGGCGATCCGTCGACGCGCAAGGCCGACGTCCGAATCATCACGGCCACCAACCGGGACCTGGAGGGGGAGGTGAAGGCCGGGCGGTTCAGGGAGGATCTTTTCTATCGCCTGAACGTCATCCAGATCGAGATCCCGCCGTTGCGCGAACGTCCCCAGGATTTCGAGGCGCTCGCGGCGCAGTTGCTCGCTTTCTTCGGAAGGATCCACCACCGAAGTTTCACCGGTTTCACGGAAGAAGCCATGCAGGCGATGAATCGCCACGCATGGCCCGGGAACCTCCGGGAATTGCGGAACGTCATTGAGCGGGCCTCCATCCTGTGCCGATCGGACCGGATCGGTGTCGAGTATCTTCCCGGCGTCTTCTCCCGCGCCGAGGCGACTCCCGCCGTGGGGAACCTGGTAAGTCTCGAAAAGATCGAGGAAGGGCATATCCGCCGCGTTCTGGCCTCCACCGGCTCGCTGCAGGAGGCGGCCCGGGTTCTGGGGATCGACCAGGCAACGCTTTGGCGTCGAAGGAAACTGTACGGGATATAGCCTTCCGGGCCGGCGTTGCAAACTGCAATACCCCCACCCCTCCCAATTGCGAAAAGTAAGGTCGCGACACCTCGTTCAGCCATATTCGGAATAAGTTTCAACGAGTTGCCTGTGTCTTCTTCCGGCACGAAGCTTGCCGTTCAACCCGTTCACGGCAACGTGCGTTTTCCCATCAACAGAAGGATCAACCCGGGAAAACATGCCGTCGGAGAGGGATTCCATGATGCAACGTATCCGGAAGCTTCTTTCATCCGGGGTGGGTCTGATCCTTCTGTTCACAGGCTCCATCCCCGGATACGCCGAGGTGCCTGCTCCGAGCTGGATGGGCATCGAAGGGTTCAGGGGATTGCCTTGGGGAGTGACAACGGGTAGGGCGCATGCCGTTTTTCCGGACCTCGCCTTCGTGAGGTATGCGATCATCGATGGAAAAGAGACGCCCTCTACCGTGTACGAGCGGAAGAACGAGGACAGGAGGATCGACGGCATCCGTGTGGATGAGATCCTGTACTGGTTTCGAAGCGATGCCTTATACAAGGTAACGATCACCCTGAGTTCAAAGGTGGGCCCCAGAACCCTGGAGACTCCGGCGGCCGAAGCGTTCGACAGGCTGCGGGATACGATCCGCCGGGTCGCGGGTCCCCCGATCGAAGACCGCACCCGGCGCGGGACATTGAACGCCAACAGGAAGAGTGTCTGGCGTCATGGCGACAGGTCCATCGCTCTCTCGTGCTTCGATCCTCCAGGCGTCAACGGCGAAGAGCTGGTTCTGGAAATCGAGCGGCGTACGTCCTCAAAACGACGGATGCCGGAATGACGAGGGGAACATGACGCTCCGACAGAAACTCGCCATGGGATTCGGCGGACTGCTGCTGATCATCGCGGCGGTCGGTATCCACAGCGTCCTCCAGTTCCGTGATCTGGGCCGCGCCGTGGACGTCGTGCTTCGGGAGAATTACGAGAGCATCCTCGCCTGCCAGGAGATGAAGGAGTCCCTGGATCGAATGGACAGCGGGGCCGTCTTCATCGTCCTCGGGCACGGCGAGGAAGGGAAAGATCTCCTTGCGGCGAACGAACAGCGCTTCGAGCGGGCCCTGGAAAGGGAGCTGCGGAACATCACCATGCCCGGCGAGGGGGAGAAGGCGTCCCTCCTGCGGCAACTCTTCCGTCGGTACCAGTCCGCGTTGGGAGCCGTGCGGGATCCCGGCGCGTCGCGCGTCGCCCGGCACGATGCCTATTTCACCGGGCTGCTTCCACTGTTCCATCAGATAAAAGAAGCCGCGGACGGGATCCAGCGGATGAATCAGGAAAACATGTTCGCGATGGACCGGAGGGCGCGCCGCCAGGCGGAGATGGCGCAGCGGCAGATGTACATAATGCTCCTTGCCGCGACGGCCCTGTCGGCGGCGTTCCTGTACCTGACGGGGGGGTGGATTCTCCGGCCCATTACCCGCTTGATCCGCTCCGCGGAGGATATCCGTCGGGGGAACCTCGACCTGGTGGTCCAGAGCACCTCACGGGACGAAATCGGGCGGCTTTCGGAGGCGTTCAACGCCATGGCGGCCTCCCTGCGCGAATTCCGGCGCACCGACCAGGCGAAACTGCTTCGAAGCCAGCGATCGATCCAGCAGGCGCTCAACAGCCTGCCCGAAGTGATCGCCGTTCTGGACCCCGACGGCGTGGTCGAGGTTTCCACGGAAGCCGCGAGGGAGGCGTTCGGGCTGAAACCGGCCACTCGGCTGAACGACCTTCCGTATCCATGGTTGAAGGATCTGTTCGAGCGGGCCCTCCGGGTCGGCCGCCTGACGGGACCCAGGGAGATGTCCGGGGCGGTCCAGCAGTTCGTCCGCGGGGAGGAACGGTTCTTCCACCCCGAGGCCATACCGATCATGGATTCCGACAGGCAGCCGGCGGGGGTCGTCCTGGTATTGAGCGATGTCACGCGCCAGAGACACCAGGACGAGTTGAAAAGCGGTGTCATCTCGACGGTTTCTCACCAATTGAAAACCCCGTTGACCTCCGTCCGCATGGCGTTGCACCTGCTCCTGGAGGAGAAGGTGGGGCCCATTACCGAGAAGCAGGCGGAACTCCTCGTGGCAGCGCGGGAGGAAGCCGATCGGCTGGACGGGATCCTCGAAGAGCTCCTCGACATCGGCAGGATCGAATCCGGCAAGGTTCGGATGGAGCTTCGTCCGGTTCCCTCGCAAGCGATGGTTTCGGAAGCGGTGGGGCCGTATCGGAGCGCGGCCCGGGACGGGGGAGTGTCCCTGACGGTCGATCTCCCGGACGGTCTCCCCAGGGAGTGGGTGGACCCGGCCCAGATCGCGCACGTGTTCGCCAACCTGCTTTCGAATGCCCTGAAATACACGCCCCCCGGCGGCACGGTCTCCATCACCGCGGAGGAGGATGGAGGGTTCGTCAGGTTCCGGGTTTCCGACACCGGGGTAGGGATCCCCGAAAGATACCTGCCCCGAATCTTCGAACAGTTCTTCCGCGTTCCCGAGCAGGGGCCGGGAACAGGGGCGGGATTGGGCTTGGCCATCGTGAAGGACATCGTGGAGGCCCATGGCGGATCCGTCTCGGTGGAGAGCCGGGAGGGAAGGGGAAGCTCCTTCCTCTTTTCCCTGCGGAGGGCCGACCGCTCGCCCAGGGAGGTGAAGCAGACATGACCGACGGGATCTACTTGATGGTCGTCATCGCCACGTTCGGGTTGTGCGCCCTGTTCGCGCACTCCCTGGGAAAGTTGTGAAGCCATGTTGGACATCGTCGTCGGCATCGTCGGCGTCCTGTTGATCGGGTACCTTTTCGTCTCGGTCGTACGACCCGAGAAATTCTAGGAAGGAGGCCTCCCCATGGATCTCTACGGATGGATGCAGCTTGCGCTTTTCCTGGGCCTTCTTCTGCTGGTCACCCGTCCGATGGGCGTTTATCTTTACCGTGTCCTGGACCCGGAAGGGAAGACGTTCCTCGACCCCGTGTTGAAACCGGTCGAGCGGCTCATCTACCGGCTGATGCGCGTCGACCCCAGGTCCGAGCAGGACTGGAAGCGATACGCCGTTTCCCTCCTGATGTTCAGCCTGGTCGGGACCGTCTTCACTTACGCGGTGCTGCGCCTGCAGCACCTGCTGCAGCTCAACCCGCAGCGCGTAGGACCCGTGAGCGAACACCTCGCCTTCAACACGGCGGTGAGCTTCGTCTCGAACACCAACTGGCAGAGCTACGGGGGGGAGTCCACGATGTCGTACCTCTCCCAGATGGTCGCCCTCGCCTTCCACAATTTCGTTTCCGCCGCCTCCGGTATCGCCGTGGCCGCGGCGCTCGTGCGGGGGATCGCGCGGCACACCGCCAAAACGGTGGGCAACTTCCTGGTGGACCTCGTCCGCGCGACCCTCTACCTGCTGCTCCCGTTGTGCCTCCTCTACGCGCTCTTCCTGGTTTCCCAGGGGATGATCCAGAACTTCAAGCCGTATGAAACCGCCCGGCTCGTCGAGCCGACGGCCGAAAAGACGCAGATCATCGTGCAGGGGCCGATGGCCTCGCAGGTGGCGATCAAGATGCTCGGGACCAACGGAGGCGGGTACACCAACGCCAACGCCGCCCACCCGTACGAAAACCCGACCCCGCTGACCAATTTCCTGCAGATCTTCTCGATCTTCCTGATCCCGAGCGGCCTCACCTACTACCTGGGGAAAATGGTGAAGAACCGGAAGCATGGCTGGTCGGTGTGGGGCGCGATGGCCGTCCTGTTCCTTGCCGGGGTCCTCCTCTGCTGGTGGGCGGAAGGAGCGGGAAATCCCCGCCTTCACGCCCTTGGAGTGGATCCCGCGGGGGGAAACATGGAGGGGAAGGAGGTCCGCTTCGGGATCTTCGCATCCGCCCTGTTCGCCACCGTGACCACGGACGCCTCCTGCGGAGCGGTGAATTCGATGCACGATTCCTTCACGCCGCTGGGCGGACTGGTCCCGCTGCTCAACATGCACCTGGGGGAGGTGGTCTTCGGCGGCGTGGGCACGGGTCTCTACGGCATGCTGGTCTTCGTGATACTGACGGTCTTCCTGGCGGGGCTGATGGTGGGCCGGACGCCGGAATACCTGGGGAAGAAGATCGATTCGTACGATGTGAAGGTCAGCGCCATCGCAGTGCTCCTGCTCATCTTCGACATCATGGTGTTCACGGCGTGGGCGGTTGTAAGCGATTGGGGCCTTGCCGGCCGATCCAACGCGGGGCCGCACGGGTTCAGCGAGATCCTGTACGCCTTCTCCTCGGCCACGGCCAACAACGGAAGCGCCTTCGCGGGTCTGACCGCCAACACCTGGTGGTACAACACGACCTTGGCCTTCGCCATGCTGATCGGCCGGTTTTTCTTCATCGTGCCCGTCCTCGCACTCGCCGGGAACATGGCGAAGAAGAAGGTCGTCCCGGAGAGCGGCGGGAGCTTTCCCGTCTCCGGGGTGACCTTCGTCCTCCTGCTGGTGGGCACGGTTCTGATCGTCGGAGTTCTGTCGTTCTTCCCGGCGATATCCTTGGGGCCCATCGTCGAGCATTTCCTGATGGTCCGTTCCAACGCCATCTTCTAGAGAGGAAATCCTCCATGGCCGCCAAGAAGCATTCCCTGTTCGAGCCCGAAATCCTCCGGCAGGCCGCCGCCGCGTCGTTTTCGAAACTGCACCCGCGGTCGCTGATGAAAAACCCCGTGATGTTCGTCACCGAAGCGGGGGCGTTCCTCACGACCGTCTCGCTCTTCTTCCGGCCGGCGGACGAGCCGCTGGGGTTCGGCCTGCAGGTGGCCATCTGGCTCTGGTTCACCGTGCTGTTCGCCAACTTCGCCGAGGCCATGGCCGAGGGGCGGGGAAAGGCGCAGGCCGACGCGCTCCGCAAGACCCGCACCCGGACGATGGCGAACCGGGTGCGGGAGGACGGCTCGCTGGAGAAGGTCTCCGCCGAGAGCCTTAGGAAAGATGATGTCGTGATCGTGAGCGCCGGGGAAACCATCCCCGGCGACGGGACGGTGATCTTCGGTGTGGCCTCCGTGGACGAGTCCGCCATCACGGGGGAATCCGCGCCGGTGATCCGCGAGGCGGGCGGCGACCGCAGCGCCGTTACGGGGGGAACGCGTGTCCTGTCGGACAGGATCAAGGTCGCGATCACCGCAAACCCGGGGGAGAGTTTCCTGGATCGGATGATCCAGTTGGTGGAAGGCGCGCAACGGCAGAAGACGCCGAACGAGATCGCCCTGACCATCCTCCTGTCGGCGCTGACGATCATCTTCCTCGTCGTGGTCATGACCCTCAAGTTCTTCGGGATCTACTCGGGCGTTTCCTTCTCCGTCACCGTACTGGTGGCGCTGCTCGTCTGCCTCATCCCCACCACCATCGGGGGTCTGCTCTCCGCCATCGGGATCGCCGGGATCGACCGACTCGTCCAGAAGAACGTCCTCGCCATGAGCGGTCGAGCGGTGGAGGCGGCGGGGGACGTGAACGTTCTGCTCCTCGACAAAACGGGGACGATCACGCTGGGCGACCGGCAGGCGACGGAATTCCTGCCGGCGAAAGGGGTGGGCGTCGAGGAGCTGGCGGACGCCGCCCAGCTCGCCTCGCTGGCCGACGAGACCCCGGAAGGCCGCAGCATCGTCGTCCTGGCGAAGCGGTTCGGCCTCCGGGGGAGGAACCTCGCGGAGATGCCCAACGCCCGTTTCATCGCCTTCTCGGCGCAGACGCGGATGAGCGGCGTGGACGTGGACGGGAGGAAGGTCCGGAAGGGAGCGGCGGACGCCGTCAGGAACTTCGCCGGGGGCCGGTTCCCCCCGGAGGTCGAAGACGCGATCACCCGCGTTTCCTTCCAGGGCGGGACCCCATTGGTCGTCGCGGACAGCGCCCGGATCCTCGGGACGGTGTACCTGAAGGACATCGTCAAGGGGGGCTTAAGCGACCGGTTCGAGCGGTTCCGCGCGATGGGGATCAGGACGGTGATGATCACCGGGGACAACCCCCTCACGGCCGCGGCGATCGCCCGGGAAGCCGGAGTGGACGATTTCCTGGCGGAAGCTACCCCTACGGACAAGCTGGCGCTCATCCGGAAGGAGCAGGCGTCCGGTTACCTCGTTGCCATGACGGGAGACGGCACCAACGACGCCCCCGCCCTTGCCCAGGCCGACGTGGGGGTGGCGATGAACACGGGGACCCAGGCCGCCAAGGAAGCGGGGAACATGGTGGACCTGGACTCCAATCCCACCAAGCTCATCGAGATCGTGGAGATCGGCAAGCAGATGCTCATGACGCGGGGGGCGCTCACGACCTTCAGCATCGCAAACGACGTGGCCAAGTATTTCGCCATCCTCCCGGCCATGCTGATCGGGGCCTTCCCGGTGATCGGACCGCTGAACATCATGCGGCTGGGATCCCCCCAAAGCGCAATCTTAAGCGCCGTCATCTTCAACGCCCTGATCATCGTCGCGCTCATCCCCCTGGCTCTTCGCGGGGTGCATTTCAGGCCGCTGGGCGCCGGTGCGCTGCTGCGCCGCAACCTCCTCATCTACGGGTTGGGCGGTGTGCTGCTCCCCTTCCCGGGGATCAAGATCATCGACGTCGCCGTGAACCTGTTCCATCTCGCGTGAGGAGGGGACCCATGAAGGACCTTTTCGCGGAGCTCCGCGCGTCGATCGCCGCCACGCTGCTGCTGGCGGTCCTTTGCTGCGGCATCTACCCCGCGGTCGTCTGGGGGATCGCGCAGGTGGTCTTCCCCGGCAAAGCCAACGGCTCCCTGGTCAAGGTGGACGGGAAGGTCGCGGGATCCTCCCTCCTGGGCCAGGGATTCACCGCTCCGAAGTATTTCCATCCCCGGCCGTCGGCGGCAGGGCAGGGGTACGACGCCGCCGGCTCCTCGGGCACGAACCTTGGGCCCACGTCGAGAAAACTGATCGGGGACGTGCAGCAAAGGGTCGCGGACTACCGGACGGAGAACGGCCTGCCCCCGGATGCGCTGGTTCCGGTCGACGCGGTGACGTCGTCGGCCAGCGGCCTGGACCCTCATATAAGCCCGGCGAACGCGAACCTCCAGGCGGGAAGGGTCGCTTCGGCCCGCGGGATTCCGAAGGAGGAGGTTCTCCGGAAGATCCGGGCGCACACGGAAGGAAGGTATTTGGGGATCCTGGGGGAACCGAGGGTAAACGTCCTGACGCTGAACCTTTCTCTGGACGGTAAACTGTAACCGGTATGCCGGAAGAGCGGGCCGACACCTTCCTCCGATTGATCCGCCGCGCGGGGCGCGGCCGGCTGAAGGTATACCTCGGGTACGGCGCAGGCGTCGGGAAGACGTACCAGATGCTCCTTGAGGGACACCGCCTGAAGGATGAGGGGATCGACGTCGTCGTCGGCCTCGTGGAGACCCACGGCCGGGCGGAAACCGCGAAGCTGATCGAGGGGCTCGAAGTCGTCCCGCGCCGCCGGCAGGAGTATCGGGGAGTGGTCCTCGAGGAGATGGACCTCGACGCCGTCCTCGCCCGGAAGCCACAGGTCGCCCTCATCGACGAGCTGGCCCACACCAACGTCCCCGGAAGCCGGAACCCCAAACGGTACCAGGATGTCCAGGACATCCTGGCCGAGGGGATCCACGTCATCACCACGCTGAACATCCAGCATCTGGAAAGCCTCTACGACATGGTGGAGAAGGCGACCCACGTCAAGATCCGGGAGCGGATACCGGACACGGTGCTCGGCGAGGCGGACCAGCTCGTGAACGTCGACCTGACGACCGAAGATCTCCGCAAGCGCCTGCTGGAGGGGAAAGTCTACCCGCCGGAGCGGATCCAGACCGCGCTCGAGAATTTTTTCAAGGAGGTGAACCTGGAGAAGCTGCGGGAGTTGACCTTGCGGGAGCTCGCCGCGCAGATCGACCAGCGCCGGCGGGAGACCCCGGAAGAGGGGGCCGTCGCGGCCCCGGACCAGATCATGGTGTGCTTAAGCTCCCGCGGCCCCAGGAGCGAGGCGCTGCTCCGGTACGCTTCCCGGCTGGCGGGAAAACTCAACCGGAACTGGTACGCGGTCTACGTGCAGACCCCCTCCGAGGAGCCGACGATCATCGACGCGCAGACCCAGCGCATCCTCTCCGGCACCCTGACCCTCGCCAAGCAGCTTGGGGCGATGGTCTTCACGTACAAGGGGGAGGACATCGCGGACACCATTCTGCGCTTTGCCCGGGAATACCGGGTCGGGACCATCGTCGTGGGCAGCCCGACCCCCCTCCCCGCCTGGAAGCGATGGATGGGGGAGCGCAGCACGGTGGACCGGCTGATCCACGACGCGAGGGGGATGACCGTCGTCGTCCTCGACACGCGGGAGGAAGAGGCCGCGCACCCGCGGCCGACGTTGGAAAGGGAGAAACGTGAGGCGCCTCCCGCCCGAGCTGCCGAAGGAACGGTTCCCCCCGCTTGGATGCAGCCGATCTTAAGCGACCTGATCAGCCCCCGGGGCATCGTGATATGGAACCAGCCGGTCCGGAAGGAGATTGCATTGCGCACCCTGGTGGACGCCGCGGTCGGGGGGGGCGGGCTTGGGGACCCGGCATCGATCCTCGGTCGGGTCTTGAAACGGGAGGAGGAGGGGTCGACGTTTTTCAACGAGGGGGTCGCGTTTCCCCACGCGCGCGTCGAGAACCTGGAACATTCCGTCGTCGCCGTGGGGATCACCCGCCAGGGGGTGGAGGATCTCTCCCTCGAAAAACCGGTGGAGTACATCTTCCTGGTGCTCACGCCCGCTTCGTTCCCCGACATCCAGGTCCGGATCCTGGGGATCCTCGCGAGGGTCTCCCGGAACCGGCATCTTCTTCTGAAGATCCAATCGTGCCGCACCCCCGAAGAGGTCCTTTCGGCCGTTCAGGATTGGGAGGCGCAGCAGGGCGTCAGCACGGTCGAACCTGCTCAATAAACGTTTTGCGGGCGTAACCGCTTGATATCTCGAGGTTACGCTTCACGCCAAGTTCTGCCACACCCCAACCACACGCCCGATGATGGCCGCAGGGTCGCTCGTCGTCTCGATCTCGTATGCGGGATTTTCCGAGATCAGAAGGATCAGGCCGTCCTTGATCTGGATGTGTTTGATGACGGCTCCTCCCTCTTTCCGGACGGCCCAGATCGAGTCCTTCGGGACCTTTTTCTCCGGCCTGGCCCGGCTGTCGATGCAGACGGTGGCTCCGTCCCGGATGACGGGCGCCATGCTGTCGCCCTTCACGACGG